>OATG01002092.1_pt1 | contig 12138 bp, 13 predicted proteins | sample 1516581 | NCBI WGS metagenome assembly OATG01 (sample SAMEA2579930, study PRJEB22360) | human gut metagenome | biome: human gut; feature: human-associated habitat; material: faeces | place: Denmark | collected 2008/2010
GAATTAACATTGAACTTCTATCAATCTGACTTATTGGATGAGCAAGTTATCAGACAAAAAAAACCATTAAACTACTACATAGTAGTTCATCCAAAACAGTAGAGTTTTCGAGAAACAGGAAGACCTATAAAGAAACAAGTAAGACATTGGGCCTGTCCATCAGCTACATACCGGGAAGCGCCGTCACCGTAAGCGGAGGAAAAGGAAAAACAAATACAGACTCCGCCTACGAAAGCGTTACGGAACAGGCAGGCATCTACGCGGGAAAAGAAGGATACGACATCCAAGTCAAAAACACCGCCATCCTCAAAGGAGCCGTCATAGACAGTAAAGCACCGGCAGAAAAGAACAAACTCACCACCGGTACTTTGACATGGGAAAACATAGACAACAAAGCTGAATATAAAACAGGAGGACATGGAATATCCTACAACGGGAAAATAGGAAGAGGAGACAAAAACGATCCCTTAGACTCCCAAACAAATAACAGATATGGGAAAGACACCATAACAGGACAAAGAAACGGAATGAACAAAATCACCCAAACCATTTACGGCTCAAAAATCCCGTTAAACGAAAGAGGACTCCTGAATACCCCCATACCGTCTGTGAAAGGAAAAGCAGGAACAACCACCCGATCGGCCATATCTAAAGGAACCATAACTATCACGGACAAAGAAAACCAGAAACAGGACATAGAGAAACTAAACAGGAACACAGAAGACAGCCTGAACAAACTTAAAGAAATCTTCGACAAAACAAAAGTAGAAGAAAGAAAACAGCTATTGGAAGAACTGGGGATAGTGGGAAACCGGGCCATCCATGAGATAGCCTCCCACAATGGATGGAAAGACGGCTCCGCCGAAAAGGTAGCCCTCCATGGAATGCTGGGAGCCATCACGAGCGCCAAGAGCGGAGGAAGCGCGCTAAGCGGCTTGATAGCAGGGGGAGCCAACGAATATGCCATAGAGTACTTAAAACAGACCAAAGGGAAAGACTGGATAAACAAGCATCCCGATACAGTGCAGAACATCTCCGCCGCCTTTGGAGGAATCCTGTCCAAGATGACAGGAGGGAGCGGACACACAGGCGCCTATATCTCCCAGATGGGTACGAAGTGGAATGAGTTGGAAGAAATTAGAGAAGTTGACAATTTAAATGAAGCGCAAGATATTATGAATGAAAATGTAAATGAAGAAAAGGAGGCAAGTAGAACGTCTGAATCTGACTTCATGCAAGAATATCCGGATTTGAGTAATGAAATATTTAAGAACCATAGAGATATTGCGAACTCCGCAGGGCAATTTATAGGCGGTTCAATGGGTGCAGAAGTAGCAGCAGACCTATTAAGGCATGCCTTATATGGAAATGTTCGCCTGTTTCAGCTGATAGTCAGTTAGGGCAAAAGATTAGTTCTGATTTGAATAACTCTGCTATTCTTAGGGCTGCTATACAATCTTATGGAATGAAATTAAAAGTTGGTGAAACTAAGTATATTTACGGGTCTGTTAATTTGCAGGTAAAAGATGAGTATGATAATGATGCTACTATTAATGAAGTACTGGGATATGGGAGAATAAAATTGGGGCTACAAATTACAAGGAATGAAAATAGTATAGATTATTATGGACAGGCCAGCGATGCATATAATTTTGAGTGGCATGATGTCAATTCCAATTTAGAAAAGATGAAAGAGGATTCTTCTTGGGATCAATTTAAGAAACTAATAATTGATGTTATAAATAACGGGGCAGCAGGATATCAAGAAATTGGCGCGATACAGGCTTTTGACTGGAGTGCGAATCTTGATGGTACGATAGAAATAGAATAAGGAGGAACATTATGAGAAAAAAAATATTCCTTGCGTGTTTGGCCTTTTGTTTATACAATGCATTTCTTATGGGAATTCATATGGTTATGATTCTATCGGAACCTATTGCTTGGAGTCCAGCGGTAAGAACTGTATTTGGATATGCAGCTCGCATACAAATAGTAGAAAGAAATAGGAATTCGCTTTATTTGGAATTATGGGATAGTAGACCGGAAGATAAAATAAAAAGGAAATCAACAATTCTAGATAGGGATGTATATGAAAAAGAAAGCGAAACGGATATATTTTACAGAGATAAAGTGTTCTATTCTTATGGTAGTGCCGGTTTTTATACGATTTATGCGAATCCATTTAGGATAAAGGTATATAGGAATCCGTCTCAGCCATTAGAGGAGAAACAAGAGATAGATAGATCCTTAGCGAAGTATAACAATGATGAGATACAAGTAATTTCATCACTGTCAGATCTTACTTCAGAAGAGCGGCAGGCATATGAGAAGTTGAGAGTGAAAGCAGATAATAAAAAAGGTAGATAAATATATGCCGATGGAATCAATATCAGTCTCGGCAGCACCGGATGGAAAGACCATGCGGAAACCATTACCGAAGAAACAAGAGGAAGCCGGATCACCGCAGGAAGGACAGCCGCCGTCATCGCCAAAGAAGACATGATAGTCAAAGGCAGTACAGTCAACGCCAAAGACATCCACATCCAAGTAAGTTGGGCTTTTTTATTTATATCGAATGGTAAACTATGTTTTTATATTTACCATTTCATCCCTTTTACGGTATGGATGATTTTTGTGGCAATCAGTCCGTTTATCAGTCCTGTGACGGTGCCGGATAGAAGCAGGACAGGACTGTACCACAGGAATGCGGGGGTGTTTAACAGAAGAGCGGAGATCAGGAGCTGTGCCAGATTGTGTGTCACGCCACCGATGATGCTGATTCCGGCGGGAGAGAAAGAATTTCTGCGGTAAGAAATGTACATGGCAAGAAAGCTTGCTATCGCGCCTGTAAGGCTGAAAACGGCAGTGAAGGGACTGCCGCTGAAGACGGAAAGGAAGAATACCCGGAGAAGGGATATGGAGAGGACTTCCCCGGACGGCAAGAAATAAAAGGCAATGACAATAATGAGGTTGGCTATGCCTAATTTAATGCCGGGAATGCCTGTCCGGAAGGGAAGCAGGTTTTCTATGCAGCTGAGTAAAAGTGCCATGGCTGTAAACAGGCCGATGACACTCACTTTTTTTGTCATGGATGATCTCCTTCAGCGAACGGTGCCGTCAATTTTTTTATCTGCAGCGGATTGTATTTCAATGACTAAATGATGAGGAAGGCAGATGATGGCGGAATCGGCGGTGTGGATCGCTCCTTGCCGGAGGCAGTCCTTATGGGGGCAGTCGGCAGCCGTCATTCTTACGGTTCCGTTTTTGATGGTGAACTCATTTTGTCCGTAAGGTGTACCGATGCGGATGGTATCATTTTTATCCAGCGGCCACGAACCGTACGGGGCGCCGTCTACTGTGGCGGTAACAAAACCCGCATCGTGCATAAGGGTTTCTTTTCCTATGAAGAGGAGGGCCGCTGCCAGGAGGAGGCATATAATGAGGTAAAGGTCTTTTTTTATCATGGTTTGTCAGGGAATAAGAACGACAGGAAGTTCAGAAGTAAATATTTTTTGTAAATCGGGAGTGATCATCAGGGTATTGTCATTTCTGAATAGGATCATTTGAAATTCACCGCGGTGTTCTTTCCAGAACAGGGCGGCTTTTTTTTCGCCCATAACGAAGAGAGCGGTGGAAAGAATATCCGCTTTTTCACTGTCTTTGCAGATGACGGTCACCGCACGGAGTCCGTTTTGCGCAGGCTTTCCTGTATGGGGATCAAAAATGTGATGGTACCGCCGGCCATTTTCGATGAAGTACCGTTCGTAGTCGCCGGAGGTGACAATGGACGTGTCGGAGACGGAAAGCGTCCCTGCTGTTTTATCCGTGTCATCAGGGTGGCGCAGGGCGATGTGCCATGGTCTGCCGCCGGGTTTCGTACCGATGACTTTGATATTTCCTCCTAAATCAAGAAGGGCGTTTTTAATACCGGCAGCTTTTAAAATATCTGCTGCTTTTTCAGCAGCTGTTCCTTTTGCCATACCGCCCAAGTCAAGGGCACATCCGCTTTTCAGGAAATATTCTCCTGTTTCTTCGTTATGGGAAATATATTTCATGCCTGTTTTACCAAGTGCTTCCCCGCGCTCGGTTTCCGTCGGCACATGATAGGGGCCATGGGGGAATCCCCACAGTTTGGAGAGGGGCGCGAGGGAAATGTCAAAAGTACCGCCGGTTGACTTGTTCCATGATTTGGCAAGGCTGATCAGGCGGGCGGTGTCTTCTGAAAGGATCAGTTTTCCTTCCTTTGAGAGCCGGGAGATTTCACTGTCCGGATTTTCTGCGGAAAGGAGTGTATCAAGACGGCGTATTTCTTTTTCTGCATGGAGGAAAACGGTTTCGCTGTTTTTCCCATAGGCGGTGATTTTCATGTAGGTGCCCATCGCAAAGAAGGAATGGCTTTGGGGCGTGTTGTCCTGAAAAGGAGCACATGCTGCAAGAATAAAAGGAAAGATAAGGGAAAAAAGAAATTTTTTCATTTTTTTGTTTCCCGCAGGTGATGGTTGGCGCGGCTCTGGATACGGTCGAGAGGCAGGCCGAGGGGACAGATTTTCACACAGGACAGGGATTGGCTGCACCCTGCAAAAAAGTATTTTTCATAGTTTTCTTTCAGCTTTTGAAGATGTATATCCTCTTTGTTCTGTTCCAGTATTTTAAAAGCATGAATCATGGACGCGGCGCCGCTGAAGGTGCTTTCCAACGTGTAGTTCGGGCAGATCTCAAGACAGCAGCCGCACATCAGGCATTGTCCCGCATCATATTGAAGGGAGCGGTCGCCCTTTTTCGCATCGCGGTCTTTTTCAGAAAGCCAGACCTGCATTTCTTTCAGCCGGGCAAAAATTTTTTCCCGATCTACGCGAAGGTCGCTGATGACGGGGAATTTGGAAAGGGGCGCCAGTTCTATTTTTCCTTTCTTCACGATATTGCAGAGGAAGAGGGAGCATGCCAGACGGGGAAGGCCGTTGATGAGCATGGCGCAGGCGCCGCATTTCTTTTCCTGACAGCTGGAGGCGTAATTGATTTTTTCTGTTTCTTTCCCGTCGGCGGTAAGAAGCGGCATGCGGGTATTCAGTTCGGATAAAAAATCGGCTACTGTGAGCCTGCCGTCTCCTGTATAGATGAATTCTTGGGTATAAGGGGCGGATCGGCTGTCTTTTTGCCGTTTGATGATGATTTTAATGTCCATCAGGATCCCCTTCTATCGCTGCTAATGAAATATGGATTCCGCCATTTTTATAAACGGCTACGGTCGTTTTTCGGTATGATTCCTGTTCATCGGGATAATCGCTTCTCGTGTGGGCGCCGCGGCTTTCTTTTCGGTTCAGCACGCTTTTCAAAATCGCTTCCGCAAGGAGAAGGGATTTCGGGAAAGCATCGTTTTCATCAATGGTAGCGCTTTCGTCATAGAGCCCGCCGGCAGCCGCGCGAAGTTCCTGTACTTCAGAGAGGCCGAGGAGCAGTCCTTTTTCATCGCGTTCGATGCCGAGAGATTTTTGTAAAATTCGATTCAGCGCTTTTCGCGCGGCGGGAATATGGAGCCCTTCTTTTTTATCTTTTGTCCAATACGCGGGGGTCATTATTTCTTCATCAGGACGGAAAGAAGAGGTCTGCCCCGACAGATCTTCCATGGCGGAATCAGCGGCTGTCCGTCCTCCATACATGGCGCCTAAAAGAGAATTTCCTCCCAGACGGTTGGCGCCGTGGTACTGGCAGGCCGCTTCACCTGCCGCGTAAAGATTGGCAATGGGGGTGCGGTGGTTCACGTCGACATAAAGGCCGCCCATGAAGTAATGGATACCCGGTGAAACGGGGATCGGTTCTTTTAAAGGATCAAGGGCGAGAAAATCATGGCATGCTTCAAGGACTCCAGCCAGTTTATGGACGCTTACTTCCTTGGGGATATCTCTCATGTCCAGATAAGGCTGGATGCCCTGCTTGATCCACTGCCATTCCTCCCGGGCAATGACGTCACGGGGCATAAGGTTGCCCAATGCAGGATATTTCACTTCCATGAAGTAGAATTTTTTTCCGTCCTGTTCCACGTAAAGTCTTCCGCCTTCACCGCGGACCGCTTCTGTGATAAGCATATTTTTCCCGTGAAGTCTGGTGGTGGTGGGATGGTACTGGATCATCTCCATGTTAGCTGCAGGAAGACCGTCCGCAAAAAGAGAGGCGGTTACGTTTCCTGTATTGAGGACGGAGCCCGTGGCATTTCCGAAAAGGCCGTTCAGGCCGCCTGATGCGATGATGACGGCGGAAGCGGGAATATAGGAAACCCTGTTTTTTTGTAATTCATTAACGAGGACGCCTTTTGCCTGTCCGTTTTCCGTCATGAGCTTGAGAAAACGGAAGCCTGTGATGTGCCTGATCATGCGTCCGGCTTCAAAAAAACGCGCTCTTGCAGCGAGAGTGTACATCAGCTGTTTTCCCGTACTGGCAGAAGCGAAAGCGGTTCTTTTTTTTGTCTGCCCGCCAAAAGGGCGCTGCTGGATCGTTCCGTCTTCGTTTAGGTTGAGAGACATACCCCATGCAAAGAGGGTGTTCACGATTTTGGGGGCACTGTGAGTCAGGCGGTGAACGGCTTCACGGCAGGCTAAAAAGCGGCCCGCTTTGTATGTTTCCTCTTCATGGAGAGCCGGTTCATCATGTTGCCCCATGGTGTCAAGCGCTGCATTGATACCGCCTTCCGCCATGTTTGACTGGGCGCGCCACGGGGGCATTTCTTCCACGATGAAGGAAGGCACATTTTCCTCAGCCAGACGGATGGCGGCGGATAAACCGGCTGCGCCTGAGCCGATGATGACAACTCTGTCCATAAAGCCCCCTAAAAATTCCAGTAAATGAAATAGGAAATCAAAGCGAAAAGAAACAGTACGGAAAATATGGAATACACAAGAATATAATCGGCTGTCCGTTCTTCGTATTTCAAAAGGCCCCGCTTGATCATCCAGGGTTTCGTGGCGCACAGAAGATGAATAAGAATGGCGGAGATGAAAATGATTTGTGAAAAGAAACGGAGAGTCGTGAATTCACGAAGGAAAAATACGCCGTTTACCGTTGTGGTATACGCGGTTATATGAAACCAGACAGAAAGAAGAATGATAAATCCCGACAGACGGATCAGCCAAAAGGACGCATTTTCTTTTAAGTACCACCGCCCGGTCCGTATTCCTTCACGCACGGCATCTTTTGACAAAAGAATACCCAGTATGCCATGAAGAAGGAGGGCCGCAAGAAGGATATAAGAAAGGGGCTTCCAATTGGATGCGGTCAGGCGGAGAAGCGTAAAAGCTCCCATGAGTCCATGGAGAGCGAGAAGCACAAGCATGAAACGGGCAAGAAAGGAATTGAATTTCTTCATGGCGATACTCTCTTTTCCAGAAGAACCAAATCGAAGCGGCCGCTGTGGACAAGGGAGCGGAACATAAGAGTGTCATAAGGACGTGTTTCCACGGCATAACCTTTCTCTTTAAAAAGTGCGGCAATCTCTTCCGTGTGGGCGGTATATGCCGCATCTTCTTTGTCATAGGGAATAATCATTTTCGGGTGGATCGTTACTTTTGCGCCCATGTACTCCGAAGCGGAGGCGCCGCCTTCCTTTTCCGTGTTCACCAAAACGGTATAAACCGCTTCTTTTTCATGGAGAGAAAGGATTTCATAGTTATTTGCTGCGGGCGGAAGCTGGAATTTCTGTAAAAAATGGTCATAGCCTCCACTTTCATAATCCGATTTTGTGGCACTCGAGACAGCATCGGTCTTTACCTCTAAGAAATTTATTGTCTGGAGAAAGAAGCCGGAGAGAAAAATAAAAAAGATTGTCAGAGGTGCGATAAGTTTTCGTGGTTTCATGGAGTATCTGATGCCTGTTTAAATGAAATATAAAAATATACGCTGTCTTATAAGATGGTTTTTCGGGCATGCAAATCAGTTTCTTTGTAAGGCGGCCTTATTTATTTTACAAGGCCTACCGACTGTTTTTCAGAAGAGAACTATGCATGGCAGTTATGAAAAACATAAGTTTATATCGTATATGATCGAAGTGAATCTGAATCTGATTGATGAATTGAAATTTTAACGCTGATGTTTGAAGAAATATTGACAGAGGAGTGATAAGTGGTTACTCTTATAATATACCATAATATATTTGGCATTCCTAATATAATATATTGGAGTAGTTATAATTTATATGTGGAACATATATGGAAAATAGGAAGACATGGTGAATCAAAAAGAAGAGATATGCACGGACATAGGAAAAGCGATGGGCACGTTTCTTCGTATAACGTCTTATGGAAGGCCGCAGGGAGAGGTGTCCAAAGCGGTGCGGGCATATTTCCGGAATGTGGAAAATCTTTGCAGCCGTTTCCGAAGTGACAGCGATGTATCCCGTATTTCCGCAGCCGCCGGGGTAAAACCCGTGATGGTTTCTTCTCTTTGCAGGGATGTCTGCCGCTGTTCTTTGCGTGAAGCGGTGTTCACCGGAGGTATTTTTGATCCTACTGTCGGCGCGCTTACTTCTTTATGGAATATCGGCGGGGAAAACGAAAGGATTCCCTCTGAGGAAGAGATAGAGAAGGCAAAGGTCCTCATTGATTACAGGCATATAGAAATCGGTGAGCGATCCGTGTTTCTGAAAGAGAAAGGAATGTCTCTCGACCTGGGCGGTATCGCAAAAGAGTATGCCCTTCATAAGGCGGCAGCTCTTGCGGAACGCATGGGAGAATGCTCCATGATGATTGACGCAGGCGGAGATATCTGCGTCGTGGGAAATAAGCCGGACGGTTCTGCATGGCGTCTTGGCATCCAGCATCCCCGACAAAGGAGTACGCTCATCGCAACAGTTGCGCTCGGCAGCGAGGATACCGTAGAAACGTCAGGTGATTACCGCCGGTTTCTTTTGAAAGACGGATTGATGCAAAGCCATATTTTCCAAATCAAAAAGAAAATACCGCTTATCAGCGCCACGCTTATTTACAAAAGAAATGGGGAAATGCTCCCTGTCAGCGGCGCGGCGTGTATCGCCGGCGGTCTTGATAAGGTGCGGGAGTGGCTGGAACGGATTCCCCGGTTGGAAGGTATTTTTATCACGGAAGATTTACAGGCCTACGTGACGGAGGGAATCAGCGACCGTGTCCGTATACTTACGAAAGATACGGATCGGCGGGCTCTCATACGGCATGAATATGAAGGAGAGTGTCATGGAAGTTATTGACGTATTTAAGTCGGGCGGCCCCGTTATGTACGCGCTGCTGCTCTGTTCTATATGCACAGCGGTCATTATGATCGAGCGGGGCATGTTTTATCACCGGGCAGGAAAAAATCTGGGAATCTTTGTGGATAACCTGCCTAATATGCTTTTAAATAAAAGTTGGAATGAGGCTTATGCCGATGCGGCGCAGGAAGACAATGCGGCTGCTTTTGTGGCGCAGGAAGGCATTCGTGCCGCGGCGGAAGGAAAGGATTTGCGGCTGGCATTGGATACGGCGTACAGTACGGCCGCCGCCGAACTTCGAGCCCATTTAAATTATTTATCTATGATTGTCACGTTATCCCCCCTTTTGGGGCTTTTGGGAACGATTGCGGGTATGATCAGTTCTTTCCAGATTTTCAATTTACAGGCGGGCCAGCCGATGGCTATCACCGGGGGGATTGGCGAAGCGCTTATCGCAACGGCGGCAGGTCTTTGTGTCGCTATTTTTGCTCTTGTTGTCCATACCGTTTTTGCGCAAAAGATGGATGATATTTTGACCGTTATAGAAAAAGCGGACGCCATCATCTCTTCGGAGGGCAGAAGGAGAGGCATCTGATGAGGGGGAAGCGGAATTTCCATCTGCTCTCGCAGCCGGAGGTCATCATTATCCCGATGATTGATATCATGCTCTTCCTGCTGGTATTTTTCATGGTGAGCACGATTTATATGGTTCATCTGAATACGCTTCCTGTTAATTTGCCTGCAGCGCAGGCGGCTCGATCGGAAACGAAGCCGACAGTGGTTTCTGTCACGGTGAATAAGGCGGGCCATGTCTTTTATGATATGGATGCAAAACCGACGGCTGGTATTTCCGAAAGGGTAAAGAAAACGCTTGCGGAAAAGCCGGAGACCATATTCGTCATCCGCGGGGACAGGGATACGAATTATGCGGATATTACAAGTGTGCTTGATTCGTTGAAGGCCGCGGGAGCGCGCCATGTCTCCCTGGCAGCAGAATCGGGGAAGAGGTAGTTATGCATTATCGTACGAACTGGCTTGTCGTTATTCTTCTGGCGCTTGGTCTCCATGGTGCCGTCTTTGGCGGACTGATATTGGTAAGGCCGCTGCTGGACGGATCGGCGGAGGAAGTCGCGTCGGAAGTGGGAACAACCATTGAATTGGAAGACGCACCGCAAAGCGGCGAGGGGGAAGAAACGAAAGATCCCGGCTATGAAGATGGTGCGGAGGGAGGTTCTCTTGTAGGAGAGGCACTTCCCGGCAAAGGGCTGGAAAATATAAAAGCGGCGGATATTTCTAATGAGCCGGCAGCGGAAACGGATATCGTGAAAGTTATGGAGGAACGGGAAAACCCGCCTCCCGATACGGAACCGGAACCTTTGGAAGAGACGGAAGCCGACGTTCCCGAAGAAAAGGCGGATACTGAACCGATCGTTGCGGAAAATGAAAAAGATGCGGTGAAGAAATTCCAGCAACAAATTGAAGACGCAAAAAAAGATCCGAAGAAAAAAATATCAAGTACTATCGTGGTGAAGAAAAAAGGTGACGGCAGTACGCATACGATGGGTCAGCCGCCGAAAATCATCGTGGATTCTTATCCGCCGGAAGGGATGTATACATTTAAAGGCGTTGTCCGTGTGTTTACGACGATCGGAGAAGATGGGAAGGTAAAGAAGACAAAGGTGGCGGTTACTTCAGGGCGGCGCGGTGTGGATGAGCTGGCGATGGCATTCTGCCGCCGCTGGACATTCAAACCGGCGCTCGACTCGAAAGGACAGCCCATGGAATGTATCAAATTGATCCGTATACCGTTCAATCTGCCGCCGGAAAAGATGAAAGATCAAATTGACAGGAATACATAGTTCATCCGGGAAATCGGCGGATGATGTGATTAAAGAGGGAGGAGCAGATGAAAAAAAGAACGATGAAATTTTTATATAGTATCGCAGCAGCGCTGTTTCTCTTGCTGACTGCGGCACTGCCTGCCGAAGCGGCACAGAACTGGATGCAGGTCTATGCCCATGTGGAGCAGATGATCAATAAGGGCGTCGAACAATATAATAACGGCGATTTAGAAGGCGCGAAAAAAATAATCAATGATTCTTACTATGGGGTTTACGAAAATGACGGGCTGGAAAAAGCAATCAGGACGACTATTTCTTCGAAGAACGCCAACCTGACGGAATATCAGTACAGCGAGCTGAAAAAAGCGATTCGTGAAAATAGGGGTAAAGATGCGGTTCGCGGAGAAGCCGATAAACTTCTTTCTATGATGAAAAATGATATCGAGTCTCTTGACAGCAAAGGGGCAGGCGGCGGGCGGTGGACTTCTTTCTGGCCGGCATTCCTGATCATGCTTCGCGAAGGGATGGAAGCGATTCTCGTTCTTGTAGCGATTATGGCGTATCTGGCGAAGTCGGGAAATAAAAAATACCTCGGCACCGTTTACAACTATTCCATTGCTGCTGTGGCGGCAAGCTTTATCACTGCTTATATTTTCAGCGTTATCCTCGGTAAGTTTACCGGCGGCGCGTCAAGAGAAGCTATTGAAGGCGTGACGGCCCTTATTGCTGTCGCTGTTCTTCTGTCCGTCGGATTTTGGATGGGCGGAAAGGCAAAAGGCGATGAATGGAAGAAATATATAGAAAGTATGATGAAAACGACCATTACCACAGGAAAAGCGAGGGCTCTCGGGCTGGCGGCGTTCCTTGCGGTGTACCGTGAAGGGGCGGAAGTGATTCTTTTCTACCAGGCGCTTTTTAACGGCGCTTCAGGGGATACTGATATGATTTGGTTCGGATTCGGGACCGGATGTGCGGTTCTTGCTGTTATTTTTGCCGTTATCCGTCTGGGGCTGTTCCGTATACCGCTCCCTCCTTTCTTTATCGTCACAAGTATTCTGATGTACCTTATGGCTGTCAGCTTTGCCGGCG
>OATG01002103.1_pt1 | contig 12038 bp, 9 predicted proteins | sample 1516581 | NCBI WGS metagenome assembly OATG01 (sample SAMEA2579930, study PRJEB22360) | human gut metagenome | biome: human gut; feature: human-associated habitat; material: faeces | place: Denmark | collected 2008/2010
AATTAAGAGGTACAGAGGAATAAGACCGCTGTAGGTAAAATAAGGAGCGGTAATTATATATTATCCTTCTGAAAGATTTATAGGAGACTATGTACCTTCTGATATATGGTTACCTATGAATCTATCATTTATCGAAATCAAGTGTCTGTATAGCTTAAAACGATACAGTCATAAGACAACTCATGATTTCAATACGATGTATAGGAGGTTTTTGTATGAATCAGACAACAAAGCGAAGTAAAGAATTAAAAGAAGTCCATGTAGGCAGAAATGAAGTAGGTAAGTCAGTTACAGGTATTTCTTTAGAAGCCCCAAAGTATTCCTGTATAGAAACAAAACAGGATGGTGTAAAAGTTATTTTGGAGTTTCCAGAATTTGATGAGACAAGGGAGCGGACAGAGGCAGGATACCATCAACTGGAGATTCAAAAAGAAGTAAATAATGTGCTATCTCATACATTAAGGGAGCAGATTAAAAATCATCAGATTTATCATGTAGAAAGGATTTCCTAAGATGGGCGAGAAAAAGAGGGTGCGGATGTTGCTTCGTGTAAGCTCTAATCAACAGTTGGAGGAAGATGGAGACTTAGGTATCCAGAGACAGTTGGTGAAAGAATTTATCGCACAACATGAGGAATGGCATCTGGATTCAAAGGAATACTTTGAGGGAAGTAATAGTGGATACAGTAATGCCGTAGAGAATCGTGATATTTTACAGCAGGCATTGCGAGATGCACAAAGAAACGAGTATGATATTCTTGCAGTCTATAAGGATGACCGAATCGGTAGAAGAATGTGGGAGATTGGTGCATATGTTATGCAGCTTAAAAGCTATGGTGTGGATATATACACGGTAAAAGATGGCTGTATCTCACCAGAGAGTGATGACATTATGGGGCAGATGATGTTAGCTCTGCGTTATGGCAATGCACAAAAGAGCAGTTCTGATACGGGAATGCGTGTCAAAGATACGGCACAAAAGCTAGTACAGCAGGGGAAGTTTGTCGGGGGGAAGGCTCCGTATGGATATAAATTGGAGCTGTCTGGAGAAATCAGTAAGCATGGCAGAGCATTACACCATCTTGTGATTATTCCCGAAAGGGCAAAGGCAGTAAAACATATATACGAGCTTTCTCTTGATAAAGAGTATGGTTCTTCAAAGATTGCCAGAGAACTGAATCTGGATGAGGAATATAAAGAACTTGCTCCATCTGAGGTATGGAGAGGTGGAACGGTAACCAGCATTTTAACGAATCCGATTTATGCAGGTTATACAGCTTATAAACGTAGAGAAAAGAAAGAAAACGGAAAAAGTAAGCGGTTAGATAGTTCTGAATGGATTCTCTCGGAAGAACCAAATCCAGAGCTACAGATTATTAGTCCTGATGATTGGAATTTGGTTCAGATAAAGAGAAAGCAGAGGGGGATGAAGTATCGTACCGCTCCGCAGAATAAAGGTGTAAAGGTTATCGCAAGAAATGAGGGGATGCTTCCCCTCATTGATGTTATTTACTGTGGATACTGTGGCTGCAAATGTACCAATGGGAGCAAATATAACTATTGGACAATTAAAGATACTGGAGAAAGGAGGGCAAGCAGACAGGCAATATATAAGTGCCAGGATGCATGGCAGGGAGTTCCACATTATAAAGTCTATCAATTTAAAGCAGAAAAAATTGAGAAGATAGTGTTTCAGGCGATTGCTGAGTACATAGATAAGCTTCAGGAAAACGAGGATATTTTCGAGCAGATTTCCGAGAATGGACGGAAGGCAAAAAAGGAGAAAGCGAAAGAACTTTCAAGAGAACAGGAAAGACTCAAGCATATCCAGCAAAAGATTTCTGTCATGGAAGATAAGATTCCAGAAGCAATGCTTGGAGAGTACCCTGTACCTGTAGATAAGCTGGTAGACCTGATTGAAAAGCAAAGGCAGGAAAAGGAACAGCAGGAAAAAGTGATTGCAGAGAAACAAAAGGAACTTGACGGAGCAGATGTCTCTTTTAATGAGTGGGATAGTCTGCGTATGCAGATTCCAACATGGAAGGATGTATTTCTGAATGCCGACAATCCTACAAAGCGTGTCCTTGTGAATAAGCTTATTGAAAAAATATCTGTAAAAGAGGATGAAGTTGTGATAAGATTTAAGATAAATATAAACGAGATACGGTCAAAAGCTTTAAAGAAATCCGGAAGTATGGTGCCGGAGAATAAGCTGGAAGATAAGTCAGTTATCTTAGATAGTCTCAAGATTTATCCAAACCCTGAATGAACGATGGTTTCGACGTATCGGGGAAAGGGAAAAGACTTCACCATCACATCATCCACCGCCTTTGACCAAAAGTGGATTAACGGCAAAAACACCTATGATTCCATCAGCAATGTAGTAGATGAAATTTTCAATTCCTACCTTTCAAGACCAGAAGTGACACAGCCAATACTCACACAGTACTGTGACGGCAAGCGGGTAAGCTGTCCGGAGTTTATGAGCCAGTGGGGTTCGAAGGCATTAGGGGATGACGGGCTTTCTGCGATTGAGATTTTAAGATACTATTATGGGGATGATATGTATATTAATGAAGCGGAGACGATTTCAGGAATTCCGGCGTCATATCCGGGATATGAGCTGACAATTGGAGCTTCGGGACAAAAAGTGAGACAAATGCAATTGCAGGGGACTATCCATTGATTCCTAAAATCAGGGTGGACGGCATTTATGGACCGGCAACGGCAAATTCTGTAAAGATTTTTCAGAAGATTTTCCATTTGCCGGAAACGGGAGTTGTGGACTTTGCAACGTGGTATAAAATTAGTCAGATTTATGTCGCAGTAAGTCGAATTGCGGAGCTGAAATAATTTCTTGCTGACAGAAAATTAGTTATCGGAATTATGCACAAAGCAACATGGTAATAAGGGGGGGAATGGGCGGCGAAAGATAGAAATTGTAGTTTTTCGCTGTTCCTCTCTTGTAATTGCATTCGATGTATGCTAGAATTTGTACAATTTAAGTATTTATGCAAAGAGCGGCAACGTAGATGTCAGTTTTTTTCGCAAGTCTGAAAAGACACGTTCCCGGCCGATTTGTTTGATAAGCATAGTTTTCGCACAATGAGCCGGGGGAACCCGTCTTTTTTTTTGCAAAGAACTGTAATTAGGAGTGACTTACTCCAGTGCTGTTTTTGCATTTTCCTTAATATGCAGTTGCAAATGATTGAATATAGAAAGGAACGTGAATCATGAAGGCATTTCTAATCTTAGAAGACGGAACTGTGCTGACCGGCGAAAGCTTTGGAGCAGCCAGAGAGGTAATCAGCGAGGTAGTTTTTAATACTTCCATGACAGGATATCTGGAGATATTGACAGACCCATCCTACGCAGGACAGTCCGTTGTTATGACTTACCCATTAATTGGTAATTACGGAATCTGTATGGAAGACATGGAGTCCATTCATCCGTGGCCAAAAGCTCTTATTGTAAGAGAATGTGCCAAACTGGCAAGCAACTTCCGTAACGAGATGACATTAGATGAATTCTTAAAGAAATATGATGTTCCGGGAATTTCAGGAATTGATACTAGACATCTGACACGTATCTTAAGAGAGTACGGTGTTATGAACGGAATGATTACAACAAGAGAAGATTTCGACCTGGACGAAGTAGTAAAGCAGTTAAAAGAATATAAAGTACAAGGTGTTGTTCGTGAAGTTAGCTGTAAGGAAAAGAGAGTGCTTCCAGGAGATGGTTTTAAAGTTGCCCTCATGGATTTTGGAGCAAAGAAGAATATTGAGAAGTCTTTAAATAAGCGTGGATGCGAAGTTACGGTTTACCCTGCTTACACAAAGGCAGAAGAGATTATCGCAGCAAATCCAGATGGAATCATGCTTTCGAACGGTCCTGGAGATCCAAAGGAATGTGTGGAGATTATCGAGGAGCTTAAGAAGTTATTTGCTACGAATATTCCAATTTTTGGTATTTGTCTTGGACATCAGCTCATGGCACTTGCCAACGGCGCAGATACAAAGAAGATGAAATACGGACATCGTGGAGCCAACCACCCGGTAAAAGATTTAAAAACAGGAAAGGTTTATATTTCCTCACAGAACCATGGATACATGGTAATGGAAGATTCTCTGAACAGAGATATTGCAGAAGTAAGCTTTATTAATGTAAATGATGGTACATTAGAGGGAGTTCACTATCTTGGAAAGAACGTTATGACAGTACAGTTCCATCCGGAAGCTTGTCCTGGGCCAAACGATTCCGAATTTTTATTTGAAGAGTTTATCAATATGATGGAGGTTGCAAAAGATGCCTAAGAATACCAGTATTAAAAAAGTCCTTGTAATTGGTTCCGGTCCTATTGTTATCGGACAGGCTGCAGAGTTTGACTACGCGGGAACACAGGCATGTCGTTCCTTAAAAGAGGAAGGAATTCATGTTGTCCTTGTTAACTCTAACCCTGCAACAATCATGACAGATAAAGATATCGCAGATGAAGTATACATTGAGCCATTAACACCAGAAGTTATCAAGAAGCTCATTTTAAAAGTTTCTCCGGACAGTCTTCTTCCAACATTAGGTGGACAGGCAGCGTTAAATATCGCTATGGAGTTAGATGAGTGTGGTTTCTTAAAAGAGCACAAAGTAAAGCTTATCGGTACAACAGGTAAAACAATCCGTAAGGCTGAGGACAGAGAAGAATTTAAAGAAACGATGGAAAAGATCGGTGAGCCAATCGCACCAAGCCAGATTGTTACGAATGTAGAAGATGGTCTGGAATATGCGCAGAAGATTGGATATCCAGTTGTTCTTCGTCCGGCATACACTCTTGGAGGAAGCGGCGGCGGAATCGCAGATAATGAGGAAGAATTCGTGGAAATCATCCAGAACGGTCTTCGTTTGAGCCGTGTAGGCCAGGTATTAGTAGAGAAGTCCATCGCAGGATGGAAGGAAATCGAGTACGAAGTAATGCGTGACGGAAATGGAACATGTATTACCGTATGTAATATGGAGAACCTTGACCCGGTTGGTGTTCATACCGGTGACAGTATCGTAGTTGCTCCTTCTCAGACTTTAGGAGATAAAGAGTACCAGATGCTCCGTAATTCCGCATTAAATATCATTGACGAACTTGGTGTAGAAGGTGGATGTAACGTACAGTTCGCTTTAAATCCAGATACATTTGATTATTGTGTAATCGAGGTTAACCCTCGTGTAAGCCGTTCTTCTGCATTAGCTTCTAAGGCAACTGGTTATCCGATTGCCAAAGTTACTGCAAAGATTGCGCTTGGTTACCACTTAGATGAGATTAAGAATGCCGTAACAGGTAAGACATTCGCAAGTTTTGAGCCAGCACTTGACTATTGTGTAGTAAAGGTTCCAAGACTTCCATTTGATAAGTTCATTTCTGCCTCCCGTCATCTGACAACACAGATGAAGGCAACTGGTGAGGTAATGAGTATCTGCACTAACTTTGAAGGTGGTCTCATGAAGGCTCTCCGTTCCTTAGAGCAGCATGTAGACAGCCTGATGCATGGCGATTTTGACAAGTTAAGCGACAAAGAATTAGAAGAACATCTTCATATTGTAGATGATCTTCGTATTTACTGTATCGCAGAGGCACTCCGCCGTAAAATGGATCCACAGAAGATTCATGACATTACAAAAATTGATTTATGGTTCATCGATAAGTTAAATAACATCGTTGAGATGGAAGCAAAACTTAAGAACGCAGAAGAATTAGACCGTGACCTTTTACTTAAAGCAAAAGAAATGGAATTCCCTGATAAAGTTATCGGAGAGCTTATCGGTCAGAGTGAAGAATATGTAAAGAACTTAAGAAGACAGATGGATATCGTTCCTGCCTACAAAGTTGTTGATACTTGTGCGGCTGAGTTTGCAGCAGAAACACCATATTATTACTCTTGTTTTGGAAGCTTTAATGAAGTAGAAGAAACTTCTGATAAGAAGAAGATTATGGTACTGGGTTCTGGTCCGATCCGTATCGGACAGGGTATTGAGTTTGACTACTGTTCTGTACACAGTGTATGGGCATTTAAAGAAATGGGTTACGAGACGATTATCGTAAATAATAACCCTGAAACAGTAAGTACTGACTTCGATATCGCAGATAAGCTTTACTTCGAGCCTTTAACAGAGGAAGATGTAGAACATATCGTAGAATTAGAGAAACCGGACGGAGCAGTTGTACAGTTTGGTGGACAGACAGCTATTAAGTTAACAGAAAAGTTAAATAAAATCGGTGTTCCAATTCTTGGTACAAGTGCTGAGAACGTAGATGCAGCCGAAGACAGAGAACTTTTTGATGAGATTCTTGAGCAGTGCTGTATCCCAAGACCAAAGGGAGGTACTGTATTTACAAAAGAAGAGGCAATCAAGACAGCCAACGAGATTGGTTATCCAGTATTAATCCGTCCTTCCTACGTACTTGGTGGACAGGGTATGCAGATTGCTATTTCAGATGAGGATATTTCAGAATTTATGGATGTTATCCAGAGATATGCACAGGAACATCCAATCCTTATCGATAAATACCTGATGGGTGTTGAGGTAGAGGTTGATGCCGTATGTGATGGTGAAGAAATCGTTATCCCAGGTATCATGCAGCATGTAGAGAGAGCCGGAATCCATTCTGGAGACAGTATTTCCGTATATCCTGCAAGAGACCTTTCTCCTAAGATTAAAAAGGTTATCGGACATTATACAAAGTTACTGGCAAAGGCTTTACACGTTATCGGTCTTATCAATATCCAGTTCATTGTATATCAGGATGAAGTATATGTCATTGAGGTTAACCCTCGTTCTTCAAGAACCGTTCCTTATATCAGTAAGGTAACAGGTATTCCTATCGTTGACCTTGCAACAAAGGTTATGACAGGAATGAAGTTAAAAGACTTAGGTTACGAGCCAGGACTTCAGCCAGAATCTCCATACTGGGCAATCAAGATGCCAGTATTCTCATTCGAGAAGATTCGTGGTGCGGATATCAGCCTTGGACCAGAAATGAAGTCTACAGGTGAGTGTCTCGGTATTTCCAAGAACTTTGAGGAAGCGTTATTTAAAGCATTCTTAGGTTCTGGTGTAGATTTACCAAAGCATAAGAAGATGATCATGACTGTAAAGGATTCTGATAAGTTAGATGCAGTAGAAGTTGGTAAGAGATTTACAGCACTTGGCTACGAAATCTATGCGACAAGAAATACATGCAAGACATTACAGGAAAGCGGTGTGCCGGCGAAGAGAGTCAATAAGATTGAGGAGTCACATCCAAACCTGCTGGATTTAATTTTAGGACATCAGATTGATCTTATCATCGATACACCTTCACAGGGTATTGAAAGAAGCAAAGATGGTTTTGTTATCCGTCGTCATGCGGTAGAAACAGGTGTGAACTGTCTGACTTCTCTTGATACAGCAAACGCCTTACTTACCAGCTTAGAGTCTTCCTGCCGAGAAGATTTATCTTTAGTGGATATCGCAGAAATTGATAAAGAGATTGAGAGCAAGATTAACGAGGCATAAAAAGGGGAGTGAATCCCTAATATAAATAAATATGTACTCATGGAGTCTTTTATGCATTTACCCTTGCAAAAGATTTCATGAGTACATAGCATAATTGGGAGGATACCAATGGGAAATTATACAAAGCAGGATATTATTCAGCTTGTGGAAGAAAAAGATGTACAGTTTATAAGACTTCAGTTTACAGATGTATCTGGTACCTTAAAGAATGTGGCAATCACAGCCAGCCAGCTTGAAAAAGCATTAGATAATAAGTGTATGTTTGATGGCTCATCTATTGAGGGATTTGTCCGCATTGAGGAATCCGATATGTACTTATATCCAGATCTTAATACATTTGAGATTCTTCCGTGGCGTCCACAGCATGGCAAAGTTGCCCGTTTCATGTGCGATGTATATCGACCAGAGGGCGTGCCTTTCGAGGGAGACAGCCGTTATGTATTGAAAAATGTATTAAAAAAAGCGGCAAAGATGGGATATACTTTTGATGTAGGACCAGAATGTGAATTCTTCCTTTTCCATACGGATGATAATGGACAGCCGACAAATATCACCCATGAAAAGGCAAGTTATTTTGATGTTACTCCATTAGATTTAGGAGAGAATGCACGAAGAGATATCGTTCTTACATTAGAGAGTATGGGCTTCGAGATTGAGGCTTCTCATCATGAAGTAGCTCCGGCACAGCATGAGATTGACTTTAAGTATGATAATGCATTAGTAACAGCAGATAATATCATGACATTTAAGATGGTTGTAAAGACCATTGCAAAAAGACATGGATTGTATGCGACCTTTATGCCAAAGCCAATTACAGATGTAGACGGTTCTGGAATGCATATCAATATGTCCCTTGAAAAAGATGGAAAGAACATTTTCTTTGATAAGAGCAATCCGATGGGACTGAGCAAAGAATGTTATCATTTCATTGCAGGTCTTATTAAGCATGCTAAAGGTATGTCCTGTATTTGTAATCCTCTTGTAAACTCCTACAAAAGACTGGTTCCGGGTTATGAAGCACCGGTGGCAATCTGCTGGTCATCCATTAACCGAAGTCCATTAATCCGTATTCCGGCATCGAGAGGTGCAGGAACAAGAATCGAATTCAGAAGTCCTGACCCGGCAGCAAACCCATATCTTGTTATGGCACTTTGTCTTGCAGCAGGTCTTGATGGAATTGAGAATGAATTAGAAGCGCCAGAACCAATCGGTAAAAATATGTATTTACTTACAGAAGAACAGATTGCTGATATGAATATTGATGTCCTTCCGGCAACACTTGGAGAAGCCTGTGATGCCTTTGAAGAGGATAAATATATTCAGGAAGTTTTGGGAGAGCATATCAGTAAAAAATATTTGGAAGCAAAGAGAAAAGAATGGCATGAATATTGCAGACAGGTTTCTGATTGGGAAACAGAAGCATATCTTTATAAATACTAACAGCTCAGCTGCCTAAAATATCGACTGTAGATTGAAAAACTGGAATCCTTATGAGGGTGAGTGGAAAGTGTTGAATATTGTTGTTGTGTTTCCGAAAAAGGAAATTGTACTAAAAATGAAAAATGTTCTAATAAAGAATGGCTTTGATGTGTCAGCTGTCTGTGTTACCGGAGCACAGGCAATTCAGGCAGTGGAAAGACTGGAAGCGGGTGTTGTTGTCTGCGGCATCCGCTTTGCTGATATGATATATGATGAATTAAAAGAGTGTATTCCAGATACTTTTGAGATGGTCGTTATTGCCAGCAATGCCCAGTGGCAGGAATATGGAGATGATGATGTCATTTATCTGCCATTGCCGTTAAAAGCATATGATCTGGTAGATACCGTATCGGATCTGCTGACAGATATACATAGAAGATTAAAGCGGGAAAGGGAAAAGCCGAATAAGAGATCTTCTGCTGATCAGGGAGTTATTAATCAGGCAAAGTCTTTATTAATGGAGAAAAATGAATTGACAGAAGAAGAGGCGCACCGTTACCTTCAGAAGAGAAGTATGGATAATGGAACGAATATGGTAGAAACGGCATATATGGTTTTGCAGGTTTTTTGATCCGGCATTTTTGAAACTGTATAGAATGAAAGTAGATTTTTGCGCTTTTTAATAAGTTGTTTTGGAAATCTTTGCTTAATTTCATAAGTAAAACACACTTTATAAATGAAATCTTGCAGGTGAAATCTAAATAATTGTAAGAATTTTATTGAAAAATGAGGATAACTCTTGTTAAATAACGAAGATTATCGTATATTTTAAGTTGCTTATATGTGCAAAAGAAGGGAGCAGCCTATGAAGTTTACAAAGATGCATGGAATAGGAAATGATTATGTTTATGTAAATTGTTTCGAAGAATCAATAAAGAATCCTGCAGAAGTATCAAAGTTTGTCAGTGACCGTCATTTTGGAATCGGTTCAGATGGATTAATTCTTATCAGCCCGTCTGCAAAAGCAGATTTCCGTATGAATATCTATAATGCAGATGGTTCTCAGGCAGAAATGTGCGGAAACGGTATCCGTTGTGTGGCAAAATATGTGTATGATTACGGTCTGACAGATAAGACAGAGATTTCTGTCGAAACTTTAGCGGGAATCAAATATTTAAAACTTCAGGTGGAAAATGGCAAAGTAGCAACCGTAGAAGTAAATATGGGTGCACCAATCCTTGAACCAAAGAAAATTCCAGTTGCAGTAGAGAATAATCCAGTAGTGGATGTCCCTGTTGAAGTAAAGGGAAAAACTTACCATATGACATGCGTATCTATGGGGAATCCTCATGCGATTATCTTTATGGATAACGTAAAGGAATTAGATATCGAAGCTATTGGGCCATATTTCGAAAATCATCCGGTATTTCCGAAAAGAACAAACACAGAGTTTGTGGAAGTGTTAGACAAAAACACAGTAAATATGAGAGTATGGGAGCGCGGCAGTGATGAGACACTCGCCTGTGGAACAGGTGCCTGTGCAACTACCGTTGCCTGTATATTAAATAACAAGACAGAAGACGAAGTTACAGTACACTTACTTGGAGGAGATTTAAAAATCCGTTGGGACCGCAAAGAAAACTTAGTTTATATGACCGGTCCGGCAACCGTTGTATTTGATGGGGAAATTACTCTTCCGGAAGGAATACTGTAATAGACAGCAGTAGGCGAAAGCCAGTTAGGAGCAGCTATGTTTAAAGTAAACGAGAATTATTTAAAACTGCCAGGAAGCTATCTTTTTTCTAATATTGGGAAAAAAGTAGCAGCATACAAAGAGGCAAATCCAGACAAATCTATTATCAGTTTAGGAATTGGTGACGTAACACAGCCATTAGCACCAGAGATCATCAAAAGTCTTCACAGTGCAGTAGATGAAATGGGGAAAGCAGAAACTTTCCACGGATATGCACCAGACCTTGGATATGAATTCTTAAGAAATGCAATCGCAGATGGTGACTACAAGAGCCGTGGATGTGATATCAGTGCCGATGAAATCTTTGTCAGCGATGGTGCAAAATGTGATTCTGGAAACATTCAGGAAATTTTCAGTGTAGATAACAAAATTGCTGTATGTGACCCTGTATACCCAGTTTATGTTGACACAAACGTTATGGCAGGAAGAACAGGAACATATAATCCGACAACAGAAACATGGAGCGATGTAATCTACATGCCATGTACAGCAGAGAACGATTTCGTACCAGACTTCCCAAAAGAAGAACCAGATATCATTTATCTTTGCTTCCCAAATAATCCAACAGGAACGACAATCACAAAAGCACAGCTTCAGGAATGGGTTGACTATGCAAACAAAATCGGTGCAGTAATCATCTATGATGCCGCTTATGAAGCATATATCAGCGAAGATGATGTAGCACATAGCATCTACGAATGTGAAGGAGCAAGAACTTGTGCAATCGAGCTTCGAAGCTTCTCCAAAAATGCAGGATTCACAGGAACAAGACTTGGTTTCACCGTTGTCCCTAAAGACTTAAAAGCAGGAGACGTTGCTTTACATTCCTTATGGGCAAGACGTCACGGAACAAAGTATAATGGTGCTCCATATATCATCCAGAGAGCCGGCGAAGCTTGCTACAGCGAAGCTGGAAAAGCACAGTTAAAAGAGCAGGTTGCGTTCTACATGAACAATGCCAAAATCATCAAAGAAGGCTTAAAAGACGCGGGATATACTGTATTTGGCGGAGTAAACGCACCATACATCTGGTTGCAGACTCCAGACAAAATGCCATCCTGGGATTTCTTTGACTTCTTATTAAATAAAGCAAACGTAGTAGGAACACCAGGTTCAGGATTTGGACCAAGCGGAGAGGGATACTTCCGACTCACAGCATTTGGCTCCTATGAGAATACATTAGAAGCTATCGAGAGAATTAAAGCTCTCTAAATTCTGGTTTGCGTAGCGAAACAAACAGACGCCGCTACAGAAGCATAGTAATCGGATTGCCAGAAGAATTATTAAGAAAAAGCCCTAAAAAATTTATTGATTTTGTTCCGTTGTGC
>OATG01002107.1_pt1 | contig 12022 bp, 7 predicted proteins | sample 1516581 | NCBI WGS metagenome assembly OATG01 (sample SAMEA2579930, study PRJEB22360) | human gut metagenome | biome: human gut; feature: human-associated habitat; material: faeces | place: Denmark | collected 2008/2010
GTCAGCAAGAACTAATGTACTTTGTCTGCTCTGCTTTTTACAATATGGATAAAAGTCGTAGTGAAGTTGTAGGTTTCTTATATAAAGTTTTTCCTCTCTATTTTCCAGCAGGAGAAAGTGCATTGGCTAAAAAGATGCCGGGATTGGAAAAGGTAAAAGAAAGAAGGGAAAAAGAAAACACTCAGAAATAAATATCTAAATTATCAAAAACATGGATAATGTTAAAAAATATACTCATTCTAACTTTTTCACGAATAGAGACAACAATACCCTCATAAAAGAATTTGAGGGCATACTACACCATAATCCTCATATTTGTAATCTTGATGCAGTTGTCGGTTTTCTCAGAGCATCAGGATATTTTTCTTTACGTCCTTTCCTAGACAACATAAATAAGGTTAGGGTCTTAATAGGAATAAATGTAGATAAATACATTGCACAAGCAACAAGGCAAGGAAAGATATTTTTTGGAGCAGAAGAAGAAGTAAAAGAAGAGTGTCTACGTGAAATTCGCCGAGATATAGAGCATTCGCATTATAGCAAAGAGGTCGAAAATGGAATGTTCCAAATGGTGAAAGACCTTATTGATGGTAAATTGGAACTAAGAGCGCATCCTTCCAAAAAAATACATGCCAAAATATACGTACTTTATCCAAACGATTTTAATCAATACACCCAAGGAATGGCTATAACTGGTTCCAGTAATCTTACTGGAAACGGACTAGGCATCACGGAGGAACGTCAGTATGAGTTTAATGTAAAAATGGATAGATATGATGATGTAAAATTTGCCAAAGAAGAATTTGAATTATTATGGAAAGAAGCCGAAGGATGCGAAATTACGGCTGATGATGTAAAAACATCAATAGATCATACATACCTCAAAGGTGATGCTTCACCTTATGACCTTTATATTAAAATGCTCATGGAGTATTTTTCGGATAGAGTCATGGCAACAGACGATAACAATCCATTTGATATGCCGGAAGGGTATAAGAAATATGATTACCAAATGGATGCTGTGGAAGAAGGTTATCAAAAGCTACTGCGTTACGATGGCTTTTTTCTTGCTGATGTTGTAGGTCTTGGCAAGACTGTAATTGCTACAATGATAGCTAAGAAATTCTTAATCGAGAATGGGCGTGACAAAACAAAAATTCTCGTCGTCTATCCACCTGCCGTAGAACACAACTGGAAAGCAACATTTAAAGATTTTGGCATTGACAAGTTTGTTAATTTTATTTCCAATGGCAGTTTGTCTAAGATTCTCGATGAAGACAATTATAACTACTGGAATGCTGATGAATTTGACCTTATTTTGGTTGATGAAGCACATAAATTCCGCTCGCATACAACCTCTGCCTTTGAGCAATTGCAGGAAATATGCAAAATGCCCCGTATAGAAAATGGAAATATTCCCGGCTTTAAGAAAAAGGTAATGCTTATTTCAGCAACACCTATGAATAATACACCTGCAGATATATACACAGAAATCCAATTATTCCAAGATCCACGCCGATGTACGATTGATGGTGTATCAAATTTAACGGCATTCTTTTCACCTCTTATTAAAGAATTTAAACAGCTAAAAAGAGAGCCAAATTTCGACATAAGTCGATTCAAGAAATTAGCAGAACGAGTTCGAGACCGCGTTATCAAGCCATTGACGGTTCGGCGTACACGTACTGACATCGAGAACGTGCCTCGATATAATAAGGATGTGAATGGCTTTCCAAAAGTAGAGCGTCCTATAGAAAGTCGATATGAGCTTAATGAGCATCTCGCTGATTTGTTTGAACATGCTATGCTTACTCTTGAAAAGAACTTGACGTACGCTCGTTATCAAGCTATAGCCTACTTGAAGCCTGAAGCGGCACAAGGACTGTATGATAACGCGGAATTAATAAGCCGCAGCTTAGCTGGAATCCGTAAAAACGGATTGGTGAAGCGGCTAGAAAGCAGTTTTTATGCTTTCCAAGTTTCATTAGACAATTTCCGTCAAGCAAACCAAAATATGATAGATATGTTTGACCGCAACAAAGTATTCATTGCTCCGGATCTTGATATCAATATGCTATTAGAATCAGGGTTGAGTGATGAAGAAATTGAGGAGAAACTAAATGCCAAAGCGGAAGATAATCCCAAAAATGCAGTATTCACTGCTGATGATTTTAAGCCTGAATTTATAGAAATGCTTAGAGGAGATCAGAATACACTTGAAATGTTATGTTCAGAATGGGCAGATATAAAAGACGAAGATGATTCCAAGTTCACAAAGTTCAATGAGCTGCTTAAGCATAAGTTGTTCAAATCGGAACGCAATCCTGAACAGAAACTAGTTGTATTTTCAGAATCAGTTGACACAGTAGAGTATTTGGCACGCCGTATTAATCGTAAAGACGTATTGGTAATCTCCGCTGATAATCGTAGTAAGCAGTTCAAAACTATCCGTGAGAATTTTGATGCTAACTATAAGACAAAACTCAATGACTACAATATCATCCTCACCACAGATGTGCTTGCTGAAGGTGTAAACTTGCATCGAGCAAATGTGATTGTAAATTATGACACTCCTTGGAATAGCACCCGACTGATGCAACGTATTGGTCGCGTCAATCGTATCGGTTCTTCATCCAAACATATATACAATTACGTTTTCTATCCATCCCGTGAAGGAAACCGTGAAATCAATCTAAATCAAATCGCATTAAGTAAGATTCAAACCTTTCATTCCACCTTCGGTGAAGACAACCAAATTTACTCACAAGAAGAAATTCTTGACCGCGACTTAAGTAAACTCTTTGATGAAGGCATGAAGAAACAAAAGGAAGAATGTAATCAAGAATTGCCATATTACGAGGAACTCCGTGCACTCTATCAAAACAACCGTAGAGAATATAATCGCATAGCAAAACTCTCATTGCGTAGCCGTACTGGTCGTGAAATGAAAAAAGTAGATGGAGTAACACTTGCAAATGACACTCTTGTATTCCTGAAAACGAATTTCCGTAAGGTATTCTTTTTGGTCTCAGAAACAGCAGAAGAACTTTCTGTGCTTGATGCTCTAAAATATTTCAAAGCTCCCAAAGAAGAACAATCCGCAGAGCGTATAGAGCAACACCATAAGCATATTAATATGGCTTTACGAAAATTTCGCATGATGCAGGATGAAGAAGCACGTTCTCAAGAAACTACCCATGAGGAACAAGGTTCTGTTGGAGTGCAAGTTAGTACCGCTGTAAATTTGTTAAATAATTTCATTCGTGAAATAGACGATAATGAACTATACATAAAAGTAGTTCAGCTCAAAACATTAGCGGAAAGAGGTGTCATCACCTACATAGCTAAACGCTTACAACGCATACAGAAAAACTTGCGTCGCGTAGGAGGTAAAGCCAGAATGACACATGATGAAGCACTTGCAGAAATCATTGATATGGCAAAAAAGTATGCACCATATTATACGGCACAAGAATCTCTGCTTAATGAGCAAGAGACTAATGCAGAAATTATTTTATCAGAATCATTCAATAAACTCTAAAAATAGCAATATGAACTACAAAGAAGTCATCGAATCTAAATATAATCGTGAGGCTTGGCAAAAATTGCTTTATGATATATTCCGAAACAAAATTAGTTTTTGGAACACTCCTTCTGCGGTCCACGTAAGTAGCCGCTTAGCTAAAGAAGCATTGAATCTTGGCAAAATATCTCTTGTAGATGGAGAATCTATAGCCATATACGAAGTGGAATTGAGTGACAAAGTTGACATTGAGCGTAACCGTCGTGGCATTCGTGATATGCTCACTACAGATTGGCGTAATATGGGGTATGCTGGAGCATTTATGTTCTGTTATCGTAAGGATGAAAGCATTCTTAGATTCTCATACGTAAGTGAAACTTGGGGGTTTAACAAACAAGGCGAATATGAAAAGATGTCAACTAATACAAAACGCTATACATATTTGCTTGGCGAAGGTCGTGGATGCCGTACTGCCATAGAACAGTTTGGCACATTGAAAAATAGCAAACAGACACTCAGTGACATAACGAATGCATTTTCTGTCGAGACACTCACAAAGCAGTTCTACAAGGATTTATTCGAATGGTATCAATGGGCTATAGAACCATCATCTAATGTTTCTTTTCCCAATAATACGGGAACTGAAGATGATGACCGTGAGGATTTAGAAACAAAAGTAATTCGACTTATTACCCGTATTATGTTCGTATGGTTCATCAAGCAGAAGGACTTGGTACCACAACGGATATTCGATATTGATTATTTGCAGACTATCCTAAAAGAGTTTGACCCATATAGTCAGACTGTTGGAAACTATTACAATGCAATTCTCCAGAACTTGTTCTTTGCAACACTTAACCGTGCTATTGAAGATGAACAAGGAAACAAACGCAAGTTCGCTACCAATATAAAGAAAGATATCAAAACCCTCTATCGCTATGCCGAAATGTTTAACATCAGCGAGAATGATGTCGTTACCTTATTCTCAGAAGTCCCCTTCCTTAATGGTGGACTCTTTGAATGCCTTGATAAGACCAAGACGATTGACGGTGTTGAACAGGCCTACAATTATGATGGCTTCAGTCGCAACGACAAACGTTTTGCTGATGGGCGCTATCGCAATCGTGCCATTATCCCTAACAATCTGTTCTTCGATTCAGAGAAAGGACTGATTTCAATCCTCAGCCGCTACAACTTTACAATAGAGGAAAATTCACCCGAAGAACAGCAGGTAGCCCTTGACCCAGAATTGTTGGGTAAAGTATTTGAGAATCTATTAGGCGCATACAACCCCGAAACAAAGGAAACAGCGCGAAATCAAAGTGGTTCGTTCTATACGCCCCGTGAAATAGTCAATTACATGGTAGACGAAAGTCTCATTGCCTATTTAGGAGATACTCAATTTGTACGTTCCTTATTCAATCCAGATTTCACCCTTGACAGAGAAAAACCAGAAGAATATCAGCGTGTCGCTAAAAGATTAAAGGCTATCAAAATACTTGACCCGGCTTGTGGTTCTGGAGCATTCCCGATGGGATTGCTTAATCGCATGATAGATGTGCTCTGTCGTATTTCTCCAAATGAGAAAGTGTATGACTTGAAATTGGCAATCATAGAAAATTGCATCTATGGCAGCGACATTCAGAGTATCGCAGCCCAAATAACAAAACTACGCTTTTTTATCTCACTGATTTGCGATTGTGAAAAAGATGCTTCTAAACCAAACTTTGGCATACCGACATTACCAAACCTCGAAACAAAGTTTGTCGCTGCCAATTCTTTGATTGCTAAAAAGAAGCAAGCTTCACACTGTTTATTTGAGAATCCGGATATTGAGCCAACAAAACAGAAATTGATAGAAGTCCGTCATGAACATTTTTCTGCAAAAACTGCTAACCGCAAAAGTACCTTACGAGAAAAGGACAAGGTATTACGTGAAAAATTAGCTAGATTACTGGCGGATGACAAAGACTTTGCCCCTGAAGATGCTATACAATTGGCAGCATGGAATCCTTATGACCAAAATACAGTAGCAGAGTTCTTCGATCCTGCTTGGATGTTTGGAGTCAGCGATGGCTTCGATATAGTAATAGGTAACCCTCCATACATCCAGTTACAAAATAATGGTGGTGAATTGGCTAAACTCTATGAACCATGTGACTATAAAACATTCGCAAAAACGGGAGACATATATTGCCTTTTCTACGAACGTGGATGGCAATTACTGAAACCCAAAGGTCATCTTTGTTATATCACGTCCAACAAATGGATGCGTGCCGGATACGGAGAAAAAACACGTGGATTCTTTGCTAAGAATACAAATCCCCAATTGCTTATAGACTTCGCAGGCGTGAAAATATTTGAGAGTGCTACAGTTGATACAAACATCTTACTCTTTTCTAAAGAAGATAACGAGCATAAAACTTTATGCGCTGTCACCAATAAACAAAATAAAGATGGCGTTAAGAATTTGAGCGTTTTCGTGCAGCAACAAGGCGTGGAGTGCGACTTTACAGGCTCTACCCCGTGGGTGATATTGTCTCCCATTGAACAGAGTATCAAACAGAAGATTGAAGCGGTTGGAACTCCACTTAAAGATTGGGATATAAATATCTATCGAGGTGTGCTTACTGGTTATAATGATGCTTTTATCATTGATACGGAAAAACGTGAAGCGATATTGGCGAATTGCCAGACGGAAGAAGAACGCAAAAGAACGGCTGAACTTATACGACCGATTTTGCGTGGCAGAGATATTAGGAGGTATGAATATGAGTGGGCTGACAAGTACCTCATAGCCACATTTCCATCACGTCACTACGACATAGAGCTGTACCCTGCCGTAAAGCGACATCTTCTTTCATTTGGCAAAGAAAGACTGGAGCAGACAGGCAAGACCTATTCTATCAACGGCGAAAAAATCAAGGCTCGCAAGAAGACTCACAATAAGTGGTTTGAAACACAAGACAGCATCAGCTATTGGGAGGATTTTATGCGGCCAAAAATAATATGGAAGCGTATAGGGTCAATACTTCGCTTCTCGTATGACACTACGGGTAATTTGGGTCTTGATAGTACCTGCTTTGCCACAGGGCAACACATGGCTTATTTGTGCTGCATATTAAATTCTCTTATGGGGCATTATATGTTCAAAGATTCTCCCAAGACTGGTACTGGAGACTTGCTTGTAAGCGTACAAGCCATTGAACCTATTTTGATACCGATGAATAAAGATATGGAATGCTTGTTTGAAAATTTACTGGAAGAGGTCTTGGAACATCGCTCGGAAGAAACAGAAAAGGAAATAAACCGTTTAGCTTTCAAACTATACGATTTATCTCCTGCTGAAATCAACTACATCACTGATTTTGTTACTCAATCTCAACAAAGCCAATAACTTGTCGTTCTTTCTCTGATAGATTATATAAGTCGAAAATCATGGAATCTATTGCCATGGCTTTCGACTTGCTATATACATTCTGAATATCATTAACAGCAGACCTGAATCGTGCATTCATTTCGTCTGTCACCTGCATTACTGGAATTTTGTCAAAAAAAATTTTGCTCATTTCACGAGTTCCACCTTGTAGTTCTGGAAATGAATCACGGAAGCAGAACTTGAACAAAGAAGAATTGAAGAATGCTGTAAGATATGCTATAGCTTGACCTGTTATAATGAAACACTTTTGATTTGTACAATAAGCATTGTCATCATATACGAACGGCATATATTTTGTCATGTTGGGATAGACAATTTTTGGCTTATTAAAATCCTCCATATAAGCACAGTTACGAAGGTTATATGGCGTATCTCCTTTGTCTGTTCTTTTCGATATTTTATCCCAATATAAATCTAAATGAGCTTTTATGGCAGGATAATCTTCGATTTTGATGCGAGGTAATTTACCTTTTATACCATTATGAATGTTGATAATCCATAATTCAGCCCATTTATACCCGTATCTCCTAATATCTCTGCCACGCAAAATCGGTCGTATAAGTTCAGCCGTTCTTTTGCGTTCTTCTTCCGTCTGGCAATTCGCCAATATCGCTTCACGTTTTTCCGTATCAATGATAAAAGCATCATTATAACCTGTCTTTATTCCATAGTTGATTTGAATATCCCAATCCTTCAAAGGTGTTCCTACGGCTTCTATCTTCCGCTTGATGCTTTGCTCGATAGGAGATAGGATAACCCATGAATCGGAAGAAGAAAAATCACACACCGCTCCGCTATGCTGCACGAAAACGCTCTGTTTCATTCCGTCAAAAACTGTTTTATAAAACGGTCAAGCGTATTTCTATCAACTTTACATAATTTAGAAATTTTACGCTTAGAAACTTTTGCCTTTAAAAGTTCATGAATAAGATTTTCTTTTCCATGAAGTTTATATTTTTCTACAGAACTTTTTCTTCCCTCTGGTCGTCCCAATGTCACACCTTCAGCTTTTTTTCTTGCCAAAGCCTCCTTCGTGCGCTGGCTAATAAGATTACGTTCAATCTCAGCAGATAGTCCAAAAGCAAAGGCAAGAACCTTACTTTGGATATCATCACCAAGACGATAGTTGTCTTTTATAGTCCACACACGACATTCTTTGGTCATACAAATATTTAATATCTCCATAATCATGAATAGATTTCTTCCCAATCGTGATAATTCTGCACAGATAATGAGATCATCTTTCTGAATCTGTAGTAAAAGCCTACCCAATTCACGTTTATTGTATGATTTCATACCACTAATGGTTTCCTCAATCCAACCATCAATTACAAGTTTATAACGTTCACAGAAATTATTAATTTCAAAACGCTGATTCTCTACTGTCTGCTTATCGCTGCTTACTCTAATGTATCCGTAAATCATAATTTTATTTTTTATTATTTATACTTTATAGAATATCCCATAATAACAAGAAAAATCCTTTTAGCCATATTCTATAAGAATATAAAAGAATAAATCCTTAATAAGCAGTATTTTTTATATGCAACAAATTCTATTTCTTTATTTTGAGTTTCTCCATTTTTTTAATATAAGTTCAGATTGTTCCTTTACAGCCCGATACATCGAATAATACGCAAAGCTTTCTTCCTTATACTTCATACTGCTAACAGAAGCAGTAATAGCCCATGTAACAATAGCGACAATAAAGACCACAACATACTGGAGTTTTATATGATGCCCACGTATAAACATCCCATTAATATTGGGTGGAATAATGGTTACTGGATTTTTCAATTCATTGATTTTTGCAAGTATCTCATCCTGCCGTTTTAATATGCAATCCGTATTTGCTTCAATAGTCATACGATTGAGATTGTAATCGCAAACGTGCCGATAAAGATATTCAAGAAGTTTGGACTTCTGCTTGAATAATTCAATGAGTTTCGGGAACCATAGTGAAAATGGTAAAGTGTTCGGCTGTTGTTTCCAAATATGTTTCTTTACCACAGACAAGGCTTCATTCCAACAAGTGCAGAAACCTTTAGCGACTCCATTATAAATGGTCTTTTCGTCAAAGTCCACTTTTACAGATTGTTCCGATTTAGAAACAGTGGCATTCTGTTTTTCAATACATTCTTTTAGCTCACTGATACTTTGACGCAAATTTGCAAGATTCGCAGCTACTACATCTTCTTTCATTATCTTCTACGTTTTGAGGGTTTATAGAAAGGTTCGTTTCTTTGGCTATCCTTGTTTTTATCGTCTCGCCATCCTTGTTCATTGCTTGTTCCTCCACCTCCACTGGAAGTTATGGCCTGATGGGGTTGAATAATCAATTCTGTAGTTACATTGCCCAACGTAACGCAAAGGCTGTTAAAACTCAAATCACAGTCAAGTTTAGAACCTGCAATGCTAAATTCATCCATACAAAAGGATATACCACGAATTTTATCAGAGTTTTCTGCATGATTAAAACGTACATCTATTTCTTTCTCTTTGAGCATACGGAAAAAGTCATGCCATGAGCGAGATGCCGCCAACGCATCAAGAGTTGAGGAACGAAGATTATATTTCCGTAATTGATGAGGGCGCAAACGGCTCTTATTTCTCGCTTTGCTGTTTTTAGGAGCAAAGTAAAGTTTATACTCTTTGGTTAAAGCACGACAGACTTTTGCATTTCGTATCCGTTCGTTGCTATCAGAAATGAGATTGCCTTCATTGTCTATCCGATTGAACACCAAATGACAATGAGGATGTCTCGTATCGTGATGTCGGGCTATGATATATTGAGTATTGCTAATCCCCATTTGCTCCATCCATTTCTTGGCTATCTCCACCATCAGCGCATCTCCTTCTTCGTTATCAGGGAAACGGCTAATGTCTTGTGAAGAAAAAGCAAGTGATACGTGCTTCACCGGACTTTTTACTTTCGGGCGCATGGACGCTTGTATCTGAAAAGAATCGGCTATGGTTTTATTGCTGATGGCACAGACACCTTCATGTGCTAAAAGTGTCGCACTCTTTTTCTTGTTCTTTGGGTCGTTGGCGTAATTCACTATTCCTCCGAAATCTGCTCTTGTTTTAATCTTTGCTATCATGGCTATTGTTCTTTACTTGGTTGATAATTCTGCTGACTTCTGATATGATTGAAAAGCATTGTTGCTTTACTACTTCCAAACCATAAGTGTGCATCTGACGGGCTATCTGATTGACATTATTGGCGATGCCGGAAAGGTCACGGATTGCCGATGCCATTTCAGGACTGATGCGTTGACAGACTTGACAATCCATTGCCGCCTGATGGCAAAATTCATTGACAGACAATCCAGCCTGTTCCGCTTTGGATTGGATATAGATATAGTCGTTTTCGGTAAACATTACCCGAAAACATTTCGTACGTTTCTGATAACTCGCCAACTTTGGGCGGCCACCAAGTTTCTTTTCTTTCATACTCATATTGACTTTTGATATTGGTAATTTGACTTTTTGAGAGTGGAAGTTCTATCCGCTTGCCGCATAGGTTTTAGTGACACTAAAACACAAACTTGCCACTCAAAAAATCTTCCTATATTTCCCTTGTTCTATTCGGCTTAGTTTGCCATCTTTGATAAAGGCTTCTATCCATTTATTTGCCGTACTCCCATTCTCACCTAAAGCTAAAACTGTCGCATCATAATCCTTTTTAGTGAATGTTTCGGGCAACATATTATAAAGGGCATTCCTTCGTGCATAAACGCCAGTTTCTTGTGAAGCGGCTTGTAATCGCTTGGACTGGCTTCCTGACAAATTCCGATAAATGAATACGGCATGATAAAGTAAGGTTTCGCAAATACTCATGGCTATAGAATAGTCATACTCATGGCAAAGTAATTGTTCTGTCTTATCAAGTGAGGAAGAATTACGATATACATTTTCCAAATGCCGGACAGCAGTCAACACCATCATTATACGATAAGCAATCAGTCCCATCCGTCTGACTACTCCTTGCATCTTGTTATCTACTTCGTCACAACATTCCTCATTCACCCGACTGAGATATTCTATAAAGTGTTCCTGTAAATCGGAAGGAAGAGAAAAGAAATAATTTCCCTGCCTTATAAATTCCTCATGCAGATGGCAGAATTTATCTCCCAATAGTTTGAACATGGCATTCTTGGATTGGGAAATATCATTTGTGGCAAACACATTTCTTATACCTCGCTTGAAGCGGATAATATAGAAGCAAAAGCGACTCATCAATCCGTTCTCTGCATCAGGTATCAATCTTCTTACCTGTTCGGGAGTTCCAGCCAAAGCGACTGACACTCTCGGATTAGCTACTTCACAATACTCTCTGTCCTTACGCCGACTCAAACTGACCGACTCATGATGAAATGCCTTTCGCAACACATCGGAATAATTGCCGTAGTCCGATTTCAATGTCTGGCTTAACGTGTCGCCCTCCGATTCAAACAACAGTCCGATTCCGTCATTATCTCCCAATATCTTCAAGAAAGAACTTGCGCTGCTATTGGCAGGAATAACAAGCATACGCATGGGTGGCTCGACTGGCATAGTCATTCCATCAATTTTCTTACCTTTAATATATGTGTTCATTGCTTCTTTATATTCCTGTTCCAATCGTTTGGAAAGTTCATGCAAATGGCAGTTGATGGGGGCTACCAATTCCCGGCATAAGGTCAATGCTCCTTTTCCCATACCGGCATCCGCTACCACGAACAGATAGAGGTTCGGATAAACAATACGCTCATCGTACACTCCACAAACATTATGAAAGCATACCGACAAACATACAATAGCCCCAATCAATATTGTATCACGGTCATCTACCGAAATGGAGTTATTGACAACCTCATTTAGAAAAGGAGGAAGGTGTTCAAACACACATTCAGGAAATGCAGGAAGTTCTTCCTCTGATTTTATCCATTTACCCGTTTTACCATTTTGGATATTTGGCAAAATGGATAAACGCTCTTTATTGAACGAAGCCAATAAGATTCCAGCTTGATTTGCCAAATGGAAGAAAGAACGGATAGTAATGCCTTGCCCTTTGGAGT
>OATG01002110.1_pt1 | contig 12008 bp, 10 predicted proteins | sample 1516581 | NCBI WGS metagenome assembly OATG01 (sample SAMEA2579930, study PRJEB22360) | human gut metagenome | biome: human gut; feature: human-associated habitat; material: faeces | place: Denmark | collected 2008/2010
AGGAGGGCGACGCGTTTTTCGGTCTCCCCTGTTCCCGTCCGCTACCGTTACGAGACGGCGCACAAGAACGGCATGTTCGGCACGCTGCGTTTCGTCCCGCTGTCGACCGACATCGGCGTAGCACTGGAAAAGGCGCGTTTCCGGCTGTCGACCCCTGCCGGCTATGCGTTCAACTGCCGATGCACGCCCTTCCCTGTCGAACCCGTGCGGCATACGGATCGCGGCCGCGACAACTACGAATGGACATTCCCGTCCCGCACGGCCGTGCTCGACGAACCGCTGATTCCGCCCGCCCGCGAACGGCTGCCGATCCTCTACTTCGCGCCGTCGGAGTTCACCTACGACAAAACGCAGGGGAATATGCAGGACTGGCCCCGTTTCGGCGTCTGGATGGACGGACTGCTCGCGGGCCGCGGACAGCTACCTCCGGCCTTGCAGGCCGAAATACACGACCTGACCGACACGATCCCCGACAAACGGGGAAAAATCGAGGCGCTCTACCGCTATCTGGGACGCACGACCCGCTACGTGAGCATCCAGTTGGGCATCGGGGGCTGGCAGCCGATGGACGCCGCAACGGTCTATGCGAATAAATTCGGCGACTGCAAGGCGCTCTCCAACTACCTGCACGCGATGCTGGCCGCCTGCGACATCGAGTCGTTCTACACCATCATCCACACGCAGAACAAGCATATCCCGCGCGATTTCGCCACACCGGCCATCGCCAACCACGCCATTCTGGGCGTGCCGTGCCAGCGGGACACGCTGTGGCTGGAATGCACCAATACCGACGTTCCCTTCGGCTATGTACATCAGTCGATCGCCGGTCACGACGCCGTGATCTGCCACGACGGCAAGGCCGAAGTCGTCACGCTGCCCGCCTACGCCGACTCGCTCAACACCGAATGCCAGCGCATCGACGTCCGGCTCGACGAGGCGGGCAATGCCAGCCTCTCGCTGTCGAGCGTCAGTCGGGCGCGGCAATACGAGTGGACACGGCCGATACTGGATCTGGCGCGCGACAAGCAAGCCGATTTCCTGCGCAAGTCGTTCCAACTGCCGCTGGCGCAGGTCGATTCGCTGCGCTGCGAGGAGGTGTTGGACAAACCGCTTCCCGAGATGCACATCCGCGCCTCGATCACCGCGCTGCGCTATGCCAACAAGACCGGCTCGCGCCTGTTCGTCCCCGTAGCACCGCTGCGTTCGGGGCCGGGCCGCTTTACGGCCGAACGCAGGCACGACCTGTGGATCGACAAGGGGTATTGCGATACCGATTCGCTTACGCTGCATCTGCCGGAGGGGTACGTCGTCGAAGCGCTTCCGAAATCCGTAACGATAGAAAACCGCTTCGGAAAGGTCGCATTCGAGGCCTTGTGCAGCGGCGACAGGTTGCACATCCGCATCCGCCTGCTGCGCCGTTCGGGCCGTTACCCGCAAAGCGAGTATGCAGCCTTCCGTGAATTCATGCAGGCCGTCGACCGCGTCTATTCGGCCAAAATCGTCCTGCGCAAGGTATAAACGATCGGTCGGCGACACCCGAAAGGGTAGTCGCCGACCGACTGGAAGGAGCGGCCGAAACCGGCCGCCGTATCCCGAAGCCTACAATTTCGGGTTGTTCCGATGACGCTCCGCGTCGCGGGCGCTCTTCTTGGCGAAATTCGCTTCGACGGCCCGGGTCAGATCTACCCCCGTCTGGTTGGCCAGACAAACCAGCACCCACAGCACGTCGGCCATTTCGTCGGCGAGATTCTCCTTCTCGCCGGCCTTGAACGACTGGTCGCCGTACTTGCGCGCCATGACGCGCGCCAACTCCCCGACCTCCTCCGTAAGAACCGCCATATTGGTCAGTTCGCTGAAATAACGCACGCCGTACTCCTTGATCCACGTATCGACGCGCTGCTGCAATTCACTCAACTCCATATCCGTACAGAAAAAAGGGTATTTCCGGCAGGCGCGGATTTCCGAACGTTTCCGTCAAACCGGCCGGGCAGAGCCGCACCGGCGCAGGAGATTCCCTGACGGGAAGACGAACGCCGGAATCAGACGGTTTCACCCCGCCGCACGGTGCGGCAAGGGCGAAATCCGGCTCCGGAGACCCGTCGGTCCGCCCGTATCAAACGAGCTTCAATTCCTTTTTAATCGTCTCGATCTTGGCATCCAGCCCGGCCTCCACACGGTCGAAATCGGCCACCGATTCCAACTCGGCGCGCACGCCGAAGTAGAACTTGATCTTCGGCTCGGTTCCCGACGGACGCACCGAAACCACCGTCCCGTCGGCGGCGAACCACTGCAACACGTTGGACGCCTCCTCCTCGATCGGGGTTTTGGCCCCCGTCCTGACATCGGTCGATTCGAGCAGTTTGAAGTCGTTGATCTTCACCACGGGCGAACCTGCAATCTCCCTGGGGGGATCGGCGCGGTAGTCGACCATCATCCGCTGAATCTCGGCAGCACCCTCCATGCCCTTGCGGACGACCGACACGAGCCCTTCGCGGAAGAAACCGAACTCCACGTAGAGCTTCTGCAACCACTCGTAGAGCGTCAATCCCATCGTATCCCTCGTCCACGCAGCGGCTTCGGCCACCAGCGAGCAGGCCGATACGGCGTCCTTGTCGCGCACGAAATCGCCGGCCAGATAGCCGAACGACTCCTCGCCGCCGCCGATGTAGGTGGCCTTGCCTTCGTTGTTGCGGATGATGCGGGCGATGTATTTGAAGCCCGTGAGACAGTCGTAGCACTTCACGCCGAAATGCGCCGCCATGACGTTGGGCATCTGAGAGGTGACGATCGTCTTGACCACGAACTCCTTGCCGTCGAGGCGCCCCAGCTCCGACCAGCGCGTCAACTGATAGGCCATGATGAGCGACAAGGTCTGGTTGCCGTTCAGCAGAACGTATTCTCCCTTGGCATTGCGCAGCGCGACGCCGATACGATCCGAATCGGGATCGGTGGCCAGCACCAGATCGGCGCCCAGCCGCGAACCCAGCTCGATGGCCTTGGCCATCGTCTTGCGCTCTTCGGGATTGGGGGATTCGACGGTGGGGAAGTTGCCGTCGATGACCGCCTGCTCCTCGACCAGCGAGACGTTCGTGAAGCCCCACTTGCGCAGCGACGCCGGCACGAGCCGCACGCCGGCGCCGTGCAGTGGCGTATAGGCGATCTTCATGTCGTGGAACTTGCCGACGCTTTCGGGCGAGAGCGACAGCGTATGCACCTTATTTAAGTAGATCTCGTCGAACTCCTCGCCCAGCAGCGTGATGTTGCCCGGATTGGCACCCGTGAGGATCTGGTCGATCGAGGTGATCTTCTCCACCTCGGCGATGATGTTGCGGTCGTGCGGGGCCGTTACCTGCGAACCGTCCGTCCAATAGGCCTTGTAGCCGTTGTACTCCTTGGGATTGTGCGAAGCGGTGACCACGACCCCCGAATGGCATTTCAGTTCGCGGATGGCGAAACTCAACTCGGGAGTGGGGCGCAGCTTGTCGAACAGAAAGACCGTAAATCCGTTCGAAGCGAAGATGTCGGCCACACGCTCGGCGAACATCCGCGAATTGTTGCGCGAATCGTGGCCGATCGCCACGCGGATCCGCTCGCCCGCGAAATTCTTTTTCAGGTAGTTGGCAAGCCCCTGCGTGGCCATGCCCACCGTATAGACGTTCATGCGGTTGGTACCCACGCCCATGATGCCGCGCAGGCCGCCCGTACCGAATTCCAGATCCTTGTAAAAGCTCTCGGTCAACTCCTTCCTATCGTGATCCATCAGATAGCGCACCTGCTTTTTGGTCGCTTCGTCGTAGTCGCCGTCGAGCCATTTCTGCGCTTTCGACAGGACCAGCTGCTCTAATTCGTTTGCCATAAATTATTAGTTTTATTTATAAAAAACAACGATTCATCATTTTAATACTATACGCAAATATACACAAAAAATTCCGAATATTCACTATCAACCAGTTAAAAAACGAGGCTCCGAAAACCCTTATTTTGCTATATATAAAAAATCCGAAAAAGCAACCGAAAACAGAAGATATTTTCACAAATTTATTCACACCTTTGTAAGGCCAAAAAGTACGGGTCTCCGATTCGTTCCTCAGGCAAAAATTCAATCAGACAAAAAAGACTCGCATTGGCGCATGTTCAATAACTCGCAGACATACAGCGACATATGGCAGCTTTGCCTGAACCGGATCAAGGAGCAGACCTCCGCCGAGGAGTTCGCCAAATGGTTCCAGCCCATCGTCCCGCTCGAATTCGACGGAACGACGCTGCGTCTGCGCGTGCCCAACGCCAGCTACGTCTACCAGATCGAGAAAAACTACATCCCGTTCCTGCGTCCGATCATCTCGCAGCTCTACGGCCAACAGACGCGGCTCCACTACGCCGTGCCCAAAGCCGAGGCGCCGAAACTGGACACCGAAACCGATTCGACGGCCATCTCGCGCTTCGCTACGCAGAACGATACGGCAAATATAAAAAATCCTTTCATCATTCCCGGCCTCAAAAGGGTGCGAATCGACCCGCAGCTCAATCCGAACTACACCTTCTCGACCTTCATCGAGGGGGAGTGCAACCGGCTGGCGCGGTCGGCCGGCATGTCGGTGGCGGTGAATCCCGGCACAACGCCGTTCAACCCCTTGTATATATACGGCGATTCGGGATTGGGAAAGACCCACATCGCACAATCGATCGGCCACGAAGTGTTGCAGCGTCATCCCGAGCTGCAAGTGCTCTACGTGTCGATGAACAAATTCCAGGCCCAGTTTCAGACGGCGCACAAACGCGGCGAAATTCCCGATTTCATCCACTTCTATCAGATGATCGACGTGCTCATCATCGACGACATCCAGGAGCTGACCGGAAAGCCGGGTACGCAGAACGTCTTCTTCAACATCTTCAACCACCTGCACCTGTCGGGCAAGCAGCTGATCCTCACGTCGGATAAGCCGCCCGTCGAATTGAAGGACATCGAGGACCGTCTGCTGACGCGTTTCAAGTGGGGGCTTTCCACCCAGCTCAACCAGCCCGACCACGACACGAAGGTGAAGATCATCCGCGCCAAGGCGCAGAAGATGGGCGCGCAGATCTCGGAAGAGATCGTGCAGTTCCTCGCCGACAACATCTCGGCCAACGTGCGCGAGATCGAAGGCGCGCTGTCGTCGCTGGTGGCCAACGCGTCGTTCCTCGGACGGAAGATCACCACGTCGCTGGCCAAAGAGATTCTCAAAGCCTACGTGCAGCTCTACCAGAAGGAGATTACGATCGAACACATCATCGAGGTGGTATGCGGCTACCTGGCCCTCGATCCCGAACGGTTCAACTCTCCGGAGCGGACGCGCGAGATCGCGCAGGCGCGGCAGATCGCCATGTATCTGGCCAAGCAGCACACCAAGGCACCGCTGGCCACGATCGGCGCGGCCATCGGCGGCCGCAACCACGCCACCGTACTCCACTCGTGCAAGGCGGTGTCGAACCTGCTCGAAACCGACAAGGCGTTCCGCCGGCAGGTCGAGGAGATCGAAAAGCAGGTGTTGGCGTAACGCCCGCCCGACATATTATGCTACGGAAAACGCGACCTCGGGTCACGTTTTCCCGTTTCAGTTCCCGAACAAGCATGGACCAACCCAAACTCGAACGGCTGCTGCGGCTGATGAAGATGCTCACGGCCAACACCGAATACACGATCGACGACCTGGCCGAGCGGCTCATGATGTCGCGCCGCACCGTCTACCGCTACATCGACACCTTCCGCGAAGCGGGTTTCGTCATCAAGAAGAGCGGCGAACACATCCGGCTGGACAAGGAGTCGCCGCACTTCAAGGATATTTCGCAACTGATCCATTTCACCGAGGAGGAGGCCGTGATCCTCAAAAGCGCCATCGAAAACATCGACGACGACAACCTTCTGAAACAGAACCTCAAACGCAAACTCTACTCGGTCTACGACAACCGCACGCTGGCCGACACGATCGTCAAGGGCCGGTTGTCGGGCATCGTTCACAACCTGGTCGGAGCGATCGCCGAAAAACGGCAGGTAGTGCTGCAAGCCTACCGCTCGGCCCGCGGAGCCGCCGTACGCGACCGCAGGGTAGAGCCGTTCGCCTTCACCACCAACTACGTCAACATCTGGTGCTACGACACGGAAGACGGCCTCTGCAAGCTCTTCAAAACCTCGCGCATCGGCGCCGTACTGCCGCTCGGCGACGAATGGGCGCACGAAGCGGAACACCGCGAAGGTTTCATGGACATCTTCCGCATGAACGGCCACGACCGGCACCGCATCCGCCTGCGGCTGGGGGTGCTGGCGCACAACCCCCCCGTCGCGGAGGATTTTACGGAATGTTGACGTCGACCGCGCCCTCGCCCCCGACGGCGGGAGCCACTGGCTGCTGGAGACCGAAGTGGCGGGATTCGCCGGCGTCGCCCGTTTCGTCGCGGGACTGCTCGACGACGTGGAGATCGTCGACTCGCCCGAGCTGAAACGCTACGTGGCCGATTATTTCCGGCGCAACGCGGCGGTGATCGCCGACTGAATCCCTCCCCGAACAGCCCCTCCCGACAACATCAAAACGGACAATTCCGTAAAATGATTCCGATATTTTTTTCTTGTGTCAAAACCTGACACGAAGGTTTCGTTCCTTTGCAGTATCGAAAAAACGAAAAGCTCAGAAAAGCATGGGAACAGCCTACAAAATCAAGTGCAAGCACTGCGGAACGGAGTTCCAGCACAGTGCATCGGCCTGCTACGGCCTCTATCAGGAGTGCGTCGGATGCGGTTCGTCGGTCGTCGAAACCGACATTCCGATCCGCTGCCCTTCGTGCCTGCACGTGCTCAACCGCACCGAGCAGGAGTTCAACGAACAGGTGGAAGTCGTCATGATGTGGGACTGACCTTCCCGAAAACGTCCCGAAAAGACCCGAATCCGGCGCCGAACGCGCATTTTCCGAAAAATTTCACTATCTTTGACTTCGTCTTAGATACTCCGTCCCGGCATAACCAAGCTGACGCTTGCTTCTGCGCTCGACTTTCCGTATCTTTGACATCGTCTTGAACAATTAATTCGCATTACGAAAAAATGACGACGCTCCGAGTGGGGGATACGGCCCCCGATTTCACCTCCGTGACGCAGGACGGCCAGCCCTTTACGAAGGCCGACCTCATGGGACAACGCACGATACTCTATTTCTATCCCAAGGACAACACTTCGGGATGCACGCTCGAAGCCAAGAGCCTGCGCGACGGCAAGGCCGAACTGGCAGCCATGGGGTTCCGGATCGTCGGCGTCAGCCCCGACAGCGAACGTTCGCACCGGAATTTCTGCGCCAAACACGAACTGAACTTCACGCTGCTGGCCGACACCGACCACAGCGTTTGCGAAGCGTTCGGCGTCTGGGCCGAAAAGTCGATGTACGGCCGCAAGTACATGGGCGTGCTGCGCACGACCTTCGTCATCGACGCCGAGGGGCGCATCGAAAAGATTTTCACCAAGGTGGACACCAAGAATCACTATCGGCAGATCGCCGACGCTTACAAACAAGCAGAATAACAACGAACGATATGGCAGAAAAACCACAGGCAAACGCGGACAAGCTCAAAGTGCTTAGCGCGGTCATGGACAAAATCGAAAAGGATTTCGGCAAAGGGTCGATCATGCGCATGAACAGCAGCGAGATCGTCGACGTGCCGGTCATTCCCACGGGGTCGATCACGCTCGACATGGCGCTCGGCGTGGGCGGCTATCCCAAAGGACGTGTCATCGAGATCTACGGCCCCGAATCGTCGGGTAAGACGACGCTGGCGATCCATGCGATCGCCGAGGCGCAGAAGGCGGGCGGCATCGCGGCCTTCATTGACGCCGAGCATGCGTTCGACAGTTTCTACGCACAGAAACTCGGCGTGGACGTCGACAACCTGCTCATCTCGCAGCCCGACAACGGCGAGCAGGCGCTCGAAATCGCCGACTCGCTGATCCGTTCGAGTGCGATCGACATCATCGTCATCGACTCGGTGGCGGCACTCACCCCCAAGGCCGAGATCGAAGGCGACATGGGCGACTCGAAAATGGGCCTGCAAGCGCGGCTCATGTCGCAGGCGCTGCGCAAGCTGACGGCCAGCATATCGAAGACCAAGACCGTCTGCATCTTCATCAACCAGCTGCGCGACAAGATCGGCGTGGTCTACGGCAATCCCGAAACCACGACCGGCGGCAACGCGCTGAAATTCTATGCCAGCGTGCGTATCGACATCCGCCGCATGTCGGTCATCAAGGACGGCGAGGAGCAGCTCGGAACCCGCACCAAAGTCAAGGTAGTGAAGAACAAGGTGGCACCCCCCTTCAAGAAGGCAGAGTTCGACATCATGTTCGGCGAGGGAATCTCCAAGATCGGCGAGATCATCGACCTCGGCGTGGATTACGGAGTCATCAAGAAGAGCGGTTCGTGGTTCTCCTACGGCGACCGCAAGCTCGGACAGGGCCGCGACGCGGTCAAGGAGCTCTTCAAGACCGATACGGCACTCGCCGACGAAATCGAGACGAAAGTGCGCGAGGCGATGAAAGCGCCGCAGCAGAAGTAGCCCACCCGCCCGTCCGAAGCACTCCGGCTGGCGGCCGGAGCGCTTCGGCATACGGAGCGCAAACCGAAAACGAGGGATATGGATTACACGGCCGAAGACGAAAAAATCATCGAGGAGCGGTGGGAAGACCTGCTCCGTTCCTGTACCAAAATTTGCAGGAAAGATGAGGATTGGGACTTCATCAAGCGCGCCTTTTTCCTTGCGAAAGAGGCGCACGCCGGTGTGCGCCGCCGTTCGGGAGAACCCTATCTGCTGCACCCGATCGCCGTGGCGAAAATCGTCATCGAGGAGATCGGGCTGGGAGTCAAATCGGTCGTCGCATCGCTGCTGCACGACGTGGTGGAAGACACCGAATACACGGTCGAAGACATGGAGCGCATCTTCGGTCCGAAGATCGCCTCGATGGTCGACGGACTGACCAAGATGTCGGGCGTCTTCAACGCCGACACGTCGGAGCAGGCTGAATATTTCCGCAAGGTGCTGCTCACGCTCTCGGACGACGTGCGGGTAATCCTCATCAAGATCGCCGACCGGCTGCACAACATGCGCACGCTGGGCGCCATGCCCCTGAACAAGCAGATCAAGATCACCAGCGAGACGATCTACCTCTTCGCGCCGCTGGCGTACAGACTGGGGCTTTTCGCCATCAAAACCGAACTGGAAGACCTCTGCATGAAGTACCGTTTTCCGGAGCAGTACGAGGAGATCAGCCGCAAACTGGACGAGACGGAGGCGTCGCGCCAGGAGTTCATCGCACGCTTCAACGCTCCGATCGTCGAAGCGCTGCGGCACGACGGCATCAATTTCGAGATTTCGGCCCGTGTCAAGAGCATCTACTCGATCTGGATGAAGATGCAGCGCAAACAGATTCCTTTCGAAGAGGTCTACGATCTGTTCGCCATCCGCATCGTCTTCAAACCGCTGCCCTTCCCGTCGGAAAAGACGCAGTGTTACCAGATCTATGCTACGATCACGGACATCTACACGCCCAAGCCCGACCGCCTGCGCGACTGGATCAACACCCCGAAAGCCAACGGTTACGAGGCGCTGCACTCGACGGTGATGAGCCCCGACGGCGTATGGGTCGAGGTGCAGATCCGCACGCAGCGCATGGACGACATCGCCGAAAGGGGAGTGGCCGCCCACTGGAAGTACAAGCAGGAGACCATTTCGCAGAACGAGGACGAGCTGGACAAGTGGCTCAAAAAGATCCGCGATGCGCTCAACTCGCCGACGGAAAACGCCGTCGACTTTCTGGATAACTTCAAGCTGTCGCTCTACACCTCCGAAATCGTCGTCTTCACACCGAAAGGCGAGCCTCGCCGGCTGCCCTTCGGCGCCACGGCGCTCGATTTCGCCTACGACATCCACACCAACGTCGGCAACAAGGCGATCGGCGCGAAGATCAACCATAAGCTCGAACCCGTCACGACGCAGATTTCGAGCGGCGATCAGATCGAGATCATCACGGCCGACAACGCACGTCCCAAAGCCGAATGGCTCGACCTGGTGACGACGAGCAAGGCCAAGCAATCGATCAAGAACTTCCTCAAACGCGAACAGCAGAACAACATCGAACGGGGTATGGCGACGCTCACCGAGCGGCTCGCCAAACTCAATATCAACCTTTCGGGACGTGTACTGCGCAAGTTGGTTCCGGCATACGAATGCGCGACCAAGGAGGAGTTTTACAGCAAAATCGGTGCAGGCATCATCCGGCTGGACGATATAGAGAAGCATCTGAAAGTCAACTCGGCGAGCAAGATCCTGAAATTCTGGACGCTGTTCATCCCCAAAAAGGCGAAGCCGGAGAGCGAGGACGACGAGACGCCGGCGATCGACGAGGCGGCGGACGACACGTCGCCGGAATTCGTCGTCGCCGAGTGCTGCAAACCCATTCCGGGCGACAAGGTCGTGGGATTCCGCGATCCGCAGTCGGGCAAGATCATCGTCCACAAGGCCACCTGCGAGGAGTTGAACCGGCTCGCATCGCAGTTCGGGCGCAACATCATCAAGGACGAGATCAAGTGGTCGCAGCACAAGGCCGTCTCCTACCTTTCGACCATCGAGTTGCGCGGCATTGACCGCACGGGCATTTTGCTGGATCTGGCCAACGTCATCAGCCGCGATTTCAGCATCAACATCCGCGAAATAGGCATCCAGAGCCACGACGGCATTTTCGAAGGAACCCTGAGCCTCTACGTCAAAAATGCGGAGAGCCTGAGCGTCGTCCTCGAAAATCTCCGCAAAATAAAGGGCATGGAGAGCGTGAAACGAAACTTATAAGGAGGAAAAGTCATGGATATTACCGTTTTAATCTGGGTGGCCATTATCATTCTCTGGAGCGTGAAAACGGCTTCGGATCAGAAGAAGCGTACACAACGGCAGGAGCGGCAGGCCGACGATACGGACGAAAGGGTAGCGCCCCCGGTCGAGATGGAGCCCCGTCCTGCACGACATGCGAGGCGTCCGGCCGAACAGGAGGCCCGGCGCGACGCGAGGGTAGAGGAAGCTGCCTCCGAACCGCTCGTCGTCGAGGCGGTATCGCTCGAAACGTTCGACGACGAAGCATCCGCCGCCGACACGATTCCCGCCCCAATCGCAACGCACGACGTCAGGCAGGAGACACCCGAAGAGAAGCGTCCGACATGCCCCGCGGCAACGGACGGCCCGCTCGGAGAGCCATTCGATCTGCGGCGTGCGGTCATCTATTCCGAAATACTGAAACCCAAATTCGAAGAATAAAAACAACTGCATCATGGCATCGATTTTTTCACGCATCATCGCCGGAGAGATTCCGTCGTACAAAGTCGCCGAAGATGCGAATTACTACGCATTTCTCGACATCAACCCCCTGACCGAAGGACATACGCTCGTCGTGCCCAAGAAAGAGGTCGATTACATTTTCGATCTGGACGATCAAACGCTCGCCGGCATGATGCTCTTCGCCAAGAAAATCGCCCGCAGGATCGAACGGCAGATCGACTGCAAACGGGTGGCGGTCGTCGTGCTGGGGTTGGAAGTCCCCCATGCGCACATCCATCTGATCCCGATCAAAAGCGAAAGCGACGTCGACTTCCGGCGTGAGAAACTCTCCCTGACGCCCGAAGAGTTTCAGGCGATCGCCGCCAAATTGAACCGATAGGGAATCGCGGCATACTTCATAAAGGCGCCGGTCTTGACCGAAAAACTTCCTTTCCCAGGAACGTTTTCGTTAAGCCAAATGAGCAGAGCCGCGCTTGCGCGAGCTATGCCATGGCGAGAAAACGACTGTTGAAAACGAACGTTTTCGTTAAGCCAAATGAACAGAGCCGCGCTTGCGCGAGCTATGTCATGGCGAGAAAACGTCTGTTGAAAACGAACGTTTTCGTTAAGCCAAATGAACAGAGCCGCGCTTGCGCGAGCTATGCCATGGCGAGAAAACGACTGTTGAAAACGA
>OATG01002127.1_pt1 | contig 11858 bp, 10 predicted proteins | sample 1516581 | NCBI WGS metagenome assembly OATG01 (sample SAMEA2579930, study PRJEB22360) | human gut metagenome | biome: human gut; feature: human-associated habitat; material: faeces | place: Denmark | collected 2008/2010
CACCCGCAGCCGACGACCGTAGAGGTCGCCCTCGAAGCCGAAGATATTGGTCTCCAACAGACGGCGCCGGCCGTCGACGGTCGGCTTGTAGCCCAGATTCGACATGGCGTCGTACATGCGTCCGTCCACCTCCACGCGCGAGGCATAGACTCCGTCGCGCGCATCCAGCGCCGCGTCCGCCTCGATATTGGCCGTAGGGAAGCCCATGCGGCCTCCGAGACTGTTCCCGTGGACGACGATCCCTTCGATTATCATACGATTCAGATTTTCTCCGTGAGTTTCTGTACCAGCCGGAACTGCGAGAAGAACTCCTTGGCGAAGACGCGCAGCACGGTGTACGACGGGATCGCCAGCAGCATTCCCACGATTCCCGCCAGCGATCCGGCGATCAGGATAACGATGAATATTTCGAGCGGATGCGCCTTCACCCGTTCCGAATAGAGCGTGGGTTGCAGCACGAAGTCGTCGAACCCCTTGATGATGAGCAGCGATCCGGCGATAACGAACATCGTGTGCCCTGTGGTCATCCCCTCGATCGGCGTCACCACGCCCATGAAGACCGACATCACGCCGCCGATGAGCGGGCCGGCGTAGGGCACGACGTTCATCACGCCCATGATGAGCCCGATGAAGAAGGCGTCCTGCGTCCGCATACCGAAGAAGATCATCGTGACCGAAATCACGATCATCAGGATGCAGCTTTCGCTCAGGATTCCTGTAAAGTAGCGCATCAGCAACTGCGAGACGGAGGACATCGCCCGCTCGATATTGCCGTGTACACGCTCCGGAAAGGGTGCTTTGAGCATCGACAGGAATAACTCGTCGTCTTTGAGGAAGAAAAAGGTGATGAACGAGATCGAAAAGAAGGCGATCACGGCCGAGAGCGTCAGACTGACGATCGACGAAAAGGCCGTATTGATCGTATCGTAATCGAAGATGCTCTTGAACCACTGGATCAGCGAATCGGTCAGCGAAAAACGTTCGTCGGGCAGGGCGAACAGATCGTGGAGATACTCCTGCATACGGGCGATCGGCTCCTCGACGGAACGGAGCACCGAACCGAAGTCGAGCGTAGCGAACTGGTAGAGTTTGTCGAAGACCAGCGGGACGAAGAGCGTACACGCCACGACGAAGAGCACCCAGATCAGGATCAGCGTCGCCAGCGCCGCCGCCCAGCGGGGAAGGTGCCAGCCCCGTATCCGCAGCCGCGCCAGACGGCCGACCAGCGGTTTGAAGATGATCGCCAGCAGCGCCGACACCAGAATATAGACGACGATCGAACGGAAATACCACATCAGGAACGCCACCGCAACGGCAATCAACAGACCGACGGTGTAGCGTGCGAGTGTGGGAGGCGTAAGCAACATGTTCGTTCGTTAAGTTTGTCTCGTCTTGCGGAATCATCCGGCTCCGACCGTCCGGCGCTTCGAGTTCTCCGTATCCCTCCCGCGCCGTTACACGGTCGAGGGAGCGAAACAGGCCGGCGGCGACGGATGCGGCGTTCTATTTCGTCTGCGGTTTCAGCCGCGCGATCGGCGTCTGCGAGCCGACGACGGGATCGCCGATCTCGACCAACACTTCGCTGTCTTTGGGCAGCAGCACGTCGATGCGCGAACCGAACTTGATGAACCCGCACACGTCGTTCTGCTTGACCCGCTCGCCGACCTTCATGTAGGAGACGATACGCCGTGCGATGAGTCCGGCGATCTGACGGAACAGCACGTGGCGGCCGTCGTCCAGGCGCACGACGGTCGTCGTCCGCTCGTTCTCGGTCGAGGACTTGGGGTGCCACGCCACGAGGAACCGGCCCGGATGATACTTGAAATACTCGACCACGCCGCCCACCGGAAGCCAGTTCATGTGGACGTTGGTGATCGACATGAAGATCGAGATCTGCATCATCTCCCGATCGAGATACTCGCTCTCGTGTACCGGTTCGGTCACGACCACACGGCCGTCGCAGGGGGAGAAGACCAGATCGGCGTCATGTATTTTCACGCGGCGCGGCTCGCGGAAGAACGCCACGATGAAAAACCAGAAAAGCAGCATCAGTACGACCAGCACCCACACGAGCGTACCGTTGTCGTGGCTGCTCAGCAGGCGATAGATCCCCGTACCGAGCAGCAGACAAATCAGGCCGGTGATACCGATGATTTTGTAACCTTCCTTATTGATTTTCATTGTCAGTAAAGATTAGTCGTTATACGAACCTGCCGACCAGCAGCAGGTAAAGGAAGACATAGGGCGCCGAAAGCAGCAGCGCGTCGAAGCGGTCCAGCACACCGCCGTGACCGGGGATCACCTGCCCCGAATCCTTGACCCCAGCCTCCCGCTTGAACATCGACTCCACCAGATCGCCCGCTACGCCGGAGAGCGAGGCAACGAGCGCCAGGCCGCCCCAGACCCAATAATTCGCATCGAGCGCATACGCGGCGGCGAGTCCCGTCGCCACGGCGCCCGCGAGGCCGCCGAAGAATCCCTCCCACGACTTCTTGGGCGAAAGGCGTTCGCACAGGCGGTGCCGCCCGAAGGTCATCCCCACCAGATAGGCGAAGACGTCGTTGGCCCAGATGATGAAGATATAGCACAGCACCGTTTCGGGACGCCACACGCCGTCGCCGGCGAGCACCGGAACGTAGAGCAACAGCGACAGCGGCACAGCGACGTACAGCACGCCCAGCAGCGTCGCCCCCAGATTGGCCAGCGGCGTGGCGCTGCGACGGAACAGTTCGCAGACGAAGAGCGTCGGCAGCAACAGCCCGATGTAGAGCAACAGGTACAGCACGGCTCCGCCGGCCTCGTCCGTCACCGACCGGCTGAATTGCCGGAAAACGATGAAATTCAATGCGAACAGCAGCACGCCGACCGCCAGTCCCATCCATCGCTGGGGCGAAAGCCCTGTCTCGCGGGCCAATTTGTAAAACTCCGTCTGACCGCCCACGAGAATCAGCAACAGCAACGCGCCGAAGCTCCATTGCGATCCCAAAACAGCGCCGACGAAGACGGCGACCAGCACAAGACCGCTGAGCGTCCGCACCATCAGGTTCTTCATTTTCATCCGTTCTTTAAGCTTCGGTTAATTCATCGGCTGCGGCCTTGCCTCCGGCACCCTCCTCCGGTTTCGTTCCAGCAGCACGCTTGGCCGACTGCGCCGAAGGACCCAGAATCCGTTCGATATCTTCGGCATAGATCGTCTCCTTTTCGAGCAGCAGGTCGGCCATCGCATTGATCCGGTCGTTCTTCTGCTCGATGATCTTCCGTGCACAGGCGTAGGCGTCTTCCAACATGCGGCGCACCTCGCAATCGATGTCGCGGGCGGTCTCCTCGCTGAAAGGTTTGGTGAAGGTATCGCGCGTACCCGTCGAATCGTAGTAGCTGATCGGGCCGATCTTCTTGCTCATACCGTAGTAAGCCACCATCGCGTAGGCGGTTTTCGTCGCCCGTTCCAGATCGCTCAATGCACCCGCGCCGAGCGTCCCGTAGTTGACCTCCTCGGCGATCCGGCCGCCCAACAAACCCGCCAACTGCTCTTCGAGCGCTTCGTTGGTGACGTGCACCCGCTCCTCGTCGGGCACCGACCACGTGGCACCGAGACTCTTGCCGCGCGGCACGACGGTCACTTTCAGCACCGGATCGCACTCCGCGAGCGACCACATCACCGTCGCGTGACCCGCCTCGTGGATCGCCGTGGCGCGACGTTCGGAAGCCGTCATCGGCATGTTCCGTTTTTCGAGTCCGCCGACGATACGGTCGATCGCCGACATGAAATCGTCGCACCCGATGCTCTTCTTGTCGTGCCGGGCGGCGATGAGCGCTGCTTCGTTGCAGACGTTGGCGATGTCGGCACCCGAAAAACCGGGCGTCTGACGCGCCAGAAAATCGCGGTCGATCTCCTTGTCCAGTTTCAGGTTACGCATGTGAACGGCGAAAATCTCGGCCCGTTCGTGCACGTCGGGCAGGCCGACGTCGATTTGGCGGTCGAAACGGCCGGCACGCATGAGCGCCTTGTCCAGAATATCGACGCGGTTGGTGGCCGCCAGCACGATCACGCCCGAATTGGTCTGGAAGCCGTCCATCTCGGTAAGCAGCTGGTTGAGCGTGTTCTCCCGTTCGTCATTGCCCGAAAATCCGGCGTTCTTGCCGCGGGCGCGACCGATCGCGTCGATCTCGTCGATGAAGACGATGCAGGGCGCCTTCTGCTTGGCCTGCTCGAACAGATCGCGCACGCGCGAAGCACCCACGCCGACGAACATCTCCACGAAGTCCGAACCCGAAATCGAAAGGAACGGCACGTTGGCCTCGCCGGCCACGGCCTTCGCCAGCAGCGTCTTGCCCGTTCCCGGAGGGCCGACGAGCAGCGCCCCCTTCGGAATCTTGGCACCCAGATCGCGGTATTTTTCCGGCTTGCGCAGGAAATCGACGATCTCCATCACCTCGACCTTGGCCTCCTCCAATCCGGCTACGTCCTTGAACGTCACACGCTTGGGCGCATCCTTGTCGTATACCTGCGCCTTGGCCTTGCCGACGTTCATCAGCCCGCCGCCCGCAGCGCCTCCGCCGCGCGACATGCCGCGCATGATGAAGAACCACACGCCGATGATGAGCACCCACGGCAGAAAATTGACGAGCAGGTTCATCCAGCCGTTCTCCTTGTTCTCGTAACGCACCGGAACGCTCTGTCCCGACTGCTGCTCGGCGGCTTTCAGATCCTCGCGGAAGGCATCCACCGAACCGATGTTGAATACCAGCTGCACCCCCTCGTCGGGCAGCCGTTTGAACTGGGGCTGCGTCGAATCGGTACGGTACTTCTCGACCGCATCCTTTTTCAGGAACACCTCGGCCACGTCGCGGTTCACCACCTCGATCCTCTCCACGTCGCCGCTGCGAACCATCCCTTCGACCGTATTCCAGTCGCTGCGGACAGGCTCCGTATTCTCCGCACCGTAAAGCGAATAGCCGATGATGAAGGCCGCCACCAGCACGTAAATCCACATATAGGAGGGACGCGGCATGATCGGGTTGCGCTGGCCGCCGTCCTTTTTCTTCTTTGCTGTCATAAAATCTCTTTACTCCTCGTAATCATAACGTTTGAGCGGCGCATCGGCCCACAGCTCCTCCAATTTGTAGAAGGAACGCAACTCGGTCGTGAAGATATGTACCACGACGTCCATGTAGTCCATCGCCACCCAGAGACCCGTCTGCTTGCCTTCGACGCGCCATACCTTTTCGCCGAGCTTCTCCTCGACGGCCTCCTCCACGCCGTCGGCGATCGCCACGACCTGCATGGTCGAATCAGCGTTGCAAACGACGAAATGCGAACAGATGGCGCCGTCGAATCCCGAAAGGTCCAACGATACAATATCCTTACCTTTTTTATCCTGAATCGCACCGACTATCGTCTCAATCAATTTTTCCATATTCCAATATTCCGTAATAGCCCGCTATATCCGTGCAAAGATAGTAAATAAATCGGAAATCGACGAAAAACGGCGACGGAATGAGCGGATTGCCCCGACGCACGGACCGTACCGCAGAAGGAAAGCCCCCTCCTGCATAACGAGCGCCTTCCCCGCGCAACGCCTATTTGCGGTAGGTGCGGATCGATTCGGCGAGCGCCTTGATGATCGAAGATTTGACGAACGTGCGCCGCACGGCGATGGCGATCTTGCGCGACGTGGCGCCTTTGGCCAATGTCTTGACGCGGTCGCGGTGCTCCTTGGGCACATATTCGACGGCCATTTCGGGGATGATCGTCACGCACTGCGTGCAGTCGACGATACGCATGAGCGTATCGAGCGAACCCGACTCGAAATAGTAGTGCGACGGCACGCCCCGCTTGGCCTGACACAGTTCGATGACCTGGTCGCGCATGCAGTTGCCGTCCGAGAGCAGAATCAGGTCGCGCAGGTCGATGTCTTCGATGCGAACGTTCGAACGTTCGTAGAGGGGGTTGTCGGGCGAAACGTAGATGAAGAAACGGTCGTCGAAAAGCTCCTGCTCCTGAATTCCGTCGCCGCAGGTGCCGCCGGCCACCAGCGCGGCGTCGATGCGGTCGTGCTTCATCGCATCGACGATGTCGCGCGTCATCAACTCCTTGACCTCCAACTCCACATGGGGATAGTCGTGCACGAATCCCGGCAGGAACTTGTGCAGCAGGTAGGGCGCGACGGTCGGGATGACGCCCAGACGCAGCCGCCCCGCTATTTCGCCCTTCAACTCGGCGACCGATTCGCGGATATTGTCGTAGGCCCGCAGCGTCTCGCGGGCCCGTTCCAGCACCACCTCGCCCGCCTCGGTGGCGATCACGGGTTTCTTCGAACGGTCGAGCAGGACGACGCCCAGCTCCTCTTCGAGCGATTTGATCTGCATACTCAGCGACGGCTGCGTCACGAAACAGTGTTCGGCAGCCAACGAAAAACTCCCGCAATTGGCTACTGCCAGCAGGTATTCCAATTGAATGATGGTCATAGACGAAGGGACTTATTCTGCCGCGCAAATATATAAAAAAAACTTATATCCGTCAAGACACCCGGCGAAGAACCCGCTCTTTTCCCGCATCTTCCGCTCCGAACCGGCAGCGACGAAACCCTTGCGCACCGCACCCGTTCCGGCGGAGAACTCCGTATCCTACGGGCCGCAGCGCTTGTCTCCGCCGCGATTTATTCCCGACGGACATATTCCATGCGATACAGGTCGAATCCTTCGGCCCAATAGTCCTTTTCGATCCCTTTGAGCTCGAACCCCCGCTTTTCGTAAAACCCGAAGGCCAGCTGCGACGTTCTGACGGTGATTCGGCGGACGCTGCGCATCGCTTCGAGTTTTTCGATCCGATGCCGCAGCAACCGCGTTCCCAGCGATTTTCCCCGATACTGCGGATGCACCATGTCCCAGCTGATTTTCCCGACCGTCCCGCCGTCCGCAAAATTGATTCCGCCGCAACCAACGATCCTCTCCTCGTGAAGCAGGACATAATAGAGTTCCCGCTCGCGTTCCAGATAGGCGTCCAAATCGGCCGCCTCCTCCGGCGCGAAATATCGGGGCGTATTCAACCGAAGCAGCTCCATCACAGCCTCCTTGTCGGCCGGTTCGTATTCCCTGATTACAATCTTCCCGTCCATTATTCTATAAATTACTTCCGCCCGACGGCGGACACTCCGCACAAAGATAGCCAATCTCCCGGAATCCGCGGCCTTCACCGCCCCGAAAATCCGTCGTCCGAAGCCTGCCTGAGGCCGAGAAGCGGTACGGCGGCGGGACGCTCCGTCCCGCAAGCCGATGCGGCCGGAAAACCTGCGAAGAAAAAGCGGAAAGAGGTTTGTCTTTTCCGTATAGAATCCCTACCTTTGCCCAAACGATCGGGGCATCGGCCGTCCGGCGCCGGAAACGGCTTGGCCGGGACGTATGCTCCGAATTCCAAAAATCCGAAAAAATTCATCCCGCGATCGGGTCGGTCGACCCGGCAAAAACCAGAAATACAAAAACGACATACGCTGTTATGGGAAAAATCATCCTGACCGGAGACCGGCCGACCGGCAAACTGCACCTCGGCCACTATGTAGGTTCGCTGCGCCGCCGCGTGGAGTTGCAGAACTCCGGAGAGTTCGAGAAGATCTTCATCATGATCGCCGACGCACAGGCGCTCACCGACAACGCCGACAACCCCGAAAAGGTGCGCCAGAACATCATCGAGGTGGCGCTCGACTACCTGGCCTGCGGCCTCGACCCCGAACGGTCGACGCTCTTCATCCAGTCGCAGATCCCCGAACTGTGCGAACTGGCGTTCTACTACATGAACCTCGTCACCGTGGCCCGTCTGCAACGCAACCCGACCGTGAAGGCCGAAATCCAGTTGCGCGGCTTCTCGGAGAACAACGCGGAGAACGACCTGCAACGGCAGGGCATTCCCGTCGGGTTCTTCACCTACCCCATTTCGCAGGCGTCGGACATCACCGCTTTCCGCGCCACGACCGTCCCCGCCGGCGAGGATCAGGAGCCGATGCTCGAACAGACGCGCGAGATCGTCCACAAGTTCAACGCGGTCTACGGCCCCACGCTCGTCGAGCCGGAAATCCTGCTGCCCCAAAACGCCGCCTGCATGCGCCTGCCCGGCACCGACGGCAAGGCCAAGATGTCCAAGTCGCTGGGCAACTGCATCTACCTGAGCGATTCGGCCGAGGAGGTACGCAAGAAGGTGATGGGCATGTACACCGATCCCGACCACCTGCGCGTGGAGGACCCGGGCAAGGTCGAGGGCAACACCGTCTTCACCTACCTCGACGCCTTCTGCCGCCCCGAGCATTTCACCGCCTACCTCCCCGACTACCCGTCGCTCGACGAGTTGAAGGCGCACTACCGCCGCGGCGGTCTGGGCGACGTGAAGGTCAAGAAATTTCTGATCGCCGTGCTCAACGAGACGCTCGACCCGATCCGCGAACGTCGCCGCTACTACGAGGAGCGCATCGAATGGGTCTACGACGTGCTGCACAAAGGTTCCGAGACTGCTCGCGAGGAGGCCGCACGGACGCTTCACGACGTGCGCGAAGCCATGAAGATCAACTACTTCGAGGACCGCGACCTGATCGCCTCGCAGGCGGCGCTCTACCGAGAGAAACTCGGATAACGCCTTCGGGAAGCCGACCATGAAACTCAGGGATTTCCGATACGAGCGCATCTTCGCCCTCTTCTACCGCCTGACGCGCCGGTTGAGCAACCGCCAGATCATGATGCTGCTGGCCATGATCGTCGGACTGCTGGCCGGGCTGGGCACTTATGTCTTCGAAATCCTGCTCTATGCGATCAAGAGCTGCCTGGTCAACTGGTTTCCCGTCGGGAGCGCACACTTTCTGCTGCTGATCTACCCTGCGATCGGCATCGTCCTGGCGACGCTCTTCGTCAAATACATCGTGCGCGACAACATCTCGGAAGGGGTCACGCGCGTGTTGTACGCCATGTCGCGCCGCGATTCGCGCATCCCGCCCCACAACTGCTGGACTTCGATCGTGGGCGGCGCCACCACGATCGGCTTCGGCGGTTCGGTCGGCCCCGAGGCGCCGATCGTACTGACGGGCGCCGCCATCGGCTCGAACGTGGGAAGACTCGCACGCCTCAACTACCGCAATACGACGCTGATGCTCTGCTGCGGCGCTGGGGCGGCGATCGCCGCGATCTTCAAGGCCCCGATCACGGGCGTGGTCTTCGTGCTGGAGATCCTGATGCTCGACATCACCGCCTCGTCGGTCATCCCGCTGCTCATCGCCTCGATCACGGCCACCACGATCGCCTTCGTCTTCCGCGGCTTCGATCCGATCATCGCCGTCACGCTCACGGCGGCCGACGCCTTCGAACTGCGGCAGATCCCGATGTTCATCCTGCTGGGCGTATTGTGCGGAGGGATGTCCTATTATTTCACCACGGTCAACTCACGCATCGGCGCCTTCTACAAACGACTTCCGTCGCAGGGCCGCAAATGGCTCTACGCCGGCATCACGCTGGGCGTCCTGCTCTTCGTCTTCCCGCCGCTCTACGGCGAGGGTTACGAGGGCTTCACCTCGCTCATGCACGGCGATACCCGATCGCTGTTCAACACCTCGCTCTTCTACCGTTTCAGCGACATCGACTGGGTGGTGATCCTCTACGTCGCCGCGATCATGTTCTTCAAGGTGGTGGCCATGTCCTCGACCAACGCCGCGGGCGGCGTGGGCGGAACCTTCGCGCCGTCGCTTTTCGTAGGCGCCTTTTCGGGCGCCATCGTGGCGCTGGTCTTCAACGCGCTGTTCGGCTGGCACCTCTCGATCGCCTCGTTCACGCTGGTGGGCATGGCGGGGGTCATGTCGGGCGTGATGAAGGCGCCGCTGACATCGATCTTCCTGATCGCCGAGCTGTCGAGCGGCTACGGGCTCTTCATCCCGCTGATGATCGTCGCCTGCATCTCGTTCGCCGTCGACTACTACCTCGACCCCGACTCGATCTACACCAAGCAGCTGCGCCTGAGCGGCGATCTGCTGACGCACGACAAGGACCAGTCGGTCTTCGTCTTCCTGAAACTCGAAGAGCTCATGGAGACCGACTTCTACCGCATCCGCGAAACCTTCACGCTGGGCGACATCGTCCACGTCATCTCCCATGCGCGGCGCAACATCTTCCCCGTGATCGACGATTTCGGCCGCCTGATCGGCGTCGTGCAGCTGGACGACCTGCGCGAAGACATGTTCAAGCGCGAGAAATGGGGTACGCCGATCGGCCGCTACATGATCCAGCCGCCCGACCGCATTCTCGAACACGAACAAATCCAGTCGGTACTGCCCAAGTTCGAGGAGAACCAGACGTGGATGCTGCCCGTCGTCGACAAACAGAATCACTACCTGGGCTTCATCTCCAAGTCACGCATCCTGAACGCCTACCGCGAGCAGCTGGTCAAGATACAGCAGTAAGCCGGCACTCTCCGAAAAAGGCATCGCCCCGCCGCAGAACGTTGCGGCGGGGCGATACCGTCGAGGACGACAACGGCCGATCACTCGGGATGCGTCCCGCCCAAAACACCCGCCAGAATCTCCTTCGCCTTGAAAAACGTCTCCGTATATCCGCGGGCCGCGATCGTCCCGTCGGGTGCGATGAGCACGAAGGCAGGCCACCCCTCGATCGCATACCGCTCCAACATCCGCCCGTTCTCCGGCCGGTCGGTCTCGACCTCGATCTCGGGCCACCCGTGCGCCAGCATTCCGGCCAGCGCCGAGCGCATCCCGGCCGCACTCTCGTCGTCGGGAAGCCCCTCGTACACGCGCCGGATCATATCGACCGACTCGGTCAGCCCCACCATACGCAGCCCCCGATCCTTGTAGGCCGCATAGAGATCGCGCACCTGCCCGTCGATCCGGATCGAACCGGGACACAATCCCCAATGGTAGAACAACAGGTACTCGCCCGCGAAATCGGCCTTGGCGATCGTTTCGCCCCGGGTCGTCACGAGCGAGAAATCGGGTGCCGGCTGCCCGACGGCGAGGCTCTCCATTTGGCGCAGGAAATCAGCATACACACCGCCGAAGTAGCTCGATTTCAACTCCTCTGACAGCGACTCGTAGAATGCGCGCGACTCGGCCAACGGCCGGTAGGCCACCGTGGGAATCCGGTCGACGAGCAGATAAAGCGTCCCCTGCGGGTGCCCTTTCCGATAATTCTCGTTCAATGCGCGTTTACGTGCGTCGCCCGGATCGTCGGCATAAAACCGATTGAAGAGTTCGTTCCACCTCCGGCCCTCCGCTTGGTCGCCGCGTGCGAAAGCTGCTCGCGCATTTTCGCTGTAACCGCTCCGAATCCGACCGAGCGAATCCGCGACGTACAACAGTTCGGAAAGCGCGGGATCGTCGTAGATACCGCCGCCGAGAGTACAGTAATAGATCGCCTCCGCCGTACCGGTCAGCGTGATCCGGTCGCCGCCTGTCACGATCATCGACTTGCCCCGACGATCCGCATCGGCGGCCCTGCCGCTTTTCGGATGATAGGTCATCGAGTAGTAACCGTCGTGCGCCTGCTCGCCCCGATAGGCGAACGCACCCGCCTCCCCGACCACGACGTCGAAGGCCGGTTCGTAGTTCCACTCCGGAAGCAGGACACGTTCGAAACGGAGCGTATCGCCGACTTGCAGGCCGTCGATACGGCCGCTCACAGCTCGAAAGATTGCATGCGTGAACAGGAGGCCGCCGCCACGAACAGTGCGGCGGAGAGTCCGATAATTCCGAAAGACCGGTACATAGGCGTTGACAGATGTTGAAATTCGTTTCCGCTAAATTAACGATTTTCCGGCGACGCCGAACGTTTTGCTCAAAAAAACCGTCGCCCGACGATCTCTCGTCGGGCGACGG
>OATG01002128.1_pt1 | contig 11851 bp, 8 predicted proteins | sample 1516581 | NCBI WGS metagenome assembly OATG01 (sample SAMEA2579930, study PRJEB22360) | human gut metagenome | biome: human gut; feature: human-associated habitat; material: faeces | place: Denmark | collected 2008/2010
GTAAAAACAGCAGACACTTCGGCAATCAGCAGCCGTATGCCGCCGGGAAGACTCGTGCCGCCAAAAGCGGGCAGCTCTGCAGCGGAAAAATTCGATTTCATCGTTCGATCCCTCTCTGAAGGCGAAGTGGTCGGAAAGCTTCTTCTCAATCTGAAGGAGCTCACTGCTCCGGGCGTCAATATGCCCCAGCTGGAGGCGTCGCTCCAAGGGCGTGAGACGGCTCACGCGCTGAAACTGATGCTCGACGGAGAGCCCGTGAGCGGGAGCGTTGCGCTCACTGGCGGATTCTTCCGCGATACGCTCGACTGGACGGGCAGCTGCCCGCCCGCCGGCTGGGCCGGGCAGACTGACTCGAGCCTCTCTTACGACGCCCGCAGGGGTCTGGTCCAATGCGTCTCCTGCAGACATGACTTGGAGTACTGCAAAAACGCAGGCGACGATTGCCGGACATTGTTGGAAGCATGATGATGCTGAGGTCTGTGCGCCTAAAACTTTGGTGCTGGGCCGCAGCGGTGAAGCAGAGCTGCGTTTGACTCGTCTTTCGATGTCGGTTTTCAAACCTTATCTGCGGCGCAAGAGTGACACCTTGGAGGGTGCGCTGACGGGCGGCGTGCGGCTGAAATGGGATCTTGACAATGGCCGCATGCCCGAAGGCATGGCGGATCTCAATGGGGACGGACTGGCTTATTCAACCCGTTGGCAGGGTGTGCGGATTCCTGTGGAACTTGAACGTCTGCGCGCGCATGCATTGTTGTCCGAAAAGCGCGTTGCACTCGCGTGGGATGTCAAGCCCAAAGGAAACGGCAGCATTTGGGGAGAGGTCGGCGTCATTGACCCCATGAAGACGCGTCGGCTCGAAGGGCGATTTGGTTTAACGGGCGTTACGCCTTCCTTTATTCAGCCGTTTCTCTCTAAAGGGGAAAAAGCGGAGGGTGTTGTTAACGCCGATCTGCGCGCCGGTGGTACGCTCATCAAGCCGGAACTATACGGCAGTGCAGCGCTTGAGGACGTTGTGGTGAATGCCGACTTGGTGCCTTTCGATATGGAGCCATCAGGACTGGAGCTGCGTTTTAACGGCCGATCTTCTACCCTGACGGGAGAGGTGAGGTCGCTTGCCAATCTGACGGGGAAAACGAATTCATCCGACCGCACACTGCAGAAGATTGAACTCTCCGGCAGTGCTTCTTGGGAAAGCCTGACGGATTGGCACGCCAGTGCTCGAGTCAAGACAGACGGACTTCGGCTGACCCTGCCGCCCTCCATTCGGCTGGACGTTAAAGCGGATGTGAAGACCGAGGCCGATCCCAAGTCGGCATCCGCATCGGGCAGCGTGGAGATTCCGTCGGCGCTTATTGAAATCAATGAGCTCCCGGCTTCTGCGGTCGCCGTATCGGATGACCAGGTGATGCTCGACGCCAATCTCAACCCCATCGCTGCGAAGACCGAAAGTCTGCCGATACGCGCAGACGTCGACATCGTGATTGGTGAAAAGGATGTGCGTGTCAAAGCCTACGGATTGGATGCTTCGCTTTCAGGCAAACTCAAATTCATGATGGGCGGCGGCCGCATGGGACTCCTCGGCAGCATGAATATTCCGCGCGGGCGTTTTCGTGCTTACGGGCAGGATCTTTTAATTCAAACCGGTGAATTCCTTTTTTCCGGTCCGATGGCCAATCCGAGCATTCGTTTGGAAGCGATCCGCAATCCGGAGTCTACAGAGGACGACGTGACGGCCGGCATTCGTGTCACCGGCACGGCTGATGAACCGGTGGTACAGCTCTTTTCAACACCTTCCATGTCCGACGAAGAGGCGCTTTCCTATCTCCTGCGAGGCGAGGGACTCGGCTCGGAAGACGGCAGCAGCTCAGCCATGATGACGAGCATGCTCATTGGGCTGGGCACCTCTCAGGGCGGCGGCATTTTGAGTGAAATCGGCGACGCGGTGGGCCTTTCCGGCGTGGGTATCGATACAGCAGGCAGCGGGGAATCCCAGCAAGTAGTGGTGTCCGCCTATCTGCTTCCTGGTCTGCAGGTGAAGTACGGCGTTGGCATCTTTGATTCGCTTGCGACGCTGACGCTTCGTTATCGACTGATGCCGCGGCTCTACTTAGAAGCGGTCTCCGGCGTCAATCAGGCGCTGGATCTACTCTATCGGTTCGAATTTTGAACAGAAAAAAAGCGCTCCGACACGGATGGCGGAGCGCTTGAAAGGCGCGGCGCAGGCGTACTTGCGCCGCTTTTGCAATACTGGGCTTACTGGGCAGTCTTCATTTGACCGCGCAGTGCCTCAACTTCGGCCTTCATGCGGTCGAGCTCAACCTGAGCTTTTTCGCGTGAAAGTTCCGAGCGAGCTGCAGCATCGGAAACGGTTCCTTCAACTTGAGCTCGGCGTTCAGTCACGTCAAGTTCCTTCATTTGAAGTTCAAGTTCGCGAACCTTGTCCTCATATGCGTCGAGCTTAGCCTGACGAGCGGCTTTTTCCTTAGCCGCCGCAGCTTGCTGCTGGGCTTTGGCTCGAGCGGCAGCGGCCGCACGTTTCTCAGCGGCTGCTTTTTCCTTGGCGGCGGCTTCCTGAGCAGCAGCTTGAGCGGCAGCGCGGGCGGCCTCTTTCTGACGAGCCAATTCCTGCTGTTCTTTGGCAGCGGCGTCAATCGCCTGAAGGTTGTAATCAATCTGATCCGGGCTCATGTCTTTGACCCCGGGCGGGAGCGTCGAGGTGGCAGTGCTCGGTGCGGCAACGGCCGCAGCAGCAATGGTCGACGCGAGCAGCGCGGCAAGTGTATGAAGCTTCATCATTCAATCCTTTTTAATCTGCTAAGCGTCAGTATCAGCGGCCGCAGCCGTAAGGGTTGTTGGGCTGAATGCGCGCTTCGTTGGGCGTGGGCGACACCATAACGGCCGTGCCGGTCTTGAATTCGCAGGGACGGCCGACCTGTGCGCTCTGAAGCACCTTGCCGGAAGCCGTACGGAAGACGATCTGCACGCCGTCGGTATAGCTCGTGGACGACGATCCGCCGACTGCATCGCCGGCCAAACCGCCGACCGCGCCGCCAGCGAGACCGCCCATCACGCGCGAAGAGGTCGAATGATTGTTGTGGTTGCCGATGGCTGCGCCGGCAATGGCGCCGAGAATGGCACCAGTCATTCTCGCGGTATCACGGTTGTCATCATTGGGGACGGCAACTCGGGCAGCATTGACTGCAATGATCTGGACGGTATTGACTTCCTGAACCTGATTGACCTGTCCCGCGTAGTAGGTGTCTGCGCGGTAGCGTGTGCCGTCGTTGGCGCAGCCGGCAAGAGCAAGAGCCGCAGCGAGCGACAAGGCAATGACGGAAACTTTCTTCTGCATGTGGTTTGTCCGTAGGTAGGAGGGGGTTCATTTGGCGACGGGCGCCGAGTGAACGATATGATTTGATCTACACTCTACACGATAGCGCAGGATAGCCTGAACAATTGTTCAGTTTATATGCGAACTGTAACTATCCGCTACGATTGAGGCGCAGGCGTTGATGATGTGCATGTATTTGTTTTCAATGCACTTTAAGGGCGCTGTGACAGCATAAAGAACCTTGCAATGACACTATTATCCGATGCCTCAGCGCAAAAGACTTCCTCTCAGGCACTGATGCCGGCACTAATTGCTCTGCTGTTGACAGCATTTGTAATGCGAGGTCCTGTTACAGGCGTTGGTCCCGTAGCCGCAGAAGTGGTTGCCGCCTACGGAACGACCTGGAGCCTCTACGGGCTGCTGGCCGCACTGCCGGTTGCCGCTTTTGGGCTTTGTTCTTTTCTCGCTCCGGCGCTTCAGGCGCGTTTAGGCCTTTGCGGAGCCGCGTCGGCTGCGCTCGCTTTGCTGCTCCTCGGCACTGCGCTTCGCTTCATTGCGAATCTGGCGGCTTTTGCGGGCGGCATGTTCCTGCTGGGCGCAGGTATTGCGCTTCTCAACGTGCTCATGCCGGTCGTCATCAAAACGCGCTGGCCGAGAAGAATCGGCATGCTGATGGGACTTTATACCGGCATGATCGGGCTTTCCGGTGCGGTGGGCGGGCTCACGGCTGCGCCGCTTTTTGCCTGGGGCGGGAGCTTGAGCTGGCCCTTTGGTTTTTGGACCGCGGGAGCCCTGCTGGCGCTGATGGTTTGGCTGCTCCTGATGCAGTGCAGGACGCAAGGACAGTCAAGCGAATCGCGGTGCTCTGCACCAAAGCCAGCGGAGGATAAGGAGAGACCGCTGGGACTGCTTCGCCGGACGCTGCGCGCGCCTTTGGCCTGGATCCTCACGGGGGTGATGGGACTCCAATCCACACTGATTTATACGGCCGCAGCCTGGATGCCTTCGTATTGGCGTTCTCAGGGAATGAGTTTTGAAACGACGGGCATCTGGATTTTCGTCTTTCTCTTTTCGGGACTGCCCGCTTCCGTGATGACGGCGAAGTTCTTCAAAGTCTGTCCCAGCGATCGTACTGCCGGCGCCGTGCTTTCGCTCCTTTATGTGCTCGGACTTGCCGGCTGGCTCGCTGGCGGCGCATGGCTCCTTCCTGCCTCTGTTGCCGCTGGAGCTGCACAGGGGGCGATGCTCTCGGCGGCCTTCCTCTTGATGGCTTCGCATACGAAGGGCAGTCAAGCCATGCTCGCCGTATCGACGCTCTCTCAAGGCATCGGGTATCTGGCTGCCGGCGCAGGTCCTTTCATCTTCGGGCGGCTTTTGCAGGCAACGGGCGGCTGGACGGCGCCGTTCGTTTTCTTCACTGCTGTGATTATGCTTTGGGGATTATGCGTTCGCCTCGCCGATACCCATCAAACAGTCGATTAGCTGTTTTCAAAAAGCAGGTAAAAAATTTGTTTTCTAAGGAAAAATACCTTAGCGCAATTGTCATTAGATTTCGCTAGAATCCTCCGCTTTGCGGCCCTGGAAAAAGAAGCGAAACAACGCTCTGCCAACGGTCGTTTCTTCCCAACCAAAGGTATATCTCAATATGACATGGTCCATGGGTGTGGCGCTTGTCGTCACTATCGGCGCTATTGCAGCGCTTATCAAACGCTGTGAAACCCGTCTAGTCCTGCTCTCCGCGGGTATTTTGATGGCGCTGCTTTCGCTCGAACCGATGATTGCTTTTAAGCAGTTTGATAAGTCGATGACGAATGCAACCCTCATCATTGCCATCTGCTCGGCGATGGGTTTTGCAAGCGTTGTCTCGCTCACGAAATGCGACGTGCATCTTGTGGCGCTCCTCACGAAGCCGCTCAAAAAGCTCGGCCTCATGCTTTTGCCCGCCTGCATGCTCGTCGTGTCACTGATTTCGATCGCCATCCCTTCGACCTCAGGACTGGTAGCTGCGGTCGGTCCGACGATCATTCCCCTCATGGTTCGTGCGGGTTTCCATCCGGCTATCGCTGCCGCGAGCGTGGTGGGGTCGATTACGCTCGCTTATCTCAGCCCTGGCGTATCGCACAACGCCTTCATCGCTAAGCTCGCCGACATCACGATCATGGACTTCATCGGCCGCTGGATGCCGGTCACTGTCGGCGCAACGTTGGCCTCTATTGTTTTGATGGTCATCGTCTGCGTCGTCTATCGCGATTTCCGCCGCGAAGGTTTTTCTCAGGTTGACGGCGCTGAGAGCAAGCAGTCTGATCTGCCGGAAAAACCCAACATTCTCTTTGCCATTGCTCCGCTTCTTCCGGTCGTGATCCTCGTTTGCGCAAGCATTTGGGCGCCGCAGCTCAAGATGTCGGTGGCTACCGCCATGCTGATCGGCGCTATCTATGCTATCGCCGTCACTCGTACCAGCCCGGCAGAAGTGACTAAGAAGTTCTTTGACGGCATGGGGCGCGGTTATGCGAGCATCATCGGCATCATTATTGCTGCCGGCGTATTCGCTGCCGGGCTGCGCGCCTGCGGCGTGATCGATGCTTTCGTCAATTACCTCACGCATGCCAACGAAGTGGCCAAATTGGGCGCTGCTTTAGGGCCTTATCTCATGGCCATCGTGACGGGTTCGGGCGACGCGGCCACGTTTGCCTTCAATGAGGCCGTGACGCCTCATGCCGCTCAGTTCGGCATGTCCATTGACAGTCTGGGCTATCTTGCCGCTATTTCGGGCAATTTCGGTCGTCTTTCTTCGCCGCTCGCCGGCGGCATGATCATCGCTGCCGGGCTCGCTGGCGTTTCGCCTTTTGAGATCGTCAAACGCACGGCTCCCGTGATGTTCATCTGCTTGGTAGGGGTGTACTTCCTCGGCTAAAAATACGATCTTTCATAGGGCAGCCCAAGCGCTCGGTCCAGACCCAAGCGATGCTGCCCCAAGGATCTTTGACTTACGGGCGGTGTTCCTCTTGCGGGGAATACCGCCCGTAAGTTGTTTTTGAGGTTCTAAAGAAGAGTGAAAGCCCTTAAGCGCTTTTGCTCAGGCAGATTGACATTTGCTTACGAATGGTCATATTGCACTTCAATTAAAAAAATAATGCATTATTTATTTCATATAAATCAACGCTAATAAAAGATTAAAAAAAGAAAAGTTGCATTTGCTATCGTATTGAAAACTGTCTACCATTCATTTCGTGAAGCCGCCGGAAGACCCTGTTTTCGGCGGCTCAATTCGCCGTTTGTCTGTCAAGGAGACCTCGGGATCTCAACAGAAGGACGGCGAGATTATTTTCAAAGTCACTCAACCAAGGCAAAGTAGAAATGAATGGGCTGACAGTCATGCTGATCGCTCTCGTCGCTCTGGCCTGCGGGTATTTCGGATACGCCCGCTGGCTCGAAAAGACATGGGGGATCGATCCCAACCGGCCGACGCCGGCTGTTGAAAATAAAAGCGGAGATTACGCTCCCGCCAATAAGTGGACGGTGTTTGCGCACCAGTTCACGTCCATTACGGGCGCAGGCCCTGTTACGGGTCCGATTATTGCCGCGATGTTCGGGTGGCTTCCCGCACTGCTCTGGATGCTCATCGGCGGCATCTTCTTCGGTGCCGTACAGGACTTCACAGCCCTTTACGCCTCGGTTAAGAATGGCGGCCGTTCAATCGGCATGATCATTGAGGACTACATCGGCCGCACCGGCCGTCGTCTGTTCCTGCTCTTTTGCTGGCTTTTCACGCTGCTCGTGATTGCGGCTTTCTGCGACATGGTGGCCAACACTTTCAACGGGTTTGCCAAGGACGGCTCGCAGATCATGCCGAATGCGGCGGCAGGTTCGATTTCACTCCTTTACATGTTCGTCGCGGTGCTCTTTGGCCTCTACCTGAAGAAGTTCCGTCCGACAGCGGGCATTCAGCTCGTGGTCGGCATCGTGCTCATGTGCCTGATGCTCTGGGTCGGCATCGCGAATCCGATCTACCTGGACAGCGTTACGTGGCGCTATGTGGTGTTTGCGTACCTGTTTGCCGCTTCGGTGATGCCGATGTGGCTCCTTAAACAGCCTCGCGACTATCTCTCGATGTTCCTTTTGATCGGCATGATTGTCTGCGGTGTTCTCGGCGTCTTCGTCAAGAACCCGACGCTCAATATGCCCGCTTTCGTGGGTTTTGAAGTCAAGAATCTGGATCTTTTCCCCATCCTCTTTGTGACGATCGCCTGCGGTGCCGTGTCTGGTTTCCATTCTCTCGTGAGCTCGGGCACCTCCTCAAAGATGGTTGCCAACGAAAAGGACATGCGTCTTGTGGGCTACGGCTCCATGTGCGTTGAAGTCGTTCTCGGCATCGTGGCGCTGATCATCGTCTGCGCCGCGGCGAGCAACGGCGTACTTCCGGCGGGCACGCCTTTCCAGACGTTCTCCGGGTCCGTCGCCGGATTCCTCACCGATATCTTCGGTGTGCCGACCGACATTGCTGCCTGCATCCTTACGATGTGCGTTTCTGCTTTGGCTTTGACATCTGTTGATGCTGTGGCGCGCATCGGCCGTATGTCGCTGCAGGAACTGTTCACCCCGGGCCCCGGTGAAGCGATGGGACCGATCCAGAAGCTCTTTACGAATACCGTTTTCGCGACGATCCTGACGCTCGCCATGGGCTATGCGCTCTGCCTCGCGGGCTACATGTCGGTTTGGCCGCTCTTTGGTTCCGCAAATCAGCTTCTCTCGGCTTTGGTGCTCACTGGCCTCGCGGTCTTCCTGAAGGCAACCGGCCGCAAGGGCTGGATGCTTTATGGTCCGATGACCGTCATGTTTGTGGTGACGATGACTGCTCTGATTCAGGCCTGCCTGCGGATCTTCCGCTCCATGGCCGACGGTACGTTCGTCTTCATGGTAGGCGGTCTGCAGCTGATCATCGCCGTAGCGCTGATCATTCTGGCCCTTCTGGTGGTTTATCACTGCGTAATGAAGCTGCGCGAACCGTCGCCGGCTGCTGACGCAGCTGCCAAGCAGGCTTAATGAGAGAGGCTGCCCTTATCGGCAGCTGACCTAAAATAAGTACCGGTCTGGCAGCAATGCCCGCAAAGAACAGACAGTCTTTGCGGGCATTTTCCACTCGTTTCGGGCAGGAATCAACGAAACGTCTCTGCTACGATTGCGCCTCCGTTTCGAATGTCACGCTGCTGCCCTAAGTGCAGTGTCTTTGCTATGCAGTTCATTCTCAGCACGCTTCTTACCGCTCTGCCCGCCATTCTTCCAATCTTCGTTCTGATGTGTGCGAGGATTTGGCCGATGCGCTTTCGCGCCCAAAAGGTGCTGATGGCGGCGGCTTTCCTATGCTATGCGGAGGCTCTGGCAGCCTTTGCACTGCATGCTGCCGAAATTGCGGGCGGTGCGCCGGCATTTTTCAATGCCTTTTACGGTTCGCCGTCGGTCATGACGCCCTATGCCATGGCCGGCTATGCCGGCCAGTGCCTTGCAGTGTTTGCGCTGATGCTGATCGTCAACTGGCGCGCAATGGTGGGATACTTCAGCGACGAGCCGCAGACTAAGGCTGCGAAGTCCTCTGAAACAGAAAAAAAGGCGGCGCCCGCAGAGAATCCGGGCACTCGGGAAAAATAATCCGCAGTGACGCCATTGCGCCCCAAAGCTTCTCGGCGCCTGCTGCGCAGAGCGGCTTCACCAAACGCAACCCTTAAGCGTCTGTTTCGGCTGACAGTCGGTCACGAAGCGACTGTTTAAAAGATTTCGTGACGCGCCCGGGCGCATCGCCAAAGAAGCGCTTGTAGTCGCGGTTAAACTGCTGCGGACTCACATACCCCACGGCGAAGGCCGCGCTGTTCACGTCACCGTCACCGCGCATTAAAAATTGCTGAGCCTCATAGAGCCGAAGCCGTTTTTGATACTGAATCGGCGTGAAGGAGGTGAGTTCCTTGAACTGTCGGTGAAAGGTCGCCGGCGACATGTGGGCAATGCCGGCGAGCTGCTCGATCGTGATGGTTTCACGAAAATTTTCCCGCATCCATTTGACGGCCTGCCGGATGCGATGACCGGTGGAGCCGGGGGCATAAAGGGAGCGCAGCGAATTGCCGGCGGCACTCGTGAGGGCAAGATAATGAATGTCTCGAATGAGAAGCGGCGCTCGCGCAGCAATTTGTGCCGGACGATCTAAAAGGCGCAGCAGCCGCTCAAAGTCTTCGATAAGTTCTTCCGGGGCTGCATCAAAGCCGTATGGCTCACCGGGCTTCAGAGTAGAGACATCCTCCGCGAGCAGCTCGGCCAGAATGGCGGGACTGAGTTTCAGAGAAAGCGAGACAAAGGGATTGTCTTTGGAAACGGCTCCGATTTCATACGATGTCGGCAGATCAATAGAGGTGACAAGCATGGAACCGGCTTCGTAGTCATACGTTTTTCCGCCAATCAGGAGTCGTTTCGAGCCCTTGAGAATCATTCCGACCGAGAGCACATAAAAGCAGTTGGGCGTGGAAATCGGCGCCTTGAGCGAGGACATATGCAGCCCCGGAATGCGTTCATCATATTCGCCTTTGGTGTCCACGAAACGTTCGACAAGCTGAGCGAGTTCTGCACACTTTTTGATAGATCCTGCAAGTCGTCAAAAGATCACTCAAAGCCCAGAAACGAAGTAGACACTTCTCTTAAAAGCCCTGTTTAATCGGGGCTTTTTTCTTGCACCGTGATGGGTGTATATGATATAATCATATACACCCATCAAAGGAGATCAAATGGCAGCTCGGAAGGAGTTCCCGGTCAAAGTTCGCCGTGTGGCAGTAACGAACAAAAAGACCGGCGTCAAATACATCGAGGAACGTCGCTATCAATACGATCCGGCAAAGGGCTACAACGTCCTTCTGTCGAGCCGTCGGACGGGTGAAAAAATCCTGGAAGGCGAAACGGTGACAACCCGTTGCCGCCCCAAGAAGAAGCCAGCCGAAGCGGCTCAGACTGCCGAGCTCTCTGCCAAACGAACCCGTGTAGGGGCTCTGGACTTGATTCGTCATGCCGGGGCAGTGGCCGGACTCGAAAGTTCGGTCCGCAGGGCGTATCCCAACGGTGGAACCTCCGAGAAGCTGCTCTCTGTCTCTCAGTACTTGGTCTCTACGGGTGAAACTGTTCACAACGTGGAGGCCTGGCAATGCGAACATGATCTCCCCTACGAAGCCGGCCTGTCCGAGGACATTTGCTACGACCTCTTCCACGAGCTCGGTCTGGATGAATCCGGTTCGCAGTCTCTCTTCCGGGAACTGGCCCGCACAGCAGGCAACGACGAACAGCCGGCCATCGCATTCGATTCAACCTCGCATTCCGTCTACGGTAACGGCCTGAAACCGTACGCGCGGCAAGGCTTCAACAAAGACGGCGACGGCTTGGACATCTACAAGATCATCACCTTCTACTCGCTTGATTCCGGTCTGCCCGTTTCTTTCGAGCTTCAGCCCGGCAACATCCCCGACGTGATTTCTCTCGTCAATGCCGTGCCTCGGGCCAAGGCATACGGCTTGAAGAATCCGGAGTTCTGCCTCGACAACGGGTTCTTCAGCAAGGAAAACGTGCTGCGCTTCCTGCGCAAGAATTTCAAGTTCACGATCCTCGCCACGCTCAAGCACGCCTGGATCTACAAGCACTTGGACAGCGCCACCGATGATGGGACCAAGCTGAGAGACCACTTCTCGCGGTACGCTTCTCAGTGCCCGTTCGACGAGAAGATCAGTGCCGTATCGGTGTCTGAAATGACGCCGTTTGAATGGAAGCGGCAGCGCACGCGCAATGGCGTAGCCGCCGGGGATACGGAGTCGAAATCCTTCCGACTGTACTTTCACTATTTCCGCAACAATGCCCGAGCTGTCATGGAAGCTTCAGCCTTCCACACGAAGCTCAAAAGCTACGAAATGAGTCTTGCAGCCGGCAAGGAAAATGAAATGGACGATGCCGAGCTTGAGTTCGCGCACCGGTACTTCTCGTGGAAGCGTGTTCGAGGCGGAGGCATCAAGGTCATCCCCAACGAAGAGGCCATTCTGGCCGCACAGAAGGACTTTGGGATTTTCGTCATCCTTTCAAATCTTCATGCGAGCCCGTGGGACGCGCTTCGTCGCTACCGTCGCCGCAACGACATTGAAACCTCGTATCGCGTCGTCAAGTCCGACCTTGACGGGCGAAAGCCCCGAGTCTGGACGATGACCAGCGTACGCGGGAAAGAAATCTGCCGACACGTCGCACTCGGCTACCGTTTCGTGCTGCAGAGCATGATGGAGCGCACGGCTCAGGAAGCCGAGCGGCGAGCCAACGATGAGTCGCTCGGGAAGACTGTGCGGAAGCAGTACGAAAAACTGACCGCCTGGATTCGATCGATGACGCTCAAGCAGTTGCTCGATTGGTTCGACTGCGTGGAAAGAGTCGAGGTGAGGAACAGGGTGGCTCAGTACCGTTGGTCTACGGAGACGACGGCCAGAGACCAGATGTTCCTCGAGCTCTTCTTCG
>OATG01002134.1_pt1 | contig 11797 bp, 10 predicted proteins | sample 1516581 | NCBI WGS metagenome assembly OATG01 (sample SAMEA2579930, study PRJEB22360) | human gut metagenome | biome: human gut; feature: human-associated habitat; material: faeces | place: Denmark | collected 2008/2010
CTCTGCGCGACCCCCGCCGATTTCGCGGCGGTGGTAGACCCCGCCAAGCGGCAGGCTGCGGCCAACAACCATACGGCCACGCACCTGCTCGACGCTGCGCTGCGCAAGGTGCTGGGCACGCATGTCGAGCAGAAGGGTTCGTTCGTGACGCCCGACTACCTGCGTTTCGACTTTTCGCACTTCCGGAAGGTGACGCCCGCGGAGCTGCGCGAGGTGGAGCGTCTGGTCAACCGTGAGATCCGTGCCAACCATCCGCTCGTGGAGCGGCGCGACGCGACGCTGGCCGAAGCGCAGGCCGAGGGGGCGATCATGCTCTTCGGCGAGAAGTACGGCGACCGCGTGCGCATGGTGCGTTTCGGCGATTCGGTGGAGTTGTGCGGCGGTACGCACACCTGTGCTACGGGTACGATCGGATTTTTCAAGATCGTGAGCGAGAGCGCCGTTTCGGCCGGCGTGCGGCGCATCGAGGCCGTGACGGGCGAAGGCGCCGAGAAGGTGCTCTATGCTGCGGAGGATACGTTGCAGAACGTCGCCGAATTCCTGAACAACACGCAGGTCGTGCAGGCGATCAAGAAGATCGTCGAGAGCAACGACGCCCTTTCGAAGGAGGTCGAGGCGATGCGTCAGGAACAGGTCCGCGAGTGGGCCGACCGTCTCGTGAAGAGTCTTCCCGAGCAGAACGGCGTGATTCTCATGGCCAAGCAGTCCGAGCGGATGCCGGCTTTCATCAAGGATCTGGCCTATAACTTGCGCGCGCGCGTGCACAATCTGGTCATGGTCGTCGGTACCTGTCAGGAGGGGAAACCGAGCCTGACGATCATGCTCGGCGACGACGTGGTCGCCAAGGGCGTCAACGCCGGCAAGGTGATCCGCGAAGCGGCCAGGGAGATGAACGGCGGCGGCGGCGGTCAGCCCTTCTTCGCAACGGCCGGGGGCAAGAATCCCGACAAGTTGCAGGCGGCGATCGACAAGGCCGTCGATCTGATTATGGATGAATTGAAATAAACTAATATAAAACAATGAAACAGAAAGTATTGCTTATGATTCTGGACGGTTGGGGTATAGGCAACCGATCCAAGGGCGACGTCATTTCGACCGTCCATCCCGCATATATTTCGGCGATGACCGAAAAGTATCCTCATGCGCAGCTGCATACCGACGGCGAGAACGTGGGGTTGCCCGACGGGCAGATGGGCAACTCCGAGGTGGGACACCTCAATATCGGTGCGGGCCGCGTGGTCTATCAGGATTTGGTGAAGATCAACCGCGCCTGCAAGGACGGTTCGATCATGGAGAACGCGGAGGTGAAGGCGGCTTTCGAGTACGCCAAGGCGAAGGGCGTGAACGTGCACTTCATGGGCCTCGTGTCGGACGGCGGCGTGCACTCGTCGATCGACCACCTCTACAAACTCTGCGACATAGCCAAGACCTACGGCATCGAGCATACCTATGTACACTGCTTCATGGACGGCCGCGATACCGACCCGCACAGCGGCAAGGGTTTCATCGAGGCGTTGGAGCGCCATACGGCGCAGTCGACGGGCGTCGTCGCGTCGATCATCGGCCGTTACTATGCGATGGATCGCGACAAGCGCTGGGAGCGTGTGAAGGTGGCCTACGATCAACTCGTGAACGGTGTCGGCGAGCCGGCGACGGACATGGTCGCCGCCATGCAGAAGTCCTACGACGCCGACGTGACCGACGAGTTCGTCAAGCCGATCGTGCGTGTCGACGCCGAGGGGAAAGCCGTCGGGACGATCCGTCCCGGCGACATGGTGATCTTCTTCAACTACCGCAACGACCGCGCCAAGGAGCTGACCGTCGTGCTCACGCAGGAGGACATGCCTGCCGAAGGGATGCACACGCTGCCACTCTATTACTGCTGCATGACCCCTTACGATGCCAAATTCCAGGGGTTGCACATCCTGTTCGACAAGGAGAACGTGCAGAATACGATCGGCGAGTACGTCTCGTCGCTGGGCCTCTCGCAGCTGCGTATCGCCGAGACGGAGAAGTATGCGCACGTGACCTTCTTCCTCAACGGCGGCCGCGAGGAGAAATTCGCCGGCGAAGACCGCATTCTGGTCGCTTCGCCCAAGGTGGCGACCTACGACCTTCAACCCGAGATGAGCGCCTACGAGGTGAAGGACAAGCTGGTCGAGGCGCTCGATTCGCAGAAATACGATTTCATCTGCCTGAACTTCGCCAACGGCGACATGGTGGGGCATACGGGTGTCTACGACGCGATCGTCAAAGCCGTGAAGGCCGTCGACGAGTGCGTGGGAGAGGTGGTCGAAGCCGCCAAGCGCAACGGCTACGAGGTCGTGCAGATCGCCGACCACGGCAATGCCGACAACGCGATCAATGCCGACGGTACGCCCAACACGGCGCACTCGCTCAATCCGGTGCCCATCGTCGTGGTATCGGACCGCGTGAAGACCGTACACGACGGCGTACTGGCCGACGTAGCTCCTACGGTGCTCAAACTCATGGGGCTCGAACAGCCTGCCGAGATGACGGGCAAGGTGCTCGTCGAGCTGAAATAGCCGTCTTCCACGGAGGATATGAGGGCCTGCTCGTCCGGAGCGGGCCCTTTTTCGTTTGCGTGATGTCGGGCCGCAAGTCCCGATACCCTTCATCGCAGTTCCTTCCGATCGAAAGTTCGTCTGGTACTCCTCGGAATTTACGCAACCTGCTAATAAATTTGGTTCTACGTTCGCCTTGCATCTTTGCGGGGACAAGCCCTGTTTAGATAGGCTTCGCCTCGGCAAAACCCAAATAAATTTGGTTCTGCCCTCGACTTGCACACTTTGCGGAGGACAAGCCTCCGCTTAGATAGGCTGCGCCTCGGCAAAATGCAAACAAGTTTGCTTTTGCTCTCGGCTTGCACTATCTTTGTTTCGAAGAGCCGTTGTTTTTTAAAACGAATTGAAAATGAAGATCGCTATTTTGGGCGCAGGCAACATGGGCAGCGCCATTGCCTGCGGATTGGTTCGCAGCGGAAAATTCCAGGCCGGAGAGATCGTTTGTACGGCACGTACCGAGGCGACGCTCGAACGTTTGCGCACACAGTGCCCGGGTGTGCGGACGACGACCGACAACGCTGCGGCCGTGCGGGATGCCGCGGTCGTAATGCTGGCCGTCAAACCGTGGCTTACCGAAGCGTTGATCCGTGAAATCCGACGGGAGATCGATCCCGACCGGCAGTCGGTGGTTTCGGTGGCGGCCGGTGTTTCGCTGGCGCAGCTCGCCGAGTGGATGACGGCCGACAGCGCGGTGCGACCGGCGTTGTTCCGCGTGATTCCCAACACGGCGATCGCCGTGCGGCAGAGCATGACCTTCGTCGCTGCACGGGGTGCGGACGAGGCTTGTACGGAGCGGGTGTTGGGAATCTTCCGCGAACTGGGCGAGGCGATGCTCGTCGACGAGCCGATGTTGGAGACCGGAATGATCCTCGCCTCGTGCGGAATCGCCTTCGCTCTGCGCTATGTGCGGGCGTCGGTCGAAGGAGGAGTGGAACTGGGTTGCCCGGCAGGGCAGGCGACGCATATCGTCGCCGCGACGCTCCGCGGTGCGGCCGAACTGCTGTTGCAGCGGGGCGAACATCCCGAAACCGAGATCGACCGCGTGACCACGCCGGGAGGGATCACCGTCCGCGGTCTGAACGAAATGGAGCAGGCCGGATTTTCGGCAGCCGTGATCCGCGGGTTGAAGGCCTGCAAATAGGCGGAGGATGATCCAGCAACGGGAAGCGTCCGGATCGATTTGCGATCCGGACGCTTCCTGTCTGTTGTTGAAAGGGTTATTTTTTCAGGTATGCTTCGATGTTGCGGGCGACGCAGCGCACGAGCGTGTCGATCGCTTCGCCCGTGGCCCATGCGTTGTGGGGCGAAGCGAGCAGACGGTAGGGGTCGCGCAGGGCGAGCAGGGGGTTGTCGGCCTTGACCGGCTCCGACGAGAATACGTCGAGCGCGGCGCCGGCGATCCGGCCGTCGTCGAGCGCTTCGGCCAGCGCGGCTTCGTCGACGATGCCGCCGCGGGCGACGTTGACGAGCAGGGCCGAGGGTTTCATCCGGTGGAGCTGCTCGGCGCCGATCAACCCCCGCGTGTGAGCGTTGAGCGGACAGTGGATCGACACCACGTCGGCCCATGCGAGCAGTTCGTCGAGCGGAAGGGCGGGGTAGGCCTCCTCGCGTGCGACGCCCGACGTGGAGTGGTAGCTCACCTCGCAGCCGAAAGCCGCAGCCAGCCGCGCCACTTCACGGCCGATCGCACCCAGCCCGATGACACCCCAACGGCGCCCGTGCAGCTGCCGGATCGGACGGTCGAAACAGAACAGGCGCGGCGAGCGGGCGTAACGGCCGCTCTTGAAAAATTCGTCGTAGTAGACCGATTCGCGCAGCAGGGCGATCGCCGCGCCGAGCGTCGTTTCGGCCACCGAATGCGTCGAGTAGCCTGCGGCATTGCGTACTTCGATGCCGTGTTCGGCCGCGGCGTCGAGATCGATGTTGTTCACGCCCGTCGCGGCTACGCAGATCAGCCGCAGGTGCGGCAGTTGCGCAATCGTCGAGCCGCACCTTGTTGGTGACGACGATTTCGGCGTCGGCGCAACGCGCGGCCACCTCGTCGGGCGCAGTCATGTCGTAACCGGTGTAGTCGCCCAGCGCCTTCACGGCCGAGAGGTCGCGCCCCGCGAGCGAATATTCGTCCAGAAAAACAATCTTCGGTTTCATATCTTTAACAGTTTAATCGTTGCTTTCCCGTTTGCCGGAATCCTCCATTTCGCCCAGCAGGTCGCGTACCACGACCGATGCGCAGCCGATGCCGAAGAGCGCGGGCAGGTAGGAGATCGTCCCCACGTTCGATTTCTTGTTCTGCTCCTCGCAGAGGATCATCGCCCCTTCGCGTGCAGGTTCGGCCGAGAAGACGGCGCGGAATCCGGTGCGGATGCCGAGTTTGTGCAGACGTTTGCGCAGCATGTGCGCCAGCGGGCAGTGGTGCGTGCGGCCGATGTCGGCGATCTCCATGCGCGTGGGATCGGTCTTCGCGCCGGCGCCCATCGAACTGACCAGCGGAATGCCGCGGTCGAGGCAGCCCTTGATGAGCGCCAGCTTCGGCGAGAGGGTGTCGATCGCATCCACCGCATAATCGTAGGGCGCGGCGTCGAGCAGCCGGTCGGTCTCTTCGTCCCTGATGTATTTCTCGATGACGGTGAGCTGCAAATCGGGGTTGATGTCGCGCAGCCGCTCGGCGAGAACTTCGGCCTTGGGGCGTCCGACCGTCGAATGCAGTGCGACCAGCTGCCGGTTGATATTGGTTTCGGCCACACGGTCGGCGTCGGCGATCGTGAGACGGCCCGCACCGGCGCGTACGATCATCTCGGCGGCGTAGGCCCCCACGCCGCCCAGTCCCACCACCAGTACGTGCGCACTGCGCAACCGTCCGAGTTTTTCGTCGCCCAGCAGCAGCCGGGTTCGTTCCGTCCATCGTTCCATCGCTCAGGAGAAAATATGCAGGTAGTTGTTGTAAATCGTCTCTTTGAGCCGGTCGAGCGGCATACCCAGCAGTCGGGCCGCCGTTGCGTAGACCGACTCGATCGTCGCGGGAGCGTCGTCGGTTTCGAGGAAAAGCCGCTGCGTCGGGATGCTCCCGAGTGCCCGTACGGTGCGCGGCGAACGCAGCGAGCGGGGACCGAAGGAGAGGTAGTAGCCTGCGGCGACGGCGCGTGCGGCCTGTTCGGGCGAACCGATGAACCCGTGGAAGATGACGGCCCGCAGGCGGAACTGTTTGAGCAGCCGCATCGTCTCCTCGAATGCCTTCACGCAGTGCAGTACGACGGGTTTTCCGGCCGCCTCGGCCAGTCGCAGCTGCCCTTCGAAAATCCGCAGTTGCGCCTCGCGGTCGGGACGCAGGTAGTCGAGACCGATCTCGCCGACGATCTGTGCCGGGCCGACATGCTCCCGCACGGTCGCAAGATCGCCTTCGGCAGCCTCCCACGGATGTATCCCGACGCTCGCGGGTTCGATGCCGTGTCCGGTCGGACGGTGGGTGTGGATATTGACGAACGGTGTTTCCATCGGTGCAAAGGTAGGAATTTTCGGGCTGTTTTCCGGTTTTTTCGGGACGGCCGAAAAATATTTGAAAAAATCTTAAATAAATAGGTAAAAAATCGTATCTTCGCGCACGGAAAATCAATGTTATAAAACTAACAGAAACTTTTCATAATTATCACACTAATCAAACACTTTTACACATGTCGAAAATCATTAAACTGAACAAAGGTCTCGACATCAAACTCGAAGGTCAGGCGGCCTCCGTGGTGGTCAACGCCCCGTTGGCCGACACGTATGCCGTTTCGCCGCTCGATTTTGAAGGTGTAACTCCGAAGTTGCTGGTGAAAGCAGGAGATCAGGTGAAGGTGGGTACTCCGTTGTTCTTCAACAAGTACAACGAGCGCGTGCTGTTCACCTCTCCCGTGAGCGGAACGGTCGAGGCGGTCAATCGCGGCGAGAAGCGCAAGGTGCTCTCCGTGACCGTCAAGCCCGATGCCGAACAGCAATACGAGGAGTTTGCGATTCCCGATCTATCGAGTGCGACCCGCGACCAGATCGTCGGACTTTTGTTGAAGGCCGGCCTGTGGACGATGATTATTCAGCGCCCCTACGGTATTATCGCCGATCCCGACGATGCGCCCAAAGCGATTTTCGTTTCGGCATTCGACTCGGCGCCGCTGGCGCCGGACTACAACTTCGCGCTCGCGGGCGAAAAGGCCGCCTTGCAGCGGGGCGTGGAGGTATTGAAGAAACTCACGGCAGGCAAAGTGCACGTTTCGTTCCGTGCGGGTGCCGAAGGCGAAGCCGCTACGCTCGAAGGCGTCGAGTTGCACGCCTTTGCCGGCAAACATCCCGCGGGCAACGTCGGCGTGCAGATCCACCACATCGATCCCGTGAACAAGGGCGAGGTGGTCTGGACGGTCAACGTGCAGGATCTGGCCACGATCGGCCGTTTCTTCTCGACGGGCAAGGTCGATCGCTCGAAGGTGATCGCCGTGACCGGTTCGGAAGTGGCCCAGCCGCAGTACTGCCGCATCATCGACGGCGCCTCGATCCGTTCGATCGTCGGCGGGAACATCAAACCGCAGGCCGAAGGGGAGAGCATCCGCTACATTTCGGGCAATGTGCTTACGGGCGTCAAGACCTCGCTCGACGGTCATATCGGGTACTATGCGCATCAGTTGACGCTGATTCCCGAGGGCGACAAGTACGAGTTGCTGGGTTGGGCGATGCCCCGCTGCAACAAATTCTCCGTGTCGCGCGCCTATTTCTCGTGGCTCTGCCCCAAGAAGCGTTACAACCTCGACACCAATCTCAACGGCGGCGAGCGCCCGGTCGTCGTGACGGGCCTCTACGAGCAGTACCTGCCGATGGACATCTATCCGATGCACCTGCTCAAAGCGACGCTCGCGGGCGACATCGAGAAGATGGAGAACCTCGGTATCTACGAGGTCGTGGAGGAGGATTTCGCGCTCTGCGAGTTCGTCGATCCGTCGAAGACCGAGATGCAGCAGATCATCCGCGACGGTATTAACTTAATGATCAAGGAGGCTTAACGATGAGCGGATTAAGAAATTTAGTAGACAAGTTGAAGCCGACCTTCTCCGAAGGCGGCAAACTCTCGTTCCTCGCATCGACCTTCGATGCGTTCGAGACGTTCCTTTTCGTACCGAACACCACGACGCAGAAGGGTGCGCACATCCGTGACTGCAACGACATGAAGCGCACGATGATCGTCGTGGTCGTCGCGTTGCTTCCGGCCCTGCTGTTCGGCATGTACAACACGGGTTATCAGGTGGGCATGACGGGCTGGGCAGCTTTCTGGTTCGGATTCCTGCAAGTGCTGCCGATGATCGTCGTGTCGTACGTCGTGGGTCTGGGCATCGAGTTCGCCTTCGCGCAGGCGCGCGGCCACGAAGTCAACGAGGGCTTCCTCGTTTCGGGCCTGTTGATCCCGATGGTGATGCCCGTGGGGACGCCGCTGTGGATGATCGCGCTGGGTACGGCCTTCGCCGTGGTCTTCGGCAAGGAGGTCTTCGGCGGTACGGGCATGAACGTATTCAACCCCGCGCTGCTGGCGCGCGCCTTCGTCTTCTTCGCCTACACCCCGCAGATGTCGGGTGAAAAGGTGTGGTTCGCCGTCGACAGCGTGTCGGGGGCTACGGCGCTCGAACAGCTCTCGACGACGGGTGCGATGAGCTATTCGAATCTGGACGCCTTCCTCGGCTTCATCCCGGGCTGCGTGGGCGAGACCTCGACGCTGGCGATTCTCATCGGCGCTGCGATCCTGCTCTTCACGGGCATCGCTTCGTGGCGCACGATGCTCTCGGTCTTCGCGGGCGGCTGGCTCATGGGCCTGCTCTTCAATGCGGTGGGCGCCAACGCTTACTGCGAGATTCCCGCATGGCAGCACCTGATCGTGGGTGGTTTCGCCTTCGGTGCCGTCTTCATGGCCACCGATCCCGTCACTTCGGCACAGACCAACGCCGGCAAGTACATCGTCGGCCTGATGACGGGTGCGCTGGCCGTGATGATCCGTGTGGTGAACCCTGCTTATCCCGAGGGAATGATGCTTTCGATCCTCTTCATGAACGCGCTGGCGCCGCTGGTGGACTACTTCGTGGTCGAGCGGAACATCGCGCGTCGTAAGAACCGTGTCAAACTTGCAAAATAGGGAGTGAATTATGGCAACCAAGAAATTCAAATGTAAAGTCTGCGGCTATATTCACGAAGGCGATGCCGCACCGGTCAAATGTCCCGTTTGCGGCGCACCGGCTTCGGAGTTCGAAGAGATCGTCGAGGCAGGTGCCGGAGATGCGGGCGCGAAGAAGGGCGGGCTGTTCTCGGACAAGAACTCCAACGCCTATATCATCCTCTACTCGACCGTGATGGTCGTCATCGTCGCCGTTTTGCTGTCGCTGGCCGCCTTGTCGTTGCAGAAACGCCAGTACGCAAACGAATTGGGCGAGAAGAAGAACAATATCCTGCAATCGCTGGGTGTTCCGGAGGGCGACTTCGACGCGATGGTCAAGGCCTATGTGGTCGACGCGGCCGGCAACAAGACGGAAAAGCCCGCCGAGGAGGTCTTCGACATGATGAAGACGAACAAGGACCTGCGAGCCGATTACGAACGGAAGACGCTGATCCTCTTCGAGGCCACCGACGGCCGCGTGATCATCCCGCTCATCGGCAAGGGGCTGTGGGACGACATCTGGGGCTATATCGCGCTCGAAAAGGATATGAATACCGTGTCGGGCATCGTGATGGCCCACAAGAGCGAAACGCCGGGCCTGGGGGCCGAGATCGCCACGCCGGCGCATCAGGCGCTCTACAAGGGCAAGACGCTCTTCGAGAAGGGCGATTTCGTCTCGATCACCCTGCGTAAAGGCGGCGCCAAAGATCCGGCCCACGAGGTGGACGCCGTGACCGGCGGTACCAAAACTTCGGACGGCGTGACAGCCATGCTGCGCGACAACCTGAGCGAATATCTTCCCTTCTTCGAGAAGGCACGGACCGCCGCTTCGGCAGCCGGTGCGGAGGAGTCTAACGATCAAAAAGTAGAAAGCAATGAGTAATAAGGAAAAAGAGCCTCTGTTTTCGGCTAAGAACATGAAGTACCTGACCGGCCCGTTCGGCAAGAACAATCCGGTGATCGTACAGATCCTCGGTATCTGCTCGGCGCTGGCGGTTACCGTCCAGTTGAAACCTGCCATCGTCATGGCGCTTTCGGTGACGGTCGTGACGGCATTCTCGAATCTGGTGATGTCGCTGCTGCGCAAGGGCATTCCGGCGCGTATCCGCATCATCGTCCAGCTGGTAGTGATCGCCGCGCTGGTGATCCTCGTCGATCAGGTACTCAAAGCGTATGTCTACGAAGTATCCAAACAGCTGTCGGTCTACGTCGGCCTGATTATCACCAACTGTATCATCATGGGCCGCGTCGAGGCTTTCGCGCTGGGCAACGAGCCCTGGCCGTCGTTCCTCGACGGTATCGGCAACGGTCTGGGCTACGGTATGATTCTGGTGACGGTCGCCTTCTTCCGCGAGTTGCTGGGATCGGGTTCGCTGCTGGGATTCCGCATCGTTCCCGAAAGCTGGTACATCGCAAACGGCGGCGCCTACTCGAACATGGGTCTGATGCTCTTCCCGCCCATGGCCCTCATCATCGTGGGGTGCATCATCTGGATTCACCGCTCTTACAACAAGGATTTACAGGAAAAGTAGCAGGTAGCGTATGGAAACTCTGAATCTTTTTATCCGGTCGATCTTCATCGACAACATGGTCTTCGCCTTCTTCTTCGGCATGTGTTCCTACATCGCCGTGTCGAAGAGCGTCAAGACCGCATTGGGACTGGGTGCCGCCGTTACCTTCGTGATGGTGATGACCGTTCCGCTGAACTATCTTCTCAACGAGTACGTCCTCAAAGCCAACGCGCTGGTCGAAGGGGTCGATCTGAGCTTCTTGTCCTTCATCGTCTTCATCGCCACGATCGCTGCGTTCGTGCAGCTGGTGGAGATGGCCGTCGAGAAGTTCTCGCCGACGCTCTACAATCAGCTGGGTATCTTCCTGCCGCTGATCGCCGTGAACTGCGCCATCATGGGCGGTTCGCTCTTCATGCAGCAGAAGGTCGACGCCGGTGCGATCGGCAACGTATGGCAGTCGATCGTCTACGGTCTGGGTTCGGGCATGGGCTGGTGGCTCGCCATCGTCATGATGGCCGCCATCCGCGAAAAGACCGCTTATTCGCACATCCCCGCCGCACTCAAAGGGCCCGGCATCGCCTTTATCATCACGGGTCTGATGGGTATCGCCTTCATGATTTTCAGCGGCATCAAGTTGTAACTGTTAAAGATTAAGTAAGATGACATTAACGATTATAGTCGCGATCGTAGCCTTTCTGGCGGTGACGCTCGTTCTGGTGGGGCTGCTTCTCTATGCGAAGGCGAAGCTCACGTCGTCGGGCGACGTGACGATCGACATCAACGACGGCGAGAAGGTGCTGACCACCGAGAGCGGTTCGACGCTGCTCGTAACGCTCGCCAACAACAACGTCTTTCTGCCTTCCGCCTGCGGCGGCGGCGGTTCGTGCGGCATGTGCAAATGCCAGGTGCTCGAAGGCGGCGGCGACATCCTGCCGACCGAAACGGGCTTCATTTCGCGTAAAATGGCCAAGGATCATTGGCGTCTGGGGTGTCAGGTCAAGGTGAAGGAGAACCTGAAAATCCACGTTCCCGAAGCCGTGCTCGGCGTCAAGAAGTGGGAGTGCGAGGTGATCTCGAACCGCAACATTTCGACCTTTATCAAGGAGTTCGTCGTGAAACTGCCCGAGGGTGAAAACCTCAATTTCCGTTCGGGCGGCTACATCCAGATCGACATCCCGAAGTACGATGCGATCAAGTTCTCCGACATGGACGTCGACCCGCAGTTCCGCGCCGACTGGGACAAGTTCAAGATGTGGGATCTGGTGACGACCAACCCCGAACCTACGTTCCGCGCCTATTCGATGGCCAACCACCCGGCCGAAGGAAACATCATCATGCTCAACATCCGTATCGCCACGCCGCCGTTCGACCGCGTGAACGGCGGATTCATGAAGGTCAACCCGGGTATCTGCTCGTCGTACATCTTCTCGCGCAAACCGGGCGACAAGGTGACGATTTCGGGCCCCTACGGCGAGTTCTTCCTGCCGGACAACCTGCCCGATACGCAGGAGCTGGTCTTCATCGGCGGCGGTGCCGGTATG
>OATG01002140.1_pt1 | contig 11782 bp, 11 predicted proteins | sample 1516581 | NCBI WGS metagenome assembly OATG01 (sample SAMEA2579930, study PRJEB22360) | human gut metagenome | biome: human gut; feature: human-associated habitat; material: faeces | place: Denmark | collected 2008/2010
TCTGACCGACTTTCGGCGGAAAGGAGGTTGGTATGATAAGATCGATGATGGGACGGAAGAAAGTAGACAGGAATACTTTGCTGTTGCTACATTTTGATGGATCATTGAAAGATGAAGCCTCAGGCAAGCCTTATGTTGGTAGTAATATGTCCTATGTAGTGGGAAAATTCAAGAATTGCGTTTCGTTTTCAGGAAACGGGTATGTAAAGATAAGTGGAACGAATGCCATAAACGAGTCCCTATATCCAAACTATACCGTCGATTTTTGGATTAAACTGAAAAGTGGTGTGAAAAACGGTATAATGTCAAAAGGCGTTGCTTATGGAAGTTACAGCTTTGATATAATGGAGGAATCTGACGGACGCATTTTCTTTGGACTGCAGTATGGTGGAACCCGAGGGGATGCAATATGCTATTTTACGATGCCACGGGATCAGTGGGTTCATCTTGCGATCGTCAGGTCACAATCTCGATATTGGAAAGTGTATGTAAATGGAGTGTATGCGTCTGGTTTCACATCAACGATGGTTTCAGGGTACTATAGTTCTTTAATGATCGGAAAATATCGAGATTATGGATTGTATCTGAACGGTATGATTGACGAGTTTCGCATCAGTAATATTGCCCGTTGGACATCAAACTTCACTCCGTCTGCAAGGCCGTATTAATAAATTAGTGACACTGTCTTTGGGCTGTCACAGCAGAAAGACAGCAAATGTATATTCAGAAAAAATTATTGATAATCGCCAACCCCAGGTTGGGTATTTTCTTTTAAAACAAATGGAGATATAAAATGTTCGGTGGCGAAAGAATAATAAAACAGCCTCCAGGCTATCACAGATTGGAGGCTGTAAAAAAAAGAAAATTAGGGGACCGACGGTCTCCGGAAACAAAGTTAAGCAATTAATTAAATGAGCTATGATCATTTTTGAAAAGACAGGGAAAATACTTCTCGATATACCAGTCGATGATGCCAGTTATCGCTATCGGGCCATCCGGCAGGGCGACAAGGTCAATCTTGTGTTCTCGTTGACAGAACATGTAGAAATACCTGTCTACAGCTATGTTGACTATCAAGGTCAGCGATATACGCTCTGGAGACCGGAGGATCTGACAAAGCATGGCACTCGCAATCTCGATTACAGTGCCACCTTTGGCGGCTATTGGGAACTGTTGGGTACCATCAAATACAAGCACCTGTCAGCCATCCCCCGAAAGCTGAAATTCCAACTTACCGGAAAACCCCGCTTCTTTCTGGAGCTTTTGATTGATAATATGAACCAATCGGGAGTTGGAGGATGGTCTATTGGGACCTGTATCGATGCACCGGAAAAGACCTTGGCCTTTAGCCATGAGTTTTGTTTGGATGCGCTTAACCGCTTTGCGGATGAGTGGGGAACAGAATTCGAAATCGTCAGCAAGACTATCAATTTCGGCAAGGTAGAGAAGTTCAAGGACGATCCTCTGCCTCTTTCCTACGGCCGTGGGAATGGCTTCAAAACCGGTGTCGGCCGTAAGCTGCAGGGCGAAAAACCACCCACCTCCATCCTCTATGTGCAGGGTGGCGAGCGCAACATCGACCGCACCGCCTATGGAGCTTCCTGTCTGCTGCTGCCAAAATCCCAGGAATTGGAATACGAAGGCAGACGCTATAAAACCGACAAGGATGGCATGTTCATTACACGAGCCGACCGGGCTTTGGCCAATAACAATGAGGACAGCTTGGACTGTTCGCACATCTACCCCTCACGGGTGGGCACGGTGTCCGAGGTGGTTGTGGTGGATGCCGAAAAGCATCTCTATGATATCATCGATAACACGATTCTGGAAGATTTGGACTATTCCAAATGCCGAATACCGGGCGAAACTGCAACGATTATCTTCCAGTCGGGTGTGATGACTGGAGAAGAATTTGACCTCGAGCAGACATCTGACGCTTTGACCGGTTACGACCATGCAGCCCGACGGTTTAAGTTGGTGCCTGTCGAGAAAGAAGGGGGCACGATACCGAACCCGAACCGCTGTCCGGCTGTAGGTGATACATACGCGGTCTTCAACATTTCGCTGCCGCAGGCATACGTCTGCAACGATACCACACAGACGGGTGCGTCATGGGATATGTTTCGTGATGCAGCCCGAAGCCTGTACAACAAGGAAGAGGAATCTTTTGCCTTTACCGGTGAGCTGGACGGCATTTGGGCGAAATCGCAGTGGCTGGAGGTGGGTGGACGGTTGGTGCCAGGTGGTTACATCCTGTTTGACGACCCGCAGTTTCAGCCCAAGGGAGTGCGTATCCGCATCACGGCTGTAAAGGACTATATAAATAGGCCCTACAGCCCCGGACTGGAACTAAGCAATGTGCCGGTCGGTGGCTTTGTCTCCTCGGATCTGTCGAAGATCGAAAGCAACGAGGTGATCAATAACGACCGCCACAGCGATGCGATGCACTACACCAAGCGTCGTTTACGTGATGCGATTGAAGCACAGGAGATGTTGGAAAAGGCGTTTAAAGATTACACCAAGGGGATCGATCCTGTCTGGGTGCGCACCATGTCCCTTTTGGTCGGACATGAAAACCTGCAATTCCGCTTCGTGGACAGCAAGACCAATCCCCGGAAAGTCGATCCGGACTTTGTCTATGACGATGCGACCGAACTGTTCACCGCCCCGAAAGCGATCCTTCAGCACATGACGATCGGCATCTCGGAAATAAAAGGCAGCCATGCCGCTTCTGAATATAAGTTCTGGGATCTACCTGCCTACACCAGTCCGCCGCTGGGCGACTTCGGGAAGCTCTACCTGTACGCCAAATGTGGCAAGTCTTCTGAGGCCGGCGAGTTTATCTTGTCCGAAGAACCGCACGACATGGACGAAGGCAGCGATTATTACTTTCTGGTCGGTTTATTAGGTAGTCAAGCCGACGGTGTACGGTCGTTTGTGACCTGCTACGGCTTCACGGAGATATTGCCTGGCCGAATCACGGTGGATCGCATAGTATCGACAGATGGAAAGTGCTATTTCAACCTGGGGATCGGAGAGTTTGGCGGGAAGATGGTATTCAAATCCGGAACATCCGGTTATAATAACATTTCCGACCGTCCTAACCTTCAACCGTTGTATGATGGGGTAAATGATGCCCTGACGGATGCAGAGAATGCGTCAAATGCAGCTAACAACGCCCAATTGACTGCAAATAACAAGGCAAGGGTATTTTATCAAACGACGGCTCCAACATCGGGTATGCGGACAAATGACTTATGGGTGGATGGGGAGAATATCTATAGATATAGCGGTTCTAAATGGGTGCTTGCCTCAAAGTATGACAATACGATAACGGAGATCAACGGCGGACTCATAACTACCGGTGCGATCGCTTTCGGAAGCACAGGTGGAATGGCTGCTTCCGGTTCCATCCGTATTTGGTCGGGAGGAACAGCCGGGGCGAAAGGACAACCACCCACTGATCCGACATTCCGGGTAGAAAGCAACGGAAATGTGGAAAGTAGAGGAAGTATCTATATTGCAAATTCAAATGGAGAAAAACTTGCCGGACTCTCCGGAGGTGGAACAGCCGGAAACTCTGTTCGAATCTGGGCTGGAAATGCAACACCTGCAAATGCCCCGTTTAAAGTTTATCAAAATGGGGATGCCTACATCGGAGGACTCAGGATGGAGTCTGGAGGACTATTCTCGGATAACCGCTATTCCGGTGAATCGTCTTCTAAATTTTTCCTTTATTCATCAGGAAGTAATGCGTTTTTGGGATTTTCATCTTCCGGTAAATGGGCCGGCCTTGGTCTAAATACCTTGCCGTCTACGCTTGGGGGAACAAGTGCTTTGATGCGCCTTGAGTATACAACTAATCACAACGATATAAATTATGGGGCTGTGATAGATGTTCATGGTGGACGGCGCAACTATGCGTTATACTGCATTGGAGGTTTAAAGGTCAACGGATCGATCTCGACTGCCCGTTATGCACCCTCGTCGGACAAGAGTGATACAATCGTCCTGAACATCGGTTATCGGGACACGTTCGTCTTCAGTACCAGTACGTATCTTAGCGTCTATCTCCCTTCCCGGTCGACGATCACAAAGAAAATGGGAGAAGTCCACCCGGAATACGGAGATTCGTGGAGCGAAGTCGGTTTCAATTCCGTGATTTTTGTGCATGTGATCGTGGCGAAGTTCTCTTCCGAAGGTATCAGAATAGAACCAGAAAACTCTGATACACCATTGTTGGACAATAACGGCAACAGCATGACACTTGACATGAATAAGGGTGACTGTGCAACGTTCGCTTATTTTAACCAGGGATGGTATCTATTCAATAGACATTATTAATTACAATGCAAACAATCATAAAAACATACAATATGGAACTAACATTAAAAGATCGAGTATTAATACTCAACACCGTGTTGCCACAGTTTGACACGAGAAAAAACATGGAACTGAAAGTATCGATAGACAGTAAGATAGCGATCTCGGAGGTTGATCAGAAGCGTATCGTTATCAAGGATATGGGGAGTGGTCAAATCAACATCGGATTTACCGATGCGGCTTCTATCACCGATACGGTTGAAATCTCATTGACGGATGAAGAATTAGCCTATCTCAAAAGCCGTGTTGAATTTATTGATCGAAACGGTATGTTTTCAGAGTTCACTATGCCCACATACGTGAAGATACTGGACACGCCATATATCAGTTCGGATTTTGAGAACATGAACAGCCTGTAAAACAGAATATGTAGGGGGAAAAGAAAAAGCCCCCGGCTCGTTAGTAAAGACGCCAATCACATACTAACAATAAAAATGCGACACTCCGCACGACCGGGGGCAATATGCCTTCAGCCGCGAAGTGTCGTTTTTTTATTATGTGATTGGCAACACAAAAATACTTCTAAATTGGAAATTATGACAGCCTTTGATGTCTTAAATTTATATCAAACACCCTTTGAATGGATGTTGAACTCAGGTATCCATATAGAAGATGTGTCCTATGTGGGTCTGTATAAAGAATATATCCGGATGAAAAAGGATGGTTGCAAAACGACTTACATCGTCGTCTATCTGGCCGAAAAATACCGGATCAGCGAACGCAAGGTATATACTTTGCTCAAGCGGCTATCACAAAACTGCGAGCCGCTTGAGCAAGGTATATACTTTGCTCAAGCGGCTATCACAAAACTGCGAGCCGCTTGAGCGTTGAATGTATGTAAGGTGTTTGTCTCCGTTTTGACCTCAACGTTTAAGAACCACTGTAAAGTTGGTGCAGTATAGATTATAGTTTTTTCATAGCAAACAAGGAGAAAATAAGGACTTTTGCATTCCTTTTTTTAAGTAAACGCAAATGAGAAAACAATATTTATCTGCCCCGCTTCCGTTCGTGGGGCAAAAGCGCATGTTCGCAAGGGAGTTTATCCAGGTGTTGAAGCGTTACCCGGACGATGCGGTATTCGTGGACCTGTTCGGCGGTTCCGGTCTGTTGTCGCATATCACCAAGTATCAGAAACCCGGTGCCACCGTTGTGTATAACGACTTCGACAACTATCGGCAGAGGTTGGAGAACATACCGCGCACCAATGTCTTGCTGGATAAGATTCGGGCTGTGGTGGCATCTGTTTCTCGCCGGAAATTCCTGCCTAAAAAGACGAAAGAAACGATCCTGCGTCTGATTGAGCAAGAAGAACATAGATACGGATATGTGGATTACATCACCCTCTCATCTTCCTTGCTCTTTTCCATGAAGTATGCGACCAACTTGGAAGAACTGCGGAAAGAAACTTTCTATAACACCGTTCGAAAATGTGATTACAACCCATGCCTTGACTATCTGGATGGATTGGAGATCGTTTCATGCGATTACAAGGAACTATTCAACAAGTATAAGGATATGCCTGATGTCGTGTTCCTGATAGATCCTCCGTATCTATCTACCGAAGTAGGCACCTATACGATGAACTGGGGACTATCCGATTACTTGGACGTATTACAAACGCTTGTAGGTACAAACTACATCTATTTCACCTCAAACAAGTCATCCATCATCGAACTTTGTGACTGGATAGGCAAAAACAACGCCCTCGGAAACCCGTTTATCGGCAGTGAAAAAGTCGAGTTTAACGCCCACATGAACTATAATTCATCTTACACAGACATCATGTTGTACAAAAAAACAGACAGATCATCCTACAAAGAAGTATCTTGACTACTGTGTAAAGATACGATTTTTTGCTGAGTTGACAATGAGTTTCGGGCATTATATTGAAGGAAAATTCATATTAAAAAATGTCGTTTAAGCACCATTTATGTAATACTTAAACGACATTCCTTTTTTATACTTCTCGTTTTGAAAATTTGTACTTTTGGTTTTGCCGATTATAATGGTGTGAAGATGAATTTGGTATTCGTCAGTCCACTGCATAAGTTTGGATATTACACATGTGGCTTCACTTGGTGAATTGATGTCATAAACCAAATCACGGATTCCGTCAATCACGACAAAGCCAAGCCCTTCAATCTGACTGATGGCATCGTCTATAATAGCCAAACGCTCCTTCGGATTGAACTTGCGTAGAGCGAGAAAATAGAAATGGTCGCAATCCTCATTAGTCTGCAATTCTGCCAGTTTCATGATACGTTGCATTACAATCATGCAATGGTTCTGACTCTGTTCAGTGTCAATGTAAAGGATGCGGTTCTTTCCATCGGGAAAATCTGTTGTGTAGTTAAGAACTTCCTTCCCGGACAAAGCTGCTGCCACCATAGCTGCCACGTTGAAGGTCTTCTTGCTTTTTGCCTTGCCAATGGATGCACTGAAATTTCCCAATGTCCCGATAGCTACTCCGCCTATACTCAGGACTTCCGGCTCCTGTTCGTACACCTTTTCCAAACTGAGCATAGTATCTTGCCATCTCGTAGTGATTTGAGCAAAATCCTCAATGGGTGTTGCAGTTTCCATACTCACCAGTTTTTAGGATTAGGCTTGCGACGGTGTGAGGTATACATCGCTTCGTTTTCTTCCTCATAGGTGAGAGGTACTGAAGTTTTGCGAGATGCCTCCAGCCATTTGTCGAGCTCGTCACGATAGATATAAAGGTGCTTTCCTTGTTTGATAACAGGAATGTTGTCTTTCTTTATCTTGTAATAAAAGGTGGAGACTGGCATTTTCAGATAGGCACAGACCTCCTGTACCGTCATAGGTACATGCAAATTCTCTTTTGGTTCGCTTTGGCGGTTAAGAGTGTCCCTAAGTAAATTTTCCATTCCTGCGATTCTCTCGCAGAGTTCGCCTACCACTTCGGGCAGGTCATTAAAAGTCAAATCTGTTGTATTCATATCTTCAATAATTAGAATTAATATGCTGCAAACCAACAGAATGAAATTTTGCAGAAATCTGTCAGCCGGAACAATGATTACCGTCTGTACGATTTAATTTTCAAGTATTGTTGTGAAAGTGGAAATCTCCTTTGTCCGGCACGTCAATAGGAATGTCGCATGGAACATTGACACGCAAATTGGCTTCCAGATATTCTATATCGGCGTTGCGCAATTCGTATGGGAAAGAAGACTTAATGAATATCGCTCTGTCGCGACGGGAGACTCCAAGCCGTTCACCTATATTCCAAGCTAAGTGTCTTAAAGAGGGAGAACTGATCTTTGCTTCTTTCGTTGAATGGATTGGCTGACAATCGTTAACCCGGTTTTCAGCAATACACTCTATATTCCGGAATAGTGTGCTGATATTCTCTTTTGAGAGATATTTCGAGGTCTTTTCCACTACATATTCGCGGATAGCTATCATGGTGTCCCTTTTCCGTTTCACCTCCTTCAGTTGCTCTTCCACAAGAATGCTCTCATATCTCTCCAAACTATCAGATATCTGTTCCTCTTCGACTGGATCTTGATTAGCATTTTGATGGCTGCTTTCTTGCGAACATTCGCTTTGTACTTGCTTATTTGTAGTACTACTTGAGGTTGTCGTAAAAAGCCCTGCCATTACTTTGCGGAATATGGCAAAGGTCAAAATAAGCATTACCAAAGAGATAATAAAAATGGTGGCATCAAACAGGATGTTGTGATTGAACTTTTCACCGATATTGTATGCGGTGAGTGCCGAGAGTGAAACGATGACCACTCCAGCCAAACTGCTGATATCAGCCGCTTTCTGAACTTGTATATTATTCTCCATATAGTTGTGATTGTTTACTGTTTTATGGTGTAAAGTTCAGCACTAATTTCCATATAACCATAAATACTAATGGTTATTGGACTGATATTTACAAATAATTATGGTTAGAATATGAATCATACTCGAAAATCATACTCTAACCATATAAAAGAGGCAATAATGACCGTTAATCCTTACGGATCAAGGAAATTTTGTTGCTTGCTTTTCGCTTGTTGCTATCCACCACTTTCATGTATCGTTGGGTTGTGGTGATGCTCTTGTGTGCCATGATGCTTTGGATGGTTCGGATGTCTGTTCCGGCAGCAGCCTGTAAAGTGGCGAATGTCCTTCGATATGAATGGAAGGTGATGTTTTTGGTGATACCTGCGGCTCGGATCCACTCTTTCATGGGGTATTGCGTCCAGCATCTTTTCAATCCTTTGAATACCAGCCCTGTCTTTTCGGGAGAATAACCAATCAATTGTAAGGCTTCATCACTAATGGGGATGATATCTTCTGTCTTTGTCTTTTGAGTGACGGTGTGGACGCATTTTCCTCCGGCAGCAAAGTCCACGATTTCTTCCCATCGCAATGTGAGAATATCGCTGATTCTCAGACTTGTCAGACAAGAGAATAACGAGGCTGTTTTCAGAATCGGTATCTTGCAAGGTGTTTCTGCCAATCTATACAGTTCATCTACGCTCAGATAGTCTTTCACTACATCTTCTGGTTCTATCTTCTCCAAGAAGTCATTTACATTGGAGTGAATCAACTTGTTACGATAGAGTATTTTGAGAAATCCTCTGAATGTGGACCAGTAGCCCACAGCCGAATTGCGTGATATGGGACGCTCAGGACGTCTAAGTTGTTTTGCATTAAGCAGATACTCTCTGAACTTGTTGCATAAGTCCACATCAATTTCCTCGAACGAACATTTTCCACCCACGAAATTGAAGAAATGCAGATATACGAACTCCCATTTCTGGTCGTGCTTGCGGAGTGTCTTCTTATAATAGGCAAGAAAATCTCCTTTCATCTTGCTCTTGTCAAAGAAATCGTACCGCTCATTTACGATGGATTCAAAACGTCGGCATCGGATGGCTTCCGCTTTTTCCGACATGACAGCATTAAAGTTCTGTTCCCGTTGGTTCTTTGGTTCGGCGTAGATGTAGATACCCAAAGATTCATGACGGATTACCTTCATACTTTCTTTGTCGCGATAACCGGGATAATAATCCAGATAGAACGACAACATGTTTTTCTTTAGAGGTCTTGTCCTCAATGTTACAGTTTTACATTCGTGCATAATGATATGTTTTTATAATTGGTGATTAATTTGTTGCAAACCAATACAATGAAACAATGCTGATGACTGCCATTGCTGAAAATGATTCTTGTCTGTGCGGAATAATTCTCAGATACCGGATTTTTCAGCCATCACCTTGTCAAAATCCTCTTTCAACAGGAACATGGACTTTCCGTGATGCATCTTCCGTATCTTGTTATACCTCGCATAATTGTAGACATCATCCCTACGCAGGCTATATTTTTCCATTGCTTCGGTTACGCTGTAATACATTTCCCGTTGGTCGAAACCTCCGCTTTTGATGATGTCGATATGGTCTTTTGAATATTGGACTTTGCCATAAACAACACGGGACGGGATTTTATGGCGATGTACAAATGAGCATCTGGCATCTTTGCTCATACCATAGATTTCCTCCATTTGCTCCGCACTAATCCATTCCTTTATATTGTCTGCAGCCTTGTATTTGGCAAAGAATCTGTCAACTGACAGTTGCACGTAATAATTGAACCCACCATGACTGATTTTAGGAATGTCGTTTTCACGGCATAGCTTGCAAATGGTTTTTCTGTTCATCTGATAGGTTGCCGCAATTTGCTCGGATGAGTAATAACCTTCAGGGATTACAAAGGTCTCTTTCGGCAGGTCGCTTTTCTTTTCCCGTTTCTTGGGTGTATATGTTCCATCACGATGCTCTATATAGACTTTGTCAAACTCGGAACGTAGCACCATTGTCCGGCTTCCTTGTTTGAACCGTTTGATGTCGTATTTGTTGACATAGTAGCTGATATTAATTTTGGTAAATCCGTATTTCTCTGTGATTTCATCGTAGGTATAATAGTCAGGATTCAGCTTCTCCTGCTTTTCCTTAATCGCGTCTATATGGGCACGGGAATAATACACCTCGTGGTGGCGGTTGATTCGGGGGATATTATGCCGTAGTGCAAAGGTGACAACGGCATTACGGCTCATACCGTACTTTTCCATGACCTGCTCCGGGGTATAATAACAGTCCGGATTGATTTCTTCGGCAAGGTCTGCAAAATACTTGTCTATAAGGGTGCGGTTGTAGAATACACGGTTACCTTCTTCAACCTTAGGGATGTTGTATAACTTGCATCGACGATACAGGGTTTTCTTCTGAATTTGGTATTTCTCCAGAATCTCATTCGTGGTGTAATAGAGAACGGTCTGTTTTCTTCCATAACTCCGTTTCTTATAACCGGGTGCATCATCAAACATTTTTTCAATGTCCGACTTGCGGATAATGGTACGCCCACGAAGTTGTAAAGCCCGAATGATACCAGCAGCCATGTGTCGGTATATGGTGGCGCGACTGATGCCTAAAAGGGTTGCGGTTTCGGCAGGGGAGAGATACAGCTTGTTTCCTACGATACCGACTTCCTGCATGGGCTGCTCATTTTGCCGTTCCTCGTATTCCTGTAACCTCTGCTTCCGCTTCTTCTCTTTGTACGCTTTTTCATTGCACGATTTGCTGCAATAGCGTGTTACCATCGTGTGTGCTATAAATGGTTTGCCGCACCACTGGCATTTTCTCTGGATTTCCATATATTAGTCGCCTTTAATTTCGCCTATTCTGTCTCAATGCGTCTCACGATTTCTCACAGCGTCTCACACTGTGTCTTCTATAGCGGTTCCGCTCATTCTCATAGCGTCTCACATCGTGTCCAAGATGTCGCTATGATGAGTGCGAAGTGTCCGCTTAATTGTTCGGCGGTAGAATTATGGTACAAAATAATGCTGGAAATCCGCAACCAGTCAGATTTGACTGAAAACCATATAAAAAGAAAAGCCACTGGTTATCAGCGACTTTCTTCTAATTAGCTATGGTTATTTACGGCTGTTTACAAGCCATCCGATGCAAAGTATAACTATGCTTGAAAATGAGAAATTTATGATTTTATGGTACAAATGTGGTATAAGTGTGCCGTTTTTAACAATAAGCAACCACAAGAAAATCACTACAAAAACAAAGATAAAGATTCTTTTTGATATGCGTGTTTATTTCTCCCATAAGGTTGGCAAGGTGGTGTAAGTATTGCCGAATATTCGTAGCATCTTCAATGAAGAAAGGGGATACCTGTTGAGGCTCCCCCTTATCCATACGCTTGTGTCTTATATTTATTCAAGGGATTTTCTTATTTCTTGTATCTATTCCTTGGGGTAACCTTAGTGTTGTTTACCCTTGCCGGAACCTTTGCATATTTCTGCCGTATTTATTCCATACCCGCCGGCGATATTACCGGCGGGACATCCAAACGTGATACGCTGGGCCCGAAG
>OATG01002145.1_pt1 | contig 11736 bp, 9 predicted proteins | sample 1516581 | NCBI WGS metagenome assembly OATG01 (sample SAMEA2579930, study PRJEB22360) | human gut metagenome | biome: human gut; feature: human-associated habitat; material: faeces | place: Denmark | collected 2008/2010
AGTTAAAGTTGTCGTATGGAACCGAAAAAATAAGTTGCTTAATGAGCAGACACTATGTAACTTTGCAAATCCCTCATCTGTTACCATTGCAACGTTAAACTTTAAGGCATCAAACATCAGATCCGTGCTTTTTTCGTGCAGTGTGGAATAGTTGACATATGCGATCAGACCAACGACCTGATATTTTTCTTCTCCGACTGTGATCTCATCGCCGACTTTTATCCCGACATTGTCAGCATGCATACGGTCAATGGCAATTTCATCCTCTTTTTCCGGAAAACTTCCGTCCATCAGGCATGCAAAATTGATATCATCTGTCTTTGCAAAAACACGGACTGTTCCATCCGAAGTTCCGTCGTTGTCATGATCTTCCTCTTCATCCCTGTAAAAATTTTCATACAGATGAACCGGAGTTTCCTTAAAATCAGGATCGTTCAATTCATATTTTTCTTCTGCATCCGCATATTTCTCGTTGATCTCATCTAAAACCTTGTTCCAGGCTTCGTCGTATGCTTTCTCATATGCCTCGTCATGTGCCTCATCAAACGCTTTCTCATACGCCTCATCATGTGCCTTAGGATATGCTTTTTCATATGCTGTATCATAGGCTTTGTTGTACTGCCCGGACTGTTTTGCCTGTGCCACTGCTGTATCAAGCATAACTCCCGCAGTTGTTTCATCAAGTCCCTGCGCCATCAGCATCTGCTTTATCTGTGCATTAAAAGAAACATCAAATTCTGACTGGAACTCTGCATCAAATTTTTCCCTAAATTCTGTTTCAAACTTCTCATCAAATTCTTTTTTGAACTTTTCTTCAAATTCACTATCGAACTTTTTATCCAGCTTCTTTTTTGCCTCATCAATGTAATACTGTCTGACATCTGCTTTATCGCCTGTCTTAATTGCATCAAGCAGTGTTTCGTCTGCTTTCTTTTTTAATTCAAAGTGTCCGTCTTCCAGCTTGTATCTGCCAACACCCTCATCAGCCGCTGTCATCATGCTCTCGTTTGCAACATACATGCCGGACACAAAGCCGATCATCAGAATCAGGAACAGACTTACCACAAGATACTTTTTCCAGTCTCCTGTTAATTCTCTCGGTATTCGTCTGATAAGCGGATTTTTGATTTTTTTCTTTTTCATACTAATCTCCATTCTTGCGCTGTTTTTAAGCGCATCACAAGTTTGTGCGCCAGTACAGCTCCCTACCACTCCAGATCTGCCGCTGAAATTTTATGTTCATTGATATCGTTATGACGCACTGCCCCATCACGGAGTTTGATGACATGGTCTGCCATATGCCGGATTGCCTCGTTATGTGTAACCATGATAACTGTATTACCATATTTGACATTGACATTCTCAATCAGCTTTAATATTTCCTTGGAGGTATTGTAATCAAGTGCTCCGGTGGGTAGTGTACTATTAGTACAAACAATAAACGTCATCTATTATTAAGAACAGCATGGATTTTATGGATAAGCCACTATTCCATCATTGATAACCGCGTGGATAATGTATGGGAAAATCATGGAAAAGGAAAACCTCTTTCCCACCATTTTCCCACAACATTTTCCACCCAGTTAGCAACGATTCCATAAACAGCAGCTTAACCACAAACTCCACCCTACGGTTAAGGTCTGTTAGTATCCTCTTATTTTGTTTTATTTATAAAATAGCATTTTCAACACAAAAAAAAGACCTCACCCCAGCGTTATACCGGAATGAAGTCTTTTCTCTATCTCTCATTTTCTTTCTCTCTCATTACAATCTCAATGATCGTCAGATCTCTCTTTGCAGCTTTCATATCTTCAACACTATCACACACAGGTATCAATGTTGCCAGTGTTAACGCCACCGCCAAAATAACAGACAATAAAAAACAAATGTTCATTTCTTTTATGCCATCATACCCGGAAGTTACAGTGTACTGATATGCAGTTCTTATAAAAGCAAAAAATTCCCTCCATGTACCCATTACGATTCCAAGTAAAACAATCATCAGCAGCACTTCACAAACATTCTTTTTATGTTCACATTTCACTTTTTGTTCTACATATTCAAACTCCAGCTCTTCTTTTTCCATTAATCTTAATGTCTCAAGTCTCCATTTAAAAGCCTGCATTTTCCGCCTGCGTATTTCCCGATATGAAAATTTCATGATAAAGTTTTCTATCTTTTCTTTCATCACTCTGCCTCCACGATCTTCCAGTTATCCCCCTTCTCCAGCGTCAGCTTATACTGCATGACCTGCGTGATCTTCAGATCCTGGTCCAGGTATTTTACATAAACTTCTGCTTTCGTCTGATCACCTTCCATATAGTAGGCTTTTCCTGCCAGTCCATCATATACATAATTCTTTCCGATCGCCGGAAGGACACTATCCTTTACATAATAGACGAGTTCCTTTGCCGATGCCTGGGGATACAGCTTGAAAAACGTATTCAAAAAATCTTCGATCTGTGTCTGGGTTTTTAAATCTATGCTCCCATCTGTTTCTTTCGCTTTTACTTCATAAGAGGATTTTCCCGGCAGCGCATACGCTGTCGGGTTTTTTACAACTAACATTTTTCCATTTTCATCTCTATGCACTGCTATCTGATACACATTGTTCTGCTCCGTGGTCTGTTCACCTTCCGATATCCGCTGCTTTACACAATACGTTACTTCGTACTCTGTATCCGTAAGATCCTTCACAGACCAGATATCTACAGATTCGACTTCTGCCACAGTCGGACAATCTGTCGTTATCATCCCATGATCCATAAGCTGCAGCGTCTCTGGAAGATATTTTTCCAGTGTTTTTTCTCTCTTGCTGATCTCCCGGTCTGTATTTTCCCAGGCATGATATACACCTGCAAAATCCTTTACATAACTCTCCAGGGCATTTGTATCTTTTAATTTTTCCTCGATCACAGTCTCTTTTTCAACCGTGACCGTATCAACCGATGTGAAATTATTATAAATTCCCAGGATAATGCTGATTGCAAGTAAAATCCAGAATAACCGGATCCATCCCCTGTTAGGAGATACCTTTAAAACCGGCATTTCTTCTGCCTGGTCACTTCCTTTATATTCACCCCTTATCTTTTCTTTTGGTTTTAATTTCCTGATATGTACTTTCATTTTTTCCGGCAGTTTCGCATATATTTTTTTTAAAAACAGCCAGACCTTATTTTTTGCTTTACCAATCATCGCTTTTATCTGTTCTTTCTTCATATAAATATCTCCTATTCCATCCAGAAATTTTTCTGATCCTCTTCTGTAAAAGATACCGGCAACACAATAAATGCTCCATTTTCCCCGCTTCCATAGATTATGCTCTTTTCCGGTCTTTTCTCTGACAGATAGACGCTTTTTGCACCAGTCACCTGACTAAGCATAAGTAAATATTCCGCATTTACTGCAGCTTCCCTGTCTCCCAGGAAACAAAAGATACGTTTCGATCTGTACCTTCCTCTTTCCTTTTTCAAAGTTTTTACCATCTGATCCAGTTCATCCGGTAATGCCGTTTCTTTTTCATTCATGATTCGTGCGTTCTCCATATAGTCATACATCTGTTTCTTCACAGACGAACCATCCTTTTCCGGCAATTCCACAGGTTGTTTTAAACTCACGCAAAAATGATTACCTGCAACATACTGCCTTCCATCTTCAATCCAGCTTCCATAATAAGTGGCACCTCTTCTTTCTGCCATTTTGATCAGATCATTTACCATACGCTGTACTTTCTTTTCCTGCACTGTTTTGTTTTCTTTTTCCATTTCTTTTCCTTTCTGCCGTTGCGACGTCGCATTTACTGCGACGGCGTACTGACTCTTCCAATACATACAAAGTGTTCCTTCCAAAAGCTTGTATTTAAGTCCGCGAAGCCGATCGGGTTTCCAGCATGAAACATCCTTCCATTTCCGGCATAGATCCCAACGTGCGTGATGTAATTGTCTGTCTTATATGTTTTCGTGAAAAAGACCAGATCTCCCGGCTGCGCTTCCTCCAACTCCAGATGCTGCACGGCTTCATACTGTTCCTGTGCTGTCCTTGGCAGTGACACTCCCGCCTGTCCAAAACACCATTGCGTTAACCCGGAGCAGTCAAAGGATGTCTGCGGACTTGAACCACCCCAGACATATTTCCATCCCTGATATTTATAAGCTTCCGCAAGAACTGCATTCGCTGTATCTGCCGGTAACGGCTCTGACTCCAGGTATTGTTTTACAAGATATACATAAAACATGTTTCCATAGTCATACCTCCAGCCACCATTCTGTGCGATTGCAACCGGATTATTATACTTTACTTTTCTGCCGCCGCATTTGCTGCTGGCAAAATCACACGACAACTGAAATGTATGAGCCTTTCCCCTGACTGATACATAATCAATATATCCGGCTCCATAATTGTATGCCTGGATCACTGCATCAAGATCGCAACCTAACGTGTCCGCTTTCTGCAGCAACATGGCAAAATATGCAACCGCAGCCTTGATAGATTCCGAAGGAGTTTTCTCTTCCTCTGTCAGTCCACTGTTTCCAAGTGACTGCATCGGATCATTCCCTTCTCCTCCAGTCTCAACCATCATGATGGCAAGCAGATACTTTTCATACTCATGTATGTTGTATTCCGCCGCCGTATCTCCGACAAACGCTGCATATTCCCTTACTTTGTCAGACAAACCAAGACCGGACGCATGCGCCGGATCCCCGTCTTCACCCTCATCGGATATTCCGATCAGCATCACGCCGCAAATCAAAAACAGAAAAACAGGAAACAAAATACATAACGTACCTATGATCCGTTTTACACGTTTCATCTCTTTTTATTTCCTCCTGTCTGTCCTCCGATCATCCTTTTTCAATCCTGTTATCTTTTTTACATGCGGTTCTGCATGTCCTGCGCTCCTTCGCTCTGCTAAAACATCACTTCTTAAGTCTTTTGCATTTCCGCCAGACCTTATAATGGTTCTGCCAGGTACAGACTCTGTTCCTGTTTCCGTTTCTCTTACACTTTGTCCACCATTTCTCTCCTGCAGCCCATGATCTTCATTTCTCTGCTGATGCAGGTCTTTCCTAAATTTTTCCTGATCCGGACTGCTTAACATTGTTCCGCAAGTTCCAAGTTCTTTTCTTACATCCTTGTTTGAATACGGAAGACGGGTTACACTCTGTTTATAACGGATATCCTCTAACGGTGTTCCTATGTGTTCTGCTTTCTGGTCATTTTTCCTGATCCGTTCTTCACTTCCTGCCATGTTCTGTAATTTTTCATCTGATGCTTTCCGCACCTGCCCCCTGCTGTCAATAAAGCTTTTTCCTGCTTTTGCGCCGTGGTTTAAACCATCCACACCACGGTATTTATCCAGTTCTTTTCCATTTACCGGAATCCGTTGGTGGATGTCAATTCCATCATAACGTTTTAGCGCAGTTTCATTTCTTCGCTTCGCAAGATACATTTCACGACGCTTTTTTCCTGCATCTGCCCGGATCCGGTTTCGTTCCTGCAGACGGTCTGCCTCTCTTCTGCTCCGTTCTCCAGCTATGCCTTCTTTAAAGTCTTTTACATTCTGATCTAACGCTTTTCGATGTAATCCTGCCTGGTATCTTATTTCAGTCGGTGTATTCTTTACATTATCTTTTACCATGCCGAAACGTTCTTTTAAGCGTTTTCCGGAATCCATAACCATACCGACACGTTTTCCGGCTTTTGTACCTGCAGACTGTGTTTTACTGCCGTAAGATACTGTCGTTCTTTCATTTTCAGACGCTCCATTGTTTTCCGTCCCATTCACATTTTCATTTGCCCGGACTGGTTCTCTTACAGGCTTACTGCCACTATTATTTGTATGTGATGATGCCCTCTGTGAATTGCTTTCACCTGAAGGCGCCGGTTCATTTCCAGAACTGCTTCCAGCATTTCCACCTGTACCGCCGCCAGTTCCATTTCCTGCACTTCTGCTTACTGCAGCACGTCTGCCGCCAGAATAATACCTTCGTCCAAACAATTTTCTCATAACCATATATCTTCCCATGCTCTTTAAGAAACGACCACGCTTATTGCTGCCGCCATCTCCTAACGCAACCATAGATAAAATTTCATCCATCTTTAAATACGTTCCAACAAAAACAACGATCTGTAAAAATGCAACCATTAAAAACGGATAATCTCCTGACATGGAATAGATCATTGCAGATAGAGAAAACGCAATCGTAATGAGAAGTGTTAATCCTGCGCGCATTAAAATCGTATTGAACAGTTTTAACACCGCCTTTTTCAACAATCCGTTATAAGTCGGCAGCATGGATAAAATAAAATTCAGCGGCAGATACAACGCAAATATGATAAACAAAAGCTGGGTAAATATAACCAGCCCACACATTATGACCACAAAAACACTGATGATCAGATTCAAAAAACCTATTAAAATAACTGTTCCAAATCTGCCTGCTACATTCGTCACAGTCATATTTACATTTTTATAAGTTTCAATATCTGTCTTTACTGCAGTCTGACGGTCTTCTCCGAAATTCGTTACAGGACTGACAGATAAAATTGATTTAATACGATCTCCATCAACTCCCGCTGCAATACGCTCTGATTCGATTGCAGTTTCATCCGTCGTACCAAACTGCAAAAGCAGCCATGGTTTATAGACCTGAATTGCAAACAGGTTATTCCGGATCTTGTCTGTTGCTTTTACTCCCATCTCATCATTTCCCGGCATGACAAGTTTTGCCCCAAGCTCCAGGACACCATTGCTTAAATCCGCGGAAAAATCATTGATATTTTTAATGTACTGCGGCGCATAAGCAATAAACGCGGCAGTTAAAAGAAAGATCACAAGCATATTTACCGCTGCGCTGACTGCCTCTGTGGTTTTTCTTTTGATCAGCCCGGCATATGCCATGTAGCCGCCCACGATCAATACGATAAACAGTAACAGCCAGGTATAAAAACCATCCGCATTGAATTTCTTCGATCCGGTATTCATGCCCGCCAGGATCTGAATGTTCTTTCCGATGTCGTCTGCCATATCACCGATAAAATCAAGCGAATACGTCTGCTGCACAATATATCCCGTTCCGCTGCTCAGCAATACACTGATCAGCCAGATTCCGTCACTGATTCCATAAAAAACGGATGAAATCTTATTATCTATCCTGTCCATCCAATTCCAGGGAAGCCAGTCCCAGGAAGTGTCCACATAGAAATCGATCTGATAATTATCCCACCGGTACTGACTATACAGATTTCCAGCATCGATCGTTTCATCTACCAGTCCGGAAGCCGCAGCTACCTCCATATTGGCAGCCGATAAAAATAATCCTGTCAGAAGCATGCATACAAGAAATGCTGACAGGATCTGTTTGCGCGGCTTTTGCAGTCTTTTTGTTTTCATTCCCCATTTCTTTCTCATGAAACTTCCTCCCTTCTTGGAGGTCTGGTATCAAATGCGTCAAATACATGCTGCAGTAATATCTGTGTATGTACTTTTCCAACACGTCCATATATGTCCTGCATCAGACATTCCCCAGTTTCTAATGCCATGATCGCATTCTGGTTTTCTTCATCATCCGGATCCAGCCCAAAGAATCTTAATGTATTCCGGATCTCCGTCTTATCTGTGGAATGAAAAGCGAACTTCAAACCGATATTGTTTTTGATTTTTTCGTCCAGAAGATCGGAAGAACTCTGCGTGATAAAAAATACACCGGACTGCATGGAACGTCCGGCACGTACAAGTTTATTCGATAAAGCTGCTCCCTGTGCTACCTGCAGGAGACTCCATGCCTCATCTAAAGCAACGATTTTATAAATTTTCCTGTCTGAATAAATAAAATCCAATGCAAAAGTTCCGATCGCGATCATAACCGCAATACTTAAATATTCGATACTGGTATATTCCTCCACATTTTTTTCAGAATCCGGCAGCATCAGATCCTGCACCTGCAAAATGTTTAAAGCCTTATCTGCACTGATCTTACGCGTCACTTTTCCATCTGAAAACAGCAATCCCGCAAAATCATAATCGGTAAACGCTGCTATGTGGCTTGCAAGCAGATGCGCTTTTTCATCCTCCATCTCATTTAATTCATCGATCACATATAAAAGTCCGCTATCCGATCTTTTTGTAACTGCCTTTACCGCATCACGTAAAAGCGGGAAACGTTTTCCATCTTTAATACTGACACCAGTCAAAAATGTCAGGATATCCATCGCCAGGCTGTCTGCATCTTTCTTATTCTGCATGATCACATACGGATCAAGCATTCCTTTATTGACCTCATCACTGGTCAGGTTGATAATGTTAATTTCATCCGAAAGTTCCGGAAGCATTTCTTTCCATTTCCCGCGTTCCGACTTCGGATCAAGGATCAGCGCCCTTGCACCGTGTAAAACTTCCTGGTAAATGATGTTATTTGCAAACATTGATTTACCACCGCCAAGCGTTCCGGTAAATGCCACAGCAAGGGCATTTGTAACACTGCCGGCTACGTTCTGACAGGCAAGAGACGGGTCTATGTAGATATTATTTCCAGTCTCCGTGTCATACCCGATGTAACTTCCATCCGGATCACCCAGGATGCGCGCTGCACCGAATCCAAGTCCCGCCAGGAAATCTGCTTTCACATACTGGATATAATCATTTTCATATCTTGATCCAGACGGAATAAATTCTTCGTGGAATCCGATCATATCGCCAAACGGGCGTACCAGTTTAATGTTAAAATCATTCTCGTAATAATCCCTGACCTCCGCGATACGACGTTCCAGCTCCTCTTCGCTTTCTGCAGCAATCCGGACAACGTAGCTTAATTTGTACATGGATCCTTTTGTTCTGCCTAAGTCCTTTTCCAGCTCGTCCACATCCACCAGTGCCTCTACCACGGAATTATCCGTATCGGCACCAGCCTCATACGCATGCTCATCTAAGTCATTTAATTCCTTTTTCTTATTTCTGACCGTCGTCAATGCGCTTCTGTTCGGCATGATTTCAACGTTCATACTGACGTCTACCGGAAAACGGAAACGCTCCTGCTCATAATAAAAGATCTCCGACGATGGAAACTCCAGTTCCCCGATTAAAGCATTGATTGTCAGGTATGCAGCACAGCTTTCCCCCTCTTCCCTTATCATCCGGATATGTTTCTGATACTCCTGCAGCACACAGCGCGTCAGGCGGAGAATGTCGTACTTGCGGACTAACGTTTTTTTCTCCAGCTTTTCTTTTGGAAATGAATACTCATATTTATAATACGGCGTTTTCTGTTGTCCATAGATATGCTCTACAATGTAGCCAATGTCTTTCTTTTCCAGGCGCTTTAGGGAAAACTTCCCTTTTACACGCTGTCTTAAAAAGTTTTCCAGTTTTGCATACCGCTCGATCTCTGCACTGTTTATGCTGACAAAATCACCCATCAGGTTATGGTTGACACTGTTTATAAAGTCTGTAAATACGGCTAAAATATCTTCCTTGACCTTCTTTACACTAACTTCCTCTTCTCCCTTGATCAGCTTAAAACCTAAAAAGAAACGGTAGGTAACTTCATTTTCTATTCCACCCATAGAAGTGATCAGCCCTTCTGTCTGGATGTCGATCACTTTTTCTGCTGTTTCTTTAAGATCCCCCTTTAAGTGTCTCTTGCAGCGTTCCTGCCTGTCCCTTACGGATGTTTCAGATGCAATGCAGAGCGCATGCATCTTGCCTTCCCTGTTTACCGTCATGATCTGACGGAACCGTTCATGTACTGCCATCTTTTCATCCGGAGATAAAAAAGCATAGTTGTACGGGATCAGTTCATAATACGCCCACCATTCTCCCTGCTGGTTTAAGATCATATTGTTTTCGATGTACTTAATCGGGAACATATATATCCCTCCTCACTGCGGTAATATATTCATTTACCGTCTTTTTACGATACACCACACGTTTTCCTGCATAAGTCTCTTTTGGGCGTATCAGATAATTAAACGCCGCGCATAAGAATCGGTACGGTTTTTTGCCATCAAAGCTCTTTTTTGACATCAGATACGCATTTCCTACGCATATCGCAGCCCATACAACGAAACTTTTTATATACACAAATGGCGGCAGGTTGTGAATCATAAGACATACAACTGCCGTTCCGGTAAAATACCCGATCTGTGTTATCGTCGCCGGAAACGGCAGATTAACATCCCCGACCGCATGTATCACTTTTTCAACATTCCAGATGCTTGTATATGACTTTACCTGTTTCATTTCTTCCCTTTCTTTCCTTTCTGCCTGTCCGGCGGTTTTCTTCATCCTTTTTCACTTAGCTAAGGCACAGGGCAGCCCGCCCCGCACCTTATTTTTATCAGAGATTATTTTCCTCCATCTTCTACATCATCTGCAGCACCGCCCTCGATGATCGTGCCATTATAGATCTTTAACATCGTGTCTTTTGTCCCAGAGGGATTAAAGACAAAACCAACCGCTATGACCGCGATAATTGCAAAAACAATCAGCTCCGCAATCTTGTGTTTAAATAAAAGCACAAGACCAACAATAATAATCCCTCCTAAAACCAGAGGCTGTATATTCGTCATGAGCCACGTATAAATTCCCTGTCCAAAATTCATCTTTCTCTTTCCTTTCCGCGCATTTTGCGCATAAAAAAAGACAGCTTCTGCCGTCTGTTTACTGTTACATTTTTTCTTTTTTCTTTTTTCTTTTTATTTCTTCTTTATGGCGCATGTTCCATAACACATCCAGCTTTGCGCTTTAAAAATTGCGACGCCGCAATTTCAGGATTCCATATATTCCTCTTTAAGATCATCAATCCATTTTCTTCCTTTCTGCCTTGCTGTGACAACATCGTCCAGTGCCGCCTGCTGTTGTTTTAAGATCTTTTTATGATGCGGGGACAGATTGGCTTCCTCGATCATATCCTTCGCCAGGCGCGTGCCTCTGAGATCATCCAGCTTCTGTACCATTTTAAGGGACGGTGCGACCTGTCTTGTAAGCCAGAGGAGTGTCCGGTCAAGTGTGTACTCTTCTGGTTTTGTTGTCAGCTTAATGCTCCGGTACTGTCCGTTTAAAAACCACACCCAGCGCTCATTTAGCGGCCAGTTTCTGCGCTCCTGTTCCGGATCTGTGTCTACAAACCTTACATAATGATTGATGATAGAATAGGCAGTACAGGCAACGTCTTCCATTTCCAAAAGATCATCCATGGCGCATTCCGCACGCTCATCTTTTAACCGGATTTCAAAACGGTTCTTTGTCTCTGCCTCGTCTAAAGGAGTGCCGTTTTTTACATACTGTTCATAGTCCTTTTCATAAATACAGAAGTAAATTTCACTTTTTAAAGATCCCAGGTACAATGTATTTCCCATGCTTGCCGCATCTTCTTCCCGGTTCCTTATCAGCTCCCCGGACTGGTAATCCTTAAAACTATGGAAAATCGTGATACATTCATCCCGGCGGCATTTTTCTGCAAGTTCCGGGATATTTAAAATTCCGGCACGGTCGTTGATCGCAATATCGATCCGCTTAAATACCGCCCCCATTTCTCTTGCCGTCCGGAAGAAATCGTACCAGGTACGTTTCTGTACTTTCAAAAATGCCTCAAACTGCCTGCACCCTTTACCTTTTAGTTCAAGCAGGATGCCTTTTTCATGTTCCGGCGATACCATGACTGTGATATCTCCGTAAATATACTGACGCCCGTATCCATAAAAACTGTGCGCTTCCTCGATCATGTACTGCATCCGGAT
>OATG01002147.1_pt1 | contig 11733 bp, 9 predicted proteins | sample 1516581 | NCBI WGS metagenome assembly OATG01 (sample SAMEA2579930, study PRJEB22360) | human gut metagenome | biome: human gut; feature: human-associated habitat; material: faeces | place: Denmark | collected 2008/2010
CCTTGCGGATATATTTGCCGTCTTTCTTTTCTTCATCTTTGTCAAGACCTTTAGAAGCACTGATGGTCAGATAGCCATTTTCAAGGCTGGCACTGATTTCATCTTTCTTAAAGCCCGGCAAATCAATATCTACTTCATAACCGCTTTCCGTTTCCCTGACATCTGTTTTCATAACATTAGAAGCGTGCTTACCATATAGAACCTTGTCTACATCCGGGAACTTAAATCCATTCATAAAATCATCATTAAATAAATCTTCTCCAAAAATACTAGGCATTAACATAAGTCATCTCTCCTTTTCTAAAATCGCTGCTCATTTACCTGTTACTCTGGAACCGGGATGTTTTAAAACAAATTCAATTTCTTTATTTGTTCCTTTCCTTTGTTCTAGTTGTACTATAGCACTTATTATTAGCACTGTCAATAGGTGAGTGCTAATTTTTTTTAATTTTTTTGTGTACCAGATGATCCGTCAAAAAGCCTGCGGCTGTTATGAACATTTATATCGTTGAATAAACTGTTCTTTTTCACAGGGTCTGCCATAATAGTATCCCTGTAAATAATCAACCTGCATTTCTTTCATTTTAAGGCTCCATTCTTTTTTTTCAATGCCCTCTGCACATATCCTGACATTAATACTATGTACCATCGGAATGATGTTTTTATACAATTCATAATCTCTTGCATCATTCATCGCCTTTGCAGTAAAATCCCTATCCATTTTCACATAGCTGGGATTCATGTCGCGTATGCAATGAAAATTAGAATAACCCGTTCCAAAATCATCAATTACAAAGCTGATATGATTCTCATCCAACGCTTTCCTGAACTTACAGAATGCCGGTGTCATATCCATAAATCCGCTTTCGGTCATTTCAATACATATTGAATCCGGCTTTAAAACATACTTTTTAATCACATCCAATATATCATGTTCAACATTGCCATGCATAATCTGAACATATGAAACATTTATATTCATCTTAAAATCAGGAATATATTGCTGCATTTCACAACATGTTTTCGCTGCTTCATCTAATATATATCTTCCTGCCGGGATAATTAACCCGGTTTCTTCCAGTAATGGGATGAAGTCTACTGGTGAAACTGTCTCCGTATCTTCTTCAGAGGTCATTGAGAAACGCATAAGCGCCTCTGCACCAATAACCCGCTCTGAGCTGCAATCCACAATTGGCTGGTAATACACCTCAAAGCCGTTGAATCCATTCACAACAGAATTACGGAGTGCCGCTACTATCTTTCCTGTTCTTAAAAAGCTCTCGTAGTCGTTATCATCAAATATATAGAATCCATTTTTTCCCATTTTTTTGGCTTTTTTAAGGACAAATGCAAATTTCTTGCGGCACTCCTCGTAGCCTTCGCAAAATGTTACCGCATCCACAACACCAACAGAAATCGAAAAAACAGCCTCATATTTTTCAGATACTATAAACTTGTAAAGTCTGGCATCAATCATCTTCTTAAGCTCCGCGGCATAGTCCTTTGAAGAATGTTCCAAATCAACAATCACATACTGGTCGGCTACAAGATGATATATCCTCTGTTTATCAGAAAGACATTCCTTCATGCAGTCAGCTACACTTTTCAGAATATAATTGCCGTAAGCCGCTCCACGTGAACTATTGATTGCTCCAGAATCATCTATTCCTATATGCATAAGAAATCCCTTAGAAAGGTGTGTCTTCTGCGAGCGCATATAGGCATTAAATTCAGGACCTCCAAGCAATCCTGTGACATTATCTGCTCTTCTTTGATTGCCAGTCTCTTTCATGCAGCCAACCAAATATTGTGCGTTCCCTTGTGAATCATCAATCACTATACCGCGGCAGTTAATCCATACCGGCATGTCTTCTTTATCAAGCCATCTGTAATGAAGATTATGTACCTTTTCTTTTCCTTCATATATAGCCGCAAGGTGCTCCTGGAGCATCTTACGGTCTTCTTCATAAACCAACTGTAAAACATCATTAGTAAAATTATTCATAACATTATCCGATATCTTAAAACGGTTCACAGCCGATTCAGAAAATTCTATTGTATTATTCTGCAAATCATATACATATAGATAATCATCCATACATTTTGCGATTATTTCTAATAAAGTTTCTTTTGGCAGCTTACCAAATACCTTAAATATATTCTCACTCACAACAAGAACCTTTCTTTCCTAATCGTATCATAAAATACCAGAGTTAAAAGTCCTAACCCCACATGAACCTGCTCATAAGTGGAATCAGGTCTTTTATGCCCCAATATCATTATAATTCTCTTTTAACCTTTAGAATAACTTAAATCTGTTTACACGCTCATTCATCTTATCTGCACCCTCTGAGAGATTAATACTAATTGCTGTATTCTCTTCTGATGATGCTGCTGTACTCTGTACAACACCTGAAAGCTGTTCAATTCCCTGTCCGACCTGCTCTAATGACTCTGCCTGTGCATTGGCTTTCTCCATTGTATTCTCTGCCATTTCTGCAAACGAATCCATGTCCGAAATAATCTGATTGAAAGCTTCTGCCGTTGTAATTGTAACTGAATTTCCTCGTTGAATTTCAACTAAAGTTTTATCGATTAAATCTCTTGTATTTACCGCTGACTTAGCACTGTCTGCAGCAAGTTTTCCTATCTGATCTGCTACTACCGCAAAGCCCTTACCTGCCTCACCTGCCCTGGCAGCTTCTATCGAAGCATTAAGAGCTAACAAATTAGTCTGTGAAGCAATATCTTCAATATCTGTAATAATATTACCTATTTCCTTAGATATTTCTGTAATATGTTCCATCTCTGTCAACAGAACATTCATTTTTTTCCTTTTCTTCATTCGCTTTGTTCGCAGAAGCTTTTACACGTTCAGATGCATTTTTTGTTTCCTTTGCAGTATCTACAGCAAGGTCAACAACTGTATCTATTGTTGCATTCAATTCCTGAATAACTCCGGCCTGTTCCGTTGCACCATCTGATAAAGACTTTGATGCACTTTCAACTTCCTTTGCGTTATGTGTAACCTGTTCAGCAATACCGCTAATTTCTGACAATGTACTGTTAAATCGTTTTAAAATATATACAAGTGACTCTTTCAATTCTGAAAAATCACCCAGAAACGGTGTAATATCATCACCATTTCTTGTCAAATCACCCTGAGCTATCAATTTAACCTCCTGAGAAATCTCACGGACATAATCTGAAAGAATATTCATTGCTTCTTTCAGCATTCTTATTGTATCTCCGAACTCATCATCTGATTCGTAAGTAAGCATTTCTATATTAGACAGTTCACCTTTTCTAAGACTGGCAACTGCTGCATCTATCTGCTGTACCGGTTCTGTTATTGAATCTGTAATTATCTTTCCGATAACTGTTGCAACTACTGCAATCGCGATTCCTGTTACAATAATGACAATAAAAATAATAATAGTACAGATGTTGGCAAGTGTTTTCGCATTATCTAATTCCACCTGGAAATCATCATGTAATGTATTTAATTGTTTTACAAATGACATATAGCTTTCATATGCACTTCCGATCATAATCTTCGCTGCTTCAGCCTGTTTATTATCTCTACTCAATTTGTATACTTCATCTGAAGTTGATAAGTATTCTTCCCACGCAGAAGTTGTCTTTTCGTAATCGGCTTTTCCTTGCTGTGCTTTCTTATTTGAATTAATTATCTCACCTAACTTAGCTGTCGCGTCTTTAATCTGACTTTCTATATTATCATTTTCTTTTTCACACGTAGCCATAGCTGCGGCATCTGATTCTACAAGATGCTGATACTGCTTGATTCTATACTTAGCAGTCATTGTTTCTAATTCCTGCAGATACTCAAGTGAAGGAGACCACACTTCCGTAATATGACGTATATTCGAACGAATCACTAATGTCGATACAAGTGCCACCAGTACGAAAAACGCTGTCATAACTAATACCGCCATCCGATATACCTTCAATTTCTCTGCAACTTTTAAATTACCTATCCATTTTTTTAACTTTGCCATATGGTTTCCCTTTCTTTCGTTTTTTGAATGAATTTTTTTACTGAATTCCATTGTAAAAAGCTCAGAAACGACTGAAATTCCCCAGCTTTATAATTGTCTCTCAGTTAATCGTGTTAAAACTATCACAATTTAGTTTGAAATGCAATAAAATTTTTTATTTTTTTTTGTATTTTTATTGTTTTTTTGAAGCCTAATCTAATATGGATTTTAAAATTTCCGGCTGTTGTTCTCTTTCCATAACAAGATTTTTTGAGAGTTGTTTATTTCCCATAATATAAACAACTCTCGAAAATTCTAAGTGCTTTATGCAATATTCTGCTTCAGGCACGTCTTAATATCATCTTCCGCGTTGCTGATTGCGCGGATATGAAACGTATCCACCAGATACTGCAATACATTCGGGCTTAAAAAGGCAGGGAGTGTCGGTCCTAAATAAATGTTTCTGACGCCAAGGCTTAACAGTGCGAGCAAATCCGCTACTGCTTTCTGCTCATACCAGGACACAATCATGGAAAGAGGCAGTCCGTTTACATCGGTATTAAACGCATCGGCAAGTGCAGTGGCAATGCGTACCGCCGAATAAACATCGTTACACTGTCCGACGTCCATCAGACGCGGCAGTCCGGCAATTTCACCAAAGTCCAGCTTATTAAACCGGTATTTTCCACATGCCAGTGTCAGAATCACACAGTCCTGCGGCACCATTTTTGCAAATTCCGTATAATAATTTCTTCCCGGTCTGGCACCGTCACAGCCGCCGATTAAAAAGAAATGGCGGATTGTTCCGTCCTTTACGGCTTCTACTATCTTTTCAGCACAGGTCAACACCGCCTGATGTGCAAAACCCACTGTAATTTCCTTTTCTTCTTCATCATCGGAAAATCCACCTAATGCCAATGCCTGTTCAATGATTTCATGAAAATCCTTTTCGCCGTTTTCCTTTTTAGGAATATACTTTACTCCTTCCCAGCCGACAACATTGGTGCTGTAAATCCTGTCCTTATACCCCTCACGCGGACGCATCAGACAATTTGTTGTCATTAAAATACAGCCCGGCAGATTGTCAAATTCTTTCTGCTGGTCCTGCCATGCACCGCCAAAATTGCCCACCAGATGCGGATATTTTTTCAATCCTTCATAGCCGTGACCCGGCAGCATTTCCCCATGGGTATAAATATTAATACCTGTGCCTTTGGTCTGTTCCAGCAGCATTTCCAAATCTTTAAAGTCATGTCCCGATACGATAATAAACGGTCCTTTTTTTCTACGAACACTCACCTTATGCGGATACGGATTGCCATAAACGCTTGTGTTCGCTTCATCTAACTGTTTCATTACCTCTAATGCCATTTCACCGGTACGCATCGTCATCCGAATTAATTCTTCCACCGTCAGCGCATCGTCTGTAAGTGCTTCCAGCCCGTAAATATAAAAATCATCGACCTGTGTGCTGTAATATCCCAATTCTCTTGCCTGATGTCCGTACGCGCTGATGCCTTTTAATCCATAAAGAATCGTCTGTCTTAATGAACGGATATCTTCGTCAAGTTCTTTGTCATACATAATTCCTGCCATCGGCGCATCTTTTAACATTTCACTTTTCGTTTCCGGCAGATTATAAACTGCTGCCGGGCGGTTGATTTCTGCCTCTGTCTGCTCGCGCAATTCTTCCTTAATGTTTTGCGATACCTTTAATAATTCCACATGTACATCTGCATCAAAATTTACATTTGTAAGCGTTGTAAAAAGAACGTTTTCCAAAAAACGCACCACTTCTTTAGGCGCATGTTCCCCTGTTTCCAATAATTTTTTTGCATAACAGCAGATTCCCTTTGCCTGATAAATCAGCAAATCCTGCAAATTTGCGATTTCCGGTGTCTTTCCACAGACACCCATTTTCGTACAGCCTTTTCCGTTTGCCGTCTGCTCGCACTGATAGCAGAACATCTCATACCCCAAATCCATGTTATTACTCATTTTCCTCTCCATTCCTACCGCAATTGCGGTATATTCGTTCTTTCAAGATATAAGTATTGACATTCTTTGAAACTGCATACACTGTTTATAAAATCTAATTTGTTAAAGTTTTATGATTTCCTGTATTCTCCATTGACATTCCTACCAAAATACTATATTATAGTACCAATATACTATTATCTGATAATCATTACTATTATTTATTGCAGACCAAATGAAAGGATTTCATATGAAAATTAAACACACTTTATATATTATCCTGCTGACAGCTTCACTGATTCCGCTTTATATTTTTGCTTCTGTCATGATTGTACAGAATAATAAAAACACTAAAAGCATGATGCAGGAAAATCTGCGCTTTATCAGTGAATCTACCATATCCAGTATCGAGAGTTTTTGTGAAGCCCGTAGAGATACGATTGATATGATTACCCAGTATGAAATGATACAGGATGCTGTTCATTCCAGTCTGGATGGCAGCATTTCAGATGATGATTCCATTTCCTATATTAATAATATGTTATGGGAGCGAAAAATCCATTGTGATTTTTTACAGAGTCTTTTCATTATAGATACCAATTTTAACATTGTTGCATCCAGTGAAAATATTACTGCTTCAACTTCAGATTATTTTGCCCATGCTGATTCAGACTCTTTAAACGGCAATTTCATAATTTCCGATGCCTACCAGCGGTTAATTGATGGTGAAATGACTACTGTTGTTGCTGCATACTCCGGTATTTTTGACCTTAATACACAAAACATAATTGGCTATGTTGTAGAAGAAATTCCCACTTCATACTTTGACAACTACCGCTCCAATACAACTTTATGGGAAAACGGGCTGCTCTATCTTATTGATAACAATAACTTTTTTATCACTGCCGGCAATCCGGATGAATCTACTTCCGATTCATTGACTGATGCCAATGACAACGCCATATGGCAGAAAATTACTGAACATTTATCCTGCACCAATCATTCTAACACTTCCGGACAATTTTATTTTAACGTTTCCGGAAATGAATACGCGATATATTATGCACCGGTTCATTACACAGACTGGATGATTTTTATTACTATTGATTTAAGTTCTTATCAGAAAATGAAAACTGCCTACCGCATCCTGCTTGGCACAACAGTTCTTTGGACTTCCGTTGTCCTTTTACTGGTACATTACCTGATTACGAAAAAAATAACCAAACCGGTACACCTGATTTCCGGCACGCTTGAAAATGTCCAGCTGCAAAAAAATTATGCACTACGTATTCCGTATGATAAAAATGATGAACTTGGTAATTTATCCAATAAAATTAATGCACTATTAGCCTATGCTGAAGCCAATGAAGTACATCAGCAGGAATATCAACGATATCTTACCAAAAAAACACAGTTAGACCCGATGACACAGCTTTTCAATAAAAATGCCATTGAAAATAAAATACATGCTATGATTGAACAGGCAAACGACACACATACCCGCATTGCCGTCGGCTTTCTGGATATTGATAATTTCCGTGACTATAATACACTCTACGGACATCAGGAAGGCGACCGCGTTATCCGCTTTGTTGCCTCTATTTTAAAAGAAAACATTGACGGAATTGTCGGTAGAAACGGTGGTGACGAATTTCTTTTCTGCCTTGCCGCAGTCGATTCAAAGACAACTATTGAAAATGAAATCCGTACAGTTTTTGAAAAACTACAGGAAGGTCTTATAAACTTAGAAACCGGTGAACGAATGTCTATTCCCTGCAGTATCGGCATTTTTGCTGAAAACGGCAGTCAGCTGCATTACAGCTATATGGTACAGGGTGCTGATGCAGCGATGTATCAGGCGAAAGAACTGGGCAAGAACACCTACTATCTTAATTACAATTAAAGGACAACCTATCGTGCAACCGCTTTAATCACGCACTTTCTATATTCTAAACAGTCAGTATAAAACAAGAGGAACGATATGATACTATCAAAGTTTTACCTCATCTGTTATCATATCGTTCCTCTTTTTATTCTATGTCAGTTTCCAACTTTTTTACAATTCCCGAAGCATTCCTGTCTTTTTCATTACCGGACGTAATGCCAGATAAATAATCGTTGCTACAATCACTGCTATGACTGCATTAACCGATGTTGTAATCGCACCGATTTTTGCAAGTGCCTTGGCAAGGTCCTGCGGAACACCGAGCAGATAGGATTTATAAAAATATCCCACAACCGGGTCTGCCACAATATTAAATGCCATACCGCATACACTTGATACAATCGTTGCAACGGTTACATACTTTGCTGAATGGTCTTTTGAAAGATGAAACAGCTTATGTGCTACAAATCCTACAATCAGACCGATACAAAGCTTTAAAATAAAGGTCTTTGGTGCGCTCGTTACATACGCCGTTGTCAAATCGCTGATTGTCATACCGACTGCTCCGGCTAAACCGCCCCATGCACCACCGATTAACAATGCCGCTAAAACACAGAAGACATTACCGAAGTGAAACATTGTTTTCTCTGTTCCGACCGGAACATCAATTTTAATAAATGTTGCACCTACATAACATAATGCTGCACACAGCGCTGCCTGCGCCAATACCTTTGTATCAACCGGTTTACGCTCTCCCTTGGACACGATATTACAAATACCCGCAATCAATACAATCACACCTGCAATTGCAACTAATAATGATACTGCATATGCCGTGTTACCCTTCTGTACATAATTGTGAAAACACAATACCAGACCGATTACAAAAATCACAGCGCCTGCAGCTGCTTCAATAATACTTCCTGACTTTTTCATCATCCTCATCCTCCGTTCCTTTTGCTTCGGATAAGAATAAGCTTTTACTGGCAATTATAAAAGTACCAATTTGAATTTTATTTATATAGCCAGTTTATTTTTGTTTTATGGTCAGTTTACTTTACTGATACTCACGAATTAAAAACATCGGCTTGATTGCCATAACTTCATCATATTCTTCCTGCTCTACTGCCACGCTGGAATTTAATGCTTTTAAATCACTCTTTAAAACTTCAAGTGCCTTTTCGATGGTCGTTGCACGACCTTCCTGCATAATATCAATCATTCTCTTTAACACGACCGGATGTGCATACCATGCCGGAACCGGAAAGTCCGGATATTGTCTGATGTACTGCTGCATTTCATCAACAGCCTGTTCCAAATGTGTTTCAATGTACTTTTTATTGTTTCTTGCAGTCGGTAAAACATTGGCACTGGAAAAGAAGAAAATGGAAGCCAGTCCAAACAACAGGAAATACATTGCAAATCCAGCATGTGTAATCAATGCGTAGATACCATACAGCAATGCCGCTGCTCCCAACAGCGTAATGCTGAGTGCTACCCATTTATATGCCGGATTACTTCTGTCATACACTCTTTTTCTTTTTGCCCCTGCACTTAATGCAATACTTAATTCTTCATTCTTATTCAGATACTGCATACAATTCTCTAATACGGCAATATTCTCCTGTGCTTCTTTTGTCAGAACCTTTGCTTTTTTCTTTGCTGCAAGACGTTCTTTTTCTTTCAGTCTTTTTTCCGCTTCTGCGCTGTGAAGCCGGATTTCAGGATGTGTCTGTTTTAAATAGGCTAATAAAGAATCGACATTTTCCTCAAATTTAAAATTGCACTGCTTTTCTTCGCCATTGTCATATTCCACAACCAGATACGGAATCGTTGCAAATAATCCCTTTCCTGTGAATCCGCCTTTGCTCATCGCAACTCTTTTAAATACTCTTTTTACGGAAGTGAGCGGAATGTAATATCTTCTCTCAAAATAAAAACTGTTCAGATAAATCGCTTTTTCTCCCACTCCGCATGGTCCAAACTTTCTACAATGCTTTTTATCCTGCGCCAATTCTTCCTTTTCAAGCGATTCTTTTCCTAAACAACGTGGTTTCCACAACATACAACCAGCCCCTTCCTTCAGTCATTGTTTCTTTGGTGTGTCCTTTCTATTATTTCACCAAAGAATAAAGACGGGGAGCCACACGAAACATCGTCTGCTTTCAACTATTTTCATGTGGCATCCCCTTTAATCTAAATTATTTTATCTTTTATGTACCTCTGTAAAATGCATTTACAGATTTTCTAAACGCCTACTGTTATGCAGCTTCTTTTGGCTGTTTCTTTGTTGCATACATGAAGATGCCAAAGAATACAATTGCTAAAATGATACCTGCCGGGTAAGCTACTGTTGTACCGAGGTTCAAGCACTCCGGTGCATAGAAGAAATAGGTCATAGATACGGCACTCATAAAGGTTGCCGGTACTACGGTAATCCAGTAATTCTTCTTTTCTCTGAATAAGAACATACTTGCTGTCCACAATACAATCATAGCGAGTGTCTGGTTTGTCCAGCTGAAATATCTCCAAACGATTGTATAATCCAGATGTCCGACAACTGCACCAACTGCTAAAAGCGGTACACATAAAATCAGTCGTTTTGTAAACTTAGACTGGTCAACCTTAAACCAGTCTGCAAGAACCAGTCTTGCACTTCTGAATGCTGTATCACCTGATGTAATCGGGCATACAATAACACCAATCATTGCAAGGGCAACACCGACACCGCCCATTGTCTTAGAGCATACATCGTAAATTGCTGCGGACTGTCCATTTGCAAGAATGGCACTTAAACCAGTACTTAAACCATCTGTTACTGCATAGATTGAACAACCTGCTGCTGCCCAGATTAATGCGATAACACCTTCTGCAACCATCGCACCATAGAATACGAAATGTCCCTGCTTTTCAGACTTCATACAACGCGCCATCAGTGGTGACTGTGTTGCATGGAAACCGGAAATCGCACCACACGCTACGGTGATAAACATAACGCTCCAGATTGGTGTTCCCTTCGGGTGCATATTGGTAAAGTGTGACCAGATTTCAGGAATCTGATAATCTGAATGTGTAAAGACGCCAATAATAACACCTAATGCCATGATGATTAAGCAGACACCGAATACCGGATAAATACGTCCGATAATCTTATCAATTGAAATAAATGTGGCAATGAAATAGTATGCAAGAATAATCCACAGCCAGAATTCTGTACTTGCAACAATTCCTGATACATTGCCGTTCTTAAATAATGTAACAATTAATCCGGCCGGTCCTACTGCGAATACGGTACCTACCATAACGAGTAAAACCACACTGAAGATTCTCATAACATTCTTCATGAATCCGCCCAGATAGATACCGCAGACTTCTGAAATAGAAGCACCTTCGTTTCTTTCTGAAAGCATTCCTGAAAAATAATCATGTACACCGCCGGCAAATATTGTACCGAAAGTAATCCATAAGAATACAACCGGTCCCCATAAAGCACCCTGCATCGCACCAAAGATTGGTCCTAAGCCTGCAATATTGAGGAGCTGTACCAGAAACAGTTTCCACTGCGGCATTACTACATAATCAACACCATCGTTAATCTTTACCGCAGGAGTTTCTCTGTCATCCGGTGCAAACGTATTCTCTACAACCTTACCATAGACAAAATAACCGCCGATTAAAAGAAGCAGACAAATGAAAAAACTAATCATAGCTTTTCCCTCCTTACTTTAAATATTCTATTGTTCACAGTACTGATCTCTTAATCATTATTATAGCCATCTTTCGATAAAATGCAACTTTTTAATCCAAAAAAAACGCCGAAAAATTTCGACGTTTTTTGTGCATTTTTTATATTTTTTATAATATTTTTATCTA
>OATG01002176.1_pt1 | contig 11550 bp, 8 predicted proteins | sample 1516581 | NCBI WGS metagenome assembly OATG01 (sample SAMEA2579930, study PRJEB22360) | human gut metagenome | biome: human gut; feature: human-associated habitat; material: faeces | place: Denmark | collected 2008/2010
CGCCCTGTTCTCCTCTTGATTGTCCCTGAGCACGGCGCAGCCGTGCGGGGCGACCGCATTCAAATGGCTCGTCTGCGTGAAATTCCAAGTCCTCATATTACGCATGTACCTGTTTTTGCCAAATTTTTCGGCTTATCCACGAAAACCCCGGAAATCGTGATTGACACTCCGACGAGTCATCTCGCGGTCGGTGAACTTATCGCTCGAACGATCACAAGCGGCGCCTACACCCATGCCAAACCGCTCGACCTGACTGCTCTGACCTCGAATCTCCCGCAGACTTGGTCAGTCTCTGAAAATTCAAATGCTTCAGTTGTTCAATACAAAGACAATTTCTGGGTCAAACTCCAGCAATCTAAATGGATGCCATATAAACAATAAAAATAATACATCATCAATACCAACCAAATTTGATCATTACACCAAAAAAATAAAATAAAAAAGTGAGGTACAAAATGAAGGGCGCCATAAAAATACAAAACATAACCTCTACTTATATTCTGATACTCACACTGGCCGCAACCCTAATACTTGCCATATTTGGCGTGGAAAAAGTCATTAGGTACAACTGTTATCAAAATTTGGCCGATGCTGTTAAACAAGGCGCCACCAACATCCGCTCTATCTTGGAAAATGGCGAGCAGCAGCTGCAATCAGTTTCCGTTATGCTCGCAGCACACTTAAATCTAGACATCACATCTGCAGAACACTTTAAATTCCTTACACAATTACCAAACAACAATTTGATATCGACCTATATTGTTCTGCTTCCTGACAATAAATTATTATTCCCTTATCAAAAAAATATTCATCCATTAAAACCTTTGCTTTTTAAATCCAATATCGAAGCAAAGATCAATTTTATCGACCGTTATGCTATCGACGATAATGGCACATTGTATTCCGCCCTTTGCACACCTATTACGCGAGACGGCGTCACTATTGCAATACTATATGGCTTAATCAATTTAAATGACATACCTAAAAAATTTCCATTCCAAATTTATAATGGCAATGGTCAAGCCTTTCTTATTGACGCTCAAAATGGAAATTTACTCATTGACACTTGGCATAAAAATTTAGGTAACATGTATGATGTGCATTTCAGCAGTAACGAAACAAAATTCGGGACAAGTTTCGAACAAATGCGCAGAGACATTAAAAATGAACGATCCGGATTTGTTATTTTTAAATCACAGCAAGCTGGTGAAGATTTTTACAGTTACTATCACCCTGTCGAAAAATATCATCTGTCCTTTCAAATCATCGTCCCGCAATCAGTTGCTTTCGCAGAAGAATATAAACTTCAACAAATTGTCCTCTCGCTCGGCTGTGCACAGTTAACGGCCATTTTAATTTATGCATTTCTTTTAATGCGTAAAACCTCCAAACGCAGACAACAGGATAAGCAAAGAATCGAACTTATTCAATCAGTCAATAAAATACAGCGAACATTGTTTGGAGTATATAAAAACCCTTATCTGATCAACGTATCTCTTGAGATGCTTGAGCAAACCATTGGTTCAGACCGAATCGTGCTCATGTTCCTAAATGATGGGGTCATTGATAAATTTTTCAGTCTCCCTCAATATGATGCAAAAGAGCGAGCAAAATTCATCGGCTTGAAAATACCGCAAATTGTTATCGATGACATCAACACTCATCTCGAGGAGAAGGGGATAACCCTTTACGCAGAAAGCAATGCGGACAAGTTAACGCTTGCACAATCGATGCCTGGATTAAGTGGAGAAACTGAAATAATTCGAAATCTTACTGCCGTCTGGACATTGAATTCCGATCGAGAAATTATTGGTCTGGCTTATGCCATCAATGTCGACGATCCTGAAAGTTGCCGCGAAGTTCTTTCAACAATTGTCAGCAGCTATCAAATGGCAATCCAAACCATGGATTCCTATAACATGCTCTACCAAATGGGCGAGATCGACAATATGACCGGTCTCAAAAATAGGAATGCCTATCAAAAAGATATTTCCCAGTTAGGAGATATTACAGACAGTTCATTCTGCTGTATTTACATTGATGCCAATGGATTGCATGAAATGAATAACCGCTTAGGCCATTCTGCAGGCGATAAGATGCTGATCAGTATTGGCAAAGAAATTTGTACTCAATTTAGGAATGATTCGAATGATGCTTATCGCATTGGCGGGGATGAATTCATCATATTTTGCAGAAACATACCTGAACAGATCATTCAAGAAAAAATAAACAATCTTAAAGAACATCTCGAAAATCTTCATTACTTTGTTTCTATCGGCTACGCATTTGCAAAAGATGGATTAAAACCGCTAAACACCATCACTCAAGCCGAAAGTATAATGTACAAACAAAAGATGTATTTCTATTCTGGAGACAGGGATCGAAGAAAAGCCAGAACAAAGAATATAGAGCTAGAAAATCTTCTACTAGAAAAACACATTCAGGACGACTTCCTTTCAGCCATATCCAGCAAATATTTAGGTGTTTATGCCGTCAACCTTACAACAAACAATACGCGCATCATATATAAGCCTATTTATTTTGATGAAATACTAAAAAAATCTGACTTCAATTACAAAGTAGCAATTAAAGAATATATAAGAAAATTTGTTGACAACGTGAGTTACAACGATTTCATGTCATTTATAGATTATGAAAGACTCGATAAAGCCTTAAGTTCTGGGCAATCACCTCGACTCATCTATCGCAAGAAAAATGGCGATTACGTGCAAGTTCGAGTCCTTCCCATGAGCAAGTATTCGGATACCAACAAAACAACTTTATGGATCTTCGAAAGAGAATCGTCAGCCAAGAGCGGACATTTACCGCCTTCAGCGGCAACAAAGCGCCTTTAAAAGACGACGCACCGCTCCATTGCAGCAGACACTAAAGCCAAAGCCGCAGCAAAAGCATCGCATTGCTGCGGCTCTTTCATTCATTGGAGCGACAGACAGTCCTAATAGTATTTGCGAGCCGACGTCCTGCAGTCCCAATCTCAGTGCACTAATGAATTCTCCGCAGGTCTTTCAACCTGCATCGCATACCGCCGACGTTCAAGCTTCATCCTTCGTTGAGAGACCAGCCTTGACGCTAAGATGAATCCACATCACCAGAATGTGAAGTACTGCCGGGCATAACCGCAGCGATCTCCATCACCCGAGATGACACTTCACCCGTCGAATTATTAAGAAGGACATTGCTCTCATGTTCGAGCGCATTCTTAAATACCGCCGCGATCTCCACCAGATCCCGGAACTTGACTTTGATCTTCCCAAGACCACCGCTTATGTGCGCAGCGTGCTTGAGAAACTGCCCTGCGAGGTCTTTTCGCCCGACGGTCACGCTGTCTGCGCTTGGTTTGATGCCGGCGCGCACGAAGCCGTTGCCTTCCGCTCCGACATGGATGCGCTCCCCATCTGTGAAGTCTCCGGCGTGCCTTTTTCGTCCAGACACCAGGGGCACATGCACGCCTGCGGACATGACGGCCACATGGCTATGGTCCTTGAGCTTGCGCAGTATATTGCGTCTGTCAAAGACCGCTTAAAGAAGAATGTTCTGCTGGTTTTCCAGCCTGCTGAAGAGACGACGGGCGGCGCTCAGTTCATCTGCCAGTCCGGCGTTTTTACGCAAAAGAACGTGAAGGCCATTTACGGCTTTCACCTTTGGCCGGATCTGCCGCTCGGACAGCCTGCAACCCGTCCGGGGCCGCTCCTTGCCGCATCGTGCGAAGTCACGGTTGACATTGAAGGCAAAAGCACTCACATCGCCAAAAGCGAAGACGGTGCGGATGCCCTGCTTGCCGCATCCCGCTTTGTCGTGGGTGCAGAAAAGATTCTTGACGATCTTCACGCCGCCGAGGGCCCCTGGTGCACGCTGAAGTTTGGTCTGCTGCAGGCCGGCACGGTGCGCAACGCCATTGCTGCGCATGCTCACCTTGAAGGGTCGCTGCGCGTTTTCAGCGAGTCGGCCTTCAAGATGGGGCGCGATCGCCTTTATGCGCTGGGCGAACAGATCTCTAAGGATCTCGGCGTTAAAGTTCATGTAGATGCCCCTGAAGGCTATCCGCCGGTCGTCAACGATGAAAAACTCTTTGAAGATGCCAAAAAGCGTCTGCCGAGCCTCGAAATGCTGCCTAAGCCCCTCTTGATTGCCGAAGACTTTGCCTATTACCAGCGGACGCTGCCCGGCCTCTTCATTCTTCTGGGCACCGGCACCGGGATTCCGCTCCATTCCGACCGTTTCAATTTCGATGAAAAAGTGCTTGAAAAAGGCGTTGAAATCTATAAGCACTTCATTGATTTGAAGGACTAAGCGGCGCTCTATTGCTTCTCATTGATCCCTCGGATCCGCAGACCGTCAGCATGGCGTCTCACTCATGCTGACGGTCTTTTTTATGCCGCGTCGCGCTGCTCGAGAGCACCGTTCATGGTCAGACTCCTCGGTCAACGTCATCGATAGGTTGCCGCTCTGACACGCTCGGTGCGGCGCTTTTGCCCTTAAACCCATCTCTTCGCAGGACGCGCAGTGCACCAATACGGTGCAGACATTTCTAAATCAGCGCATTTAAAAGGGCAATGTCGTCAATAAAGCGTTAATACCTATTGACTTTATCTTAAGAAAAAAATCACCAGTTTTGAATTAAACGCCGACAGGCATCCCTTCCCCGGGGATCCTTATTCATGCATGTCGATCACCGATTCCGATCGTTTACATCTATTTCTGGGGAGTCATTCAAAAAAATAAAAGTCTTTCTGCTTTTGGCACGGCTTTGGCTTAGGAAAAACGGAACGGCACCGCGAATCCCTGAGCAAGCGGTCCGACCTCGCCAAAGAAAAGAAAGAGAGGACTCCCCATGAACACAACCCACTCCGTTGCCCTTGTCGATTCGGCGTCCAATATGACGTCAAGGGGCTCTGCGTCTGCAGGCTCCAATGGGAAATCGACTGTGACCGCTGACACTCAGCCCTCGCCCGGCTTCTTTAAGCGATACGGCCTTGTCTTTGCCGTCGCTGCTCTCGGCATCATCTGTCTGATGCCGCAGCTCGCGGACCTCTCCATTGCCGGTCAGCGCATGATCGGCATCATGGCCTTCGCAGTCATTACCTGGGCGACGGGCGCCGTGTCGTTTCCGGTTTCCGCCGGCGTCATCATGGCGCTCATTGCGGTCCTTGTGGGACTTTCTCCGCAGCCCGACGGCCAGGGACTCATTGGCACGAGCAAAGCGCTTCGCATGGCGCTCACGGGCTTCTCTTCCCCCGCCTTCTGCCTTGTCGGCGCGGCGCTCTTCCTCGCGGCAGCCATGATGCAGACGGGGCTTGACCGCCGAATTGCACTCGTTACGCTCTCCAAAATCGGCACGTCGCCTTCGCGCGTTGTGCTCGGCATCATTCTCTGCGGCTTCATTCTCTCTTTCTTCGTGCCGTCGACCACTGCGCGCGTTGCCTGCCTCGTGCCGATCGTCACCGGCATGGTGCGCGCCTTCGGACTCCCGTTGAAGAGTGCTTTCGGCGCCATGCTCCTCATCACGGTTGCACAGGTCGACAGCGTGTGGAATGTCGGCATCAAGACTGCCGCTGCCCAGAATATGGTCGCCGTGGGGTTCATTCAGGAACTGACCGGTCATGATATTTCCTGGCTTGACTGGTTTGTCGCTGCCGCACCGTTCGCCGCTTTGATGAGCGTCGTGCTCTATGTGGTCGTCACACGACTCTTCAAGGGTTCGCTCGAAAATATTTCGGGCGGCGACGATGCCGTTCGCCGTGAACTCGCAAAACTCGGCCCCATGTCTGCTGCTGAATGGAAGCTCACGGTCGTCTCCCTCGTACTCCTCTTTATGTGGGTGACGGAAAAGAAACTCCACCCCTTTGATACGACGACTACGACAGTGTGCGCCATTGCGCTTCTTATGCTGCCGAGCATGGGCGTGATGGACTGGAAAAGCGTCGTCAACCGCATCAACTGGGGCACACTGCTCGTCTTCGGCGTCGGCATCTCGCTCGGCTCCACGCTTTTGTCCACCCACGCTGCACAGTGGCTCGCCGAAGGCATTGGTTCCTCCTTCGGGCTCGCAGATCAGACCACTTTTGTCGTCGTTGCGGTTCTCGCCCTCTTTCTCATCATCATTCACCTCGGCTTTGCATCCGCCGCTGCGCTCTCAAGCGCACTCATTCCAATCATCATCGCTCTCGTGAACGGACTTGATGCGCCAAACGTCAATGTGCTGGGCATTACGATGATTCTGCAGTACGTCATCAGCTTTGGCTTCATTCTTCCGGTCAATGCCCCGCAGAATCTGATTGCCTACTCAACCGGTGCATTTGACGTGAAGACTTTTGCCTTCACCGGCATCATTCTGACAATTGCGGCCTATCTGCTCATTCTTCTGATGTCTGCTACGTATTGGAGCTGGATGGGCCTAGTGTGATACACCGAAGAGCGGCCGCCCGCGCAGCCGCTCCGCAGGAAAAAATTCTGACTTCACCATACCTTGTGACTTAGCCTCAGAAAGCGAACCTGCTTTCTGAGGTTTTTTCTGCTGCTAAGGCACGAAGCGGGAGAGGAAAGCCTGCCCTTAAACCGCCGCAGAGGATCCCTTCGGCTGAACGTCGGCGGGCGCATCGTCGTCAGCATGCGGATCGAGCATCACCACTTCCAGACGGTTGTAGGGAATGCGGATGCCTTCCTCGCGGAAACGACGGACAATATCGAGCGTAATGGCTGTTTTGATCCCGACGGAACCATTGACCGGATCAGCCAGCCAAAAAGCCGCCTTCAGATTAATGCCGCTGTCGCCGAAGCTGTCCACATAGGCCCAGGGCTTGCGGCCCTTGACGATGCGCGGACGATCGCGCGAAACCTCTTCGAGCATGACGGCAAGCGCCCGATCCACATCCGCATTGAAATCAATCGTCACGGCGACATACTGCGTATTGGCTTCATCCGTATACGAATGATTCAGCACTGCTGACGTCACGAACGCTTCATTCGGGACAATATTCTCAATGCCGTCGAGGCTGCGCACCACCGTAAAGCGCGTATTGATTTCCACCACCTTTCCGCGGAAGCCGCCCACCGTCACCAGGTCTCCGATTTTGATGGATTTGTCCAAGAGGATGATGAATCCGGAAACATAGTTGGAAGCGATCTTTTGCAGTCCAAAGCCCAGCCCGACGCCTAAAGCGCCGCCGAAAACCGAAAGAATCGTCAAGTCGATGCCGACGGTTCCAAGACCGATGATGACCGCCAGGATCAGAAAAAGAACGGTGACAATGCGCGAAAGCACTACCTTCAGGTTGGGGGTCAGATTCTGCGCCCCCTGAATGAACTGATTGATGATGGCCGAAATCCAATTGGCAACGGCCAGCGTGAGCAGCACCGAAACCACCGCCATGAAGGCCTTCCAAACCGTCATGTCCCCCTTGCCGATGGGGATTCTCAGCGCATCAAGATAGTCCACCAAATCCGACAGCACGCCGAAGAACTGCAGCACAGCAAAGCACCAAAAGATGACGGTGACTGCACGCTGCACACCTCGGGTGATGATGCTTCGTCCAATGCTGGCCTGCACAAAGGCCATCACAACGGAGAGCACCGAAAATGCATAGAAGATCGAGTAGAAGATCCTGCAGATAACGAGCGACCGAGAAGGCTCATCACCCAACGTTACGATCAGCCAGGCCGCAAGCGCGAGGGACGATCCTGCGATGAGGCCGAAAGACACATTCTCAAGAAGCCCGTAAGCCAGATGCTTGATGTGATTGACTACACCGAAATCATCTGCACTGGGGCGCCTCTTTTCGAGCCACTCCGTAAAGGCGCGAGACCCCCACCAGCCGAGAATGAAGGCACAGATCACTGCAAAAATCTGCAGCAGCAGGCTCGACCAGGTCATTCCCGCCGTAAGCGTTTCAAAAAAACGCGTGAACCAATGCGTCGTATCAATTACTACATCTGCAGCTGCGGAAAGGCCTTCATCAGGGCTTGGGGCATTGGCCGCTGCCTGAAGGTGATCCGCCGCTTCTTCAGCCATCACCTCGGCGGCCTCGGTATGTGTCGTCATAATGGAAATCTCTGCGGGCCTCCTGAGCCCGAAGCTGGGTTAGGGAAATTTAGAAACGAGCTTGAGCTGAGTGCTTGCGCCCTCGTTCCTCGGCATGCAGTCTATGCCGTTGTCGGCTGTTTGGCCGGTCGCTGCTGATCATATGATGGCTGCAGTGCGGCCATCAGTCGGTTGTCTCGCGGCTGTCAGCTTCAATAGGAGCGGCAAACAAAGATAGTTGCTGTGCGGATTCCATGGTTAACAGCCTTGAAATGCTGACTAATTCAGTGCGCCAGCTTGCAATTTTCAGTTATAAAGTTGCTTGTATTCATAAAAGAGCTAATGATTAGCGGGACATATTGCTATGGACGCAACGGCAACTGTCAGCTTCCGCATGGACGCGAAGCTCAAAAAAAATTTTGAGTCCATCATCCAAATGATGGGGCTGAACATGACAACAGCATTCACCGTTTTTGCTATCCAAGTCGTCAATGAAGGGCGGATTCCCTTTGCAATTAAGGCCGATCCGTTTTGGTGTGCCGAGAATCAGGCGCGATTGCGTGAGAGCATTGCTCAATTGGAATTAGGCAAGGTCAATGAGCACGATCTGATTGAGGGCGGCAGCAGGAAGATCGCAAGAAACTGACCAAAGTAAATGCTTTAATCAAGGACATCAAGCGCAACGGCAATAGCGGGCTAGGGCTGCCGGAACCCTTGACTGACAATTTATCCGGCTTTTGGTCTCGCAGGATCGATGCCAAAAACCGCTTGATTTACCGCATTTCCGAAGAAGACGGTAACCGGAAATTAGAAATTGTGCAATGCCGCACTCATTACAACGATGAATAGTTCAAAAGCCGCCCTTCTTACGTGGGGCGGCTTTTTTGTAGGTCGGGGATCATCCAAATACGTCGGCGGCAGGGGCGGAGAGGTCTGCGCCGTTGCTCCGGCGAACACGAGCAGAACGTGTCCCAAATGCGAAGATGTGTCGCCTCTGAATCCTTCAGGTCCTGCTGTCGAAAGTGCGGTTTTGAGGGCAGTGCCTAAGAGCCTGTGGGGAGCGGCTGTGCACTGCTCGAGCTCAAGTTAAGCGGCCTTCTCGCAAGAGTCGTGCCGGTCAGCAGCAGAAACCCATCCGAAGAGATCCCTATGCGCCTAAAAACGCATAAGGACTCCGCAGGGAATCTCCGTCCTCCGCAGGGAATCTCCGTCCTCCGCAGGGAATCTCCGTCCTTCAGGGCGAAGAGGATGTCAATTCGCATCAGCGGGCACTGAGCCGACGAAGGTCATTTTCCTCCCGCTTCAGAACAAACGAACTTGCATAGCCGAATCCCCGATGCTCGAATGCTCTTCGACGCATTCACTTCGCGGCTGCGCGCCGCAGTGCGGATACGTCCAAATGCAGGTGCTGCAGAACTTCGCCTGACCATGCTCGTTAAGCGAGAGATCATTTTTCAGTTTAATTGCTCAATAATTTCGCTCAGCTTAACGATTTTCGCAGCAACAAAAGTCGTACTCCATAAGAATCAGCCGGCGTAATTTATATCAATGTAATCAATCGTATGCAGTTGATTGCATCTAATTTTTACCAATTAACACGTAATTGAAAGTTCCTGAACCACAATTAGTCGTACCGCTGTATTCTACGAATATTATACGGAAGAAAAATTTAAAGCCTTTCTCATAGTATGAATCAAGTTTCTTACATTTTTTCCTTTAGCAAATGAATACATTTAAACAGGTTTTCATCGACTTATATTGCGACCCATTAACGAGGAAGCAATTTATTATAAGATTCGTTTTAACCTTTATTTTGTCATTACTACTTAATGTAGTAATTGATACATTGGATAAAATAGCATATAGACTTTCGGGTCAGTTAGACCTTTATTTTATATCCTTAATATTGGCTGCAAGTTTAGTGCTTCTTATCTATACGATTGGAATATTTTCGAGGAGACTTGCAGATTTAAACGAGAGTAAATGGCATTGTTTATGGTGCCTCATTCCATTAGTCAATATATTTTTTCTTATATACCTCTTCAGCGTTCCGGGAGCACTCTCGAAGGCGGAAAAATAAATGGAAAAGTTAAAGGAATTATTTACAGCTTTTAGCGGCGGCTTAGTTGCTGTAGTGTATCTCGTGTATGCGCTTGCTATGTATTGCATAGCTGGCATAGCAGTGTCTGACATCACGGGTTGGGATTGGCTTGGATATATTGCAGCGCCTATATTTATTTTTCTGCGCATGACATTTTTGCCTGCCGGTTTAGCAGCATGGGCCCTATATGATGTCTATCACTTCAATCCCTTCCTTGCAATACTTATTGCACTGCCCGGACTTGCATGGATGCTGATTGGAGGGGCAGGATTAGCCATCGCAGGTTTATTAGAGCGACTCAAGAAAAATAACAGAATCGATCATCATAACCAAATATATGTTGATACAAGTTCTGAAAAAGAAGCATTTAATGATAACTGCTCCAAAGCAGAAATGAAAAGTAACGATGAGGTTCCGGACAGTTCAGACAAAAGCACCTTAGAACAGTCTGAGATACATCCGGACATAGTTACCTGCCCCTTAGAAAACATCGAAAATAATGTTGATACAGGTGAGGCCATTCCTACAGATGAATCACGATCGATTTACGGTGATATTAAATCAACAGGAGTAGAAAGGGCCCTGACACTTATTCTTTTAATGTGCGTTCTTTCATTTGTAATATTTTGCGGGTTTAATTTAATCCATCATTTATAACATACCATTCCTCCAAAACATACCTGCAATTATTAATATTCTTCTAATGAAGAAAAAAGCAATTGAGTAAAGATGCGGTGCTCTGTTCGTCAAATCAATTGACGCGGAAACCGATGAGAATGTCAATACGTTCGGAGACCTCTTCCTTATGGTCCAAATAGATAAGGTTCGAGCCTTGCGGCTAACCGTCTTCTTAGACCAGAACTCGTTTCCTTCGTTGATTCGCAGCCTTCTCAATTCCGTCGAGTCGTGATCTTAGGTCACGACTCGGCGAAGTGCAAACTGCCGCCACACCATCACACCTGTGCGCTATCGGGTGCAAAAATAAATTAAATATCAAAAGATTGTCTTAAAGCCAAACCACAAGCACAGTCATGAATGTGACGCTGCAGACAATCGAGAGCGAGTTCAGCGTGCACGAAAGCGCCACTCTGCCCGGATCATTCAGGCAGAGCGCCGTATAGATCGTGCAGACGGCCGAGAGCGGCGCAAAGGCAAGAATGGCGAGAACCTTGCGTACTTCCTGATCAAAAGGCAGATAGTTGTAGAAAAGAAAAGCGAGCGCCGCAGCAATCAGATAACGGCAGAAAAGCGTCTTGGCAATATGCAGTCCCGAACCCGGCGCGAGCTTCAGTTCAAAGCCGATGCCGATCATCAGCATGGCAAGGAACGGATTTGCTGCGCCCACCATGTCGGTAAACCCCAGCACCTGCGGCGGAAGCTTCCAGCCGAGGAAAGCCAGAATCGTCATGGC
>OATG01002179.1_pt1 | contig 11528 bp, 13 predicted proteins | sample 1516581 | NCBI WGS metagenome assembly OATG01 (sample SAMEA2579930, study PRJEB22360) | human gut metagenome | biome: human gut; feature: human-associated habitat; material: faeces | place: Denmark | collected 2008/2010
CGCGTCGATCCTTCGCTCTGTGCGAGCGGCTGGCGGACGAGATGCGCCGCCGCGCGGCCGATGCGTCGCAGGTGGTGGTGCACGACACGATCTGCCGGCAGGTCGCCAACCGCGAGGGACATTTGGCGGCTTTCGCTCGGCGGTTCGACGCGGTGATTTTCGTTTCGGGCCGCAAATCCTCCAACGGGAAGGTGCTCTGCGAGGTCTGCCGTGCCGCCAATGCACGCACCTATCAGGTCGAGGAGGCCGCCGAACTGCGGGCCGAATGGTTCGAGGGGGCCGAGTCGGTGGGGATCTGCGGCGCCACGTCGACGCCCCGCTGGCTGATGCAGCGGGTGGCCGACGCGAGCGCCGCGGGGGCGTTCGGCACAGGCCGTACCTGAGCGCCGGATTGCACCGCCGCATCGCGTGCGGCGGATTTAGAGAAGGATTTCAACCAAATAACCGATCGATATGCATAGCTTCGTTCGTTCCGTAAAATATTTCGTACACCTCTGCGTTCTGTGTGCAGCGGTGATTCTGGTGATGCACCTGGCCGGTATGCTGGCCGTGGCGCCGGCGGAGCTGCCCGCGCTGCTCTTCGCCTCGTGGCGGGGGTGGGTGCTCGCTGCGGCCGTCGTCCTCCTCTCGGCAGCCTATCCCTTTACGGGGTTCGTCACGCGGCGTGTGGAGGGATTTCTCGACGACGACCGCGAACGGGTCGTGAACGCCTTTCGGGCCGAAGGGTTCGTACCGGCGGACGACGACGGCGAGTGCATGACCTTTCGGGCGGCCAGTCCGCTGCGGAGGCTGTGGCTGCACTTCGACGACGAGGTGCGCGTCGCCCAGTTCGGCCAGTGGATCGAACTGAGCGGTCAGCGGCGCACGGTAGCGCGCGTGGCACCCCGTCTCGAAGGCTACATCGCCGCTCATGCGCGAACGAAAGAATAGGATGCAATGAAACGAATCGCAAATTATCTCCTGACGGCGACCGCCCTGCTCGGTGCGGCCGCCCTGCTGACCTTTGCCGCGAAGAACGACTTCGGGTTGGCGCGCAACATGGAGACGCTGGTCAACATGATGCGCGAACTGTCGGTCTACTACGTCGACGAGGTCGACGCCGACCGTCTGATGACCGACGCCGCCGAAGGAATGGTGCGGCGGCTCGACCCCTATACGGTCTACATGCCCGAAGAGGAGATGACCGATTTCCAGTTCCTCACCACCGGCAAGTACGGCGGCGTGGGGGCGTTGATCCGCAAGAAGGGCGACGGCGTGGTCGTCGCACAGCCCTACAAGGGCTTCCCGGCCGACCGCGCCGGATTGCAGATCGGCGACCGCTTCGTCGAGATCGCGGGCAAGGACGCCCGCGGCATGACTACCGAACAGGTGAGCGCGCTGCTCAAAGGTACGCCCAACACCAACGTCACGATCAAGGTCGAGAAGCTGCTCACGGGCCAGGTCGAGGAGGTGAAGTTGCGCCGCGAGCGGATCGCCATTTCGGGCGTGGGCTACGCCGGCTTCGTGGCCGACAGCATCGGGTATATCCAGCATCGCGACTTTACGGAGGGGTGCTACGAGGATATGCGCGCCGCATTGGAGGGGTTGCAGAAGCAGGGGCTCAAAGCGCTCGTGCTCGACTACCGCAACAACGGCGGCGGCATCTTGCAGGAGGCCGTGAAGATCGTCTCGATGTTCGTGCCCAAGGGCACCGAGGTGGTGACGACCAAGGGGCGCACCGAGCATACGGTCTACCGTACGCAGCTCGACCCCGTCGCGCCGACGCTGCCGATCGTGGCGCTCGTGAACGACGGGACGGCTTCGGCCGCCGAGATCGTCACCGGCTCGTTGCAGGATCTGGACCGTGCGGTGCTCGTCGGCCAGCGCACCTTCGGCAAGGGACTGGTGCAGACGACGCGCCCGCTGGGCTACAACAGCTTCCTGAAAGTCACCACGGCCAAATACTACATCCCCTCGGGCCGCTGCATCCAGGCGATCGACTACTCGTCGCGCGACGAGAAGGGGGCCGTGAAGAGCGTGCCCGATTCGCTCGTGCGCGAGTTCCGCACGCGCGGCGGCCGCAAGGTCTACGACGGCGGCGGCATCATGCCCGACGAACGCATCGATCCCGAATACATCAGCCGTTTCGCCATGACGCTCTATGCCATGGGTTACGTCGACGATTTCGCCGACCTCTACTTCCGCGAGCACGGGATGCAGCGGATCGATCCGCGCACCTTCACCCTCACCGACGCCGATTACGAGCGCTTCGAGCAGTTCATGGCCGACAAGGAGGTCAAATACGAGTCGGACACGCGGCGGGCGCTCAACCGGATCAAGGAGGCGGCCAGGGCCGACCTCTACGAGGAGTCGCTCGCGGCGGAGATCGAGGCGATCGAGGCCGGCATCCGCGACGACAAGGCGACCAACCTGCAAACCTACAAACGCGAGATCATGGAGACGCTCAACGGCGCCGTCATCCTGCGTTACAGCTATGCGGAGGGGGTTACGGAGCATACGCTTACGGAGGACCGCGAGGTGCATCGCGCCGTCGCACTGCTCGACGACGGGAAGGAGTACGCCCGCATCCTGCACGAACAGGATACCGTCCGAAAATAAACCCGATTCCGCATGGCACGCCGGTCGTTGAAATACCTGCTCAACCGCTATACGCTCTCGTTCCGCAACCGGATCGTGGTGATCGCCGTGGGCATGGTCATCTGCCTGCTGTCGCTGGTCTACACCAACCGCATGGCGCACGACCTGCGCGAGAAGGAGCAGCACGACGTCGAGGTGTGGGCGCACGCCATGGAGCAGGCGAGCCGCGACGCCTTCGGCGGCTCGGTCAACGATCCGCTCATCAAGGGCATCCTCTCGAACCGCAACAACATCCCCTTCATCATCACCGACGAGCGGCTCAACGTCATCCAGTCGCATCTGGTGCCGCGCGAGGTGTTGGACCATCCCGACCGGCTGCGCCGCCAGATCGACCGCTTCACGGAGGAGAACCAGCCCAAGACGGTCAACTACTGGTGGGGTCCCGAACACCGGCACATCATCTTCTACGGCAAGTCGAAGCTGCTCAAAGGGCTCTACCTCTTCCCTTACGTGCAGCTGGGGGTCATCTTTTTCTTCATCTTCATCGGATACATCGCCTTCCGTTCGTCGAAGCAGGACGAACAGAACCGCGTGTGGATCGGTCTGGCGAAGGAGACGGCGCATCAGCTGGGAACGCCTACGTCGTCGCTGCTGGGGTGGATCGAGTATCTGCGCAGCCAGCCCGTCGATCAGGAGGCGGTCGAGGAGATGAACAAGGATCTGACGCATCTGCTGAAAATCGTCGACCGCTTCTCGAAGATCGGCTCCGAGACGGTACTCCAAAAGGCGACCGTCAACGAAGTGGTGGGCGAAGCGGTGATGTATTTCCGCAAGCGTATTCCGCGCAACGTCACGCTCGACTACAACGGTCTGGCCATCGCTCCGATCGAGGCCAACATCAATCCGGCGCTCTTCGAATGGGTGGTCGAGAACCTGATGAAAAATGCGCTCGACGCCCTGCAAGGACATGGGTCGATCGACGTGCGGCTCTCGATGGACGACCAAAACGTGATGATCGACGTGAAGGATACGGGCAAGGGCATTCCCAAAAGCAACTGGAAGCGGATTTTCGAGCCCGGCTTCACGACCAAGACGCGCGGCTGGGGGCTCGGACTGTCGCTCTCGCGCCGTATCATCGAGGAGTATCACAACGGTAAGATCGCCGTCGTGGAGTCGGAGCCGGGCAAGGGTACCATGATCCGCATTACGCTCAAACGCTTTTTCGACGCATGATCCGGCCGGACGATCTGTCGGTCGCCGCCGATTCGCTCGCGGCGAACGGAACGCCGGACGGGCCGGCGGGGGCCGTCGTGCATGCGGCGGAAGCCCTCTCCGATTCGTTCGCGGCGGCCGATTCGCTGGTGCATACCGCAGCCGCCCTTCCGGACGCTTTTCCGACCTCGTTTCCGCAGGTGGAGCCGCTCTCGGCGGCCGAACGGGCGCTGACGCTCGGCGGATGGCTCAGCGATTGGACGGCGCGTACGGCGCAGGGTGTCGCGTCGCTGACGGATGCTTCGGCGGCGGAGCTGTTCGGTGCGGCGTCGACGCTGGGCGACGTCGGTCATGCGGTCGCGGAAACGGCAGCGCCCCTCTCCGGATCGGTCGTCTATCAGGCCGTCGTCCTGCTGCTGGCGGCTTCCTATCTGTTGCTGCTCTATACCAATTACAGCGAAGTGCGGATGCTGGCCGGGAGTTTCGGGTTCGACCGAAACGCCGGACAGCGGACGTTGCAGAAGCGCGGCGTGATCCACAGCCATTTCCTGCGCCGTTGCTGCGTACTCGGCGTCGTGGGGATCGGCGTGCTGACCGTACGCCTATGCGACGACTGGCTGCCGGCGGGTACGTTCGACCTCCTTCCTCCGCTCTGGCGGGAGGGCCTCTGCGTGGCGGCCGTGCTGGCGGCCGAGGCCGTCGTCCTGATGCAGACGATCGCATTGTGGTGCATCGGACAGGTGACGCTCACGCAGTCGTTCGTCGAGACGCTTCTCTATGTCAAACAGTTCCATTTCGCGCTGGCGAGCCTCTCGGTCCTGCCGTTCATTTTGCTTTATGCACTCTGTCCAATCGGTTCAGGATCAGGCTGGTTATGCGGGATAGTCGGGTTGTCTGCGACGATTATATTGCTATTTCTCAGAGAGATTCATTCGTTGTTTGTCGCAAAAAATATTTCGAATTTGCATTGGATTTTGTACCTTTGCACCATCGAAATCGCACCGGTGGCATTTGCGGTGCTCATGTTGGTAAAACACAGTTAAGAATGAGTGTAACGAAAGTCAGTCGAATTCTTGTCTCTCAGCCGCAGCCGGCTATCCCCGAAAAGTCTCCTTTCTTCGAATTGGCGCGCAGACAGCGCATAACCGTCGATTATCATCCGTTCATTCGGGTTGCGGGCGTTTCGCTCAAGGAGTTCCGGCAGCAGCGGGTCGAGATATTGGATCATACGGCCGTAATTTTCACGTCGCGCACGACCGTCGACAGCTTTTTCCGTATTTGCGAGGAGGCGCGTATCACCGTTCCCGAAACGATGAAGTACATCTGCCAGACGGAGGCCGTGGCGCTCTACCTGCAAAAATACATCGTCTACCGCAAGCGTAAAATTTCGTTTGCCGACGGTTCGTTCACCAATTTGATCGAACTGCTCATCAAGCACAAGGAGGAGAAGTTCCTGCTCACGCTCAGCGAGCCGCACAAGCCCGATCTGCCCGAGACGATGGCCAAGCTCAAATTCTCGTTCCATCCGGTGATTCTCGCCCGCACGGTGGCGGCCGATCCCGAGGGGATCGACATCCGTTCCTACGACGTGGTGGGCATCTATTCTCCCTCGGAGGTCAAGGTGCTCATCGAGCAGTTCGGCGACGAACTGCCGACGATCGCCGCTTTCGGCGAGGCGACGCTGCGCTGCGCCATCGAGGCGGGACTGACCGTCAAGATCAAGGCCCCGACGCCCGAAGCTCCTTCGATGGTCAAGGCGATCGACATCTACATCGACCAGGTGCACGCCGGCAAGGAGGTCGAGGCGGCGCAGTTCGTCGAGGACAAGCAGAAGGAGGAGTTCATCCGTTCGCAGCAGCACAAGCTGGCCAAGAAGAGCCGCGCACGCCGTTCGTCGGCCGACAAGAAATAACGACCGGAGGCGGTACGTCCGCCTCCATTGAGAGAATACGATGATCCCGTCCCGTACATTGCCCCGCGCCGAACGGTTGCGCACGCTGGGTGCGATCCGCCGCCTGTTCGAGAGCGGCGAGTCGGGTTTCGTCTATCCGTTCCGTTACGTCTGGTTCGCCGAGGCCGACGACCGCATGTCGGCCGAAGTGCTCTTTTCCGTTCCCAAGAAGTTCCACAAGCGCGCCAACCGGCGCAACCTTCTCCGCCGCCGGGCGAAGGAGGCTTACCGGCTCAACAAGGGGCTGCTGCTCGCGGAGGGCGGAAAGACGGCTGCCGTGGACGTGGCGCTGATCTACTCCTCGAAGGAGATCGTTCCCTATAAAACCGTCGAAAATGCCCTGCGCCGGATTCTTCAACAGATTGCGGAGCGTCTGTAAACGTGCGGCGGCGCTGCCGCTGATCGCCGTGGTGAAGTTCTACCAGCTCTGCATCTCGCCCTTCACGCCGCCTTCGTGCCGGTTTACGCCGACCTGTTCGCAGTATGCCGTCGAGGCGCTGCGCAAATACGGGCCCGTCAAGGGCGGCTGGCTCACCCTGAAACGGCTGGCGCGCTGCCATCCGTGGGGCGGCAGCGGCTACGATCCGGTGCCGTAGGGGCGGTTTTCTCTCCCTTCCCCGATTTTCCGGTAACGATAAGAACCGCCCCTTCCGAAGGGGCGGTTCTTGAATTCTGCGTAATCGAAATTCATGCACCGGATGGCACACGATCGGATTTCGATTCTCCGGATTTTTACAGCTCCCGTATCGCCTTGTAGGTGGTTTGGAGCATCGCCTTTCCGTCGCGCAGCTGCGCGGCCGTGCTGTCGGGCGAGATCACGCGGGCGGAGGTGCAGTCGAAGATCGTCGTGCCGCCGGCGTCGGCCACGCCGAAGCCGTTGTTGAAACACCAGTAGCCGAATTTGGGGCGCGCTGGATCGAACAGGTCGCGGCTGAAAAGGAAATCGCCGTGAGCGATCCCCAGCTGCGCGAGCAGCGTGGCCGCCAGATCGCTCTGCGAGCCGTAGGTTTCGACTACCGCCGGACGGCGCACGGCGCCGCCCAGCCACAGCATCGGGATGCGGTGACGCAGCGCGTCGCTGTTGGCGATGCCGTAGGGGTAGGGATAGGCATGGTCGGCGATGAGGATGACGAGCAGGTCGTCCCATACGGGAGTCTGCCGCACGCGTTCCACGAAGCGGCCGAGGCAGGCGTCGGTGAAGGCCATGGCGTTGAGCATCGGGTCGTCGAATTTCGCGAACGGCACGTCGAACGGTTCGTGGCTCGACAGCGTGAGCATCGCGGCGAAGAAGGGACGCTGCGATGCGGCTTCGGCGAGCACATGGTCGGTAAAGGCGTCGATCACCACGTCGTCGGCATAGCCCCATTTCGAGGTCGGGGCGTCGAAATGCAGGTCTTTCTGCCACGTGAGCCGGTCGAAGCCCGTGCCGTAGAGGTAGGAGGCCGTGTTGGTGAAGTTGAGGTCGCCGCCGTAGTAGAAGCTCGTGGCATAGCCCTCGCGGCGCAGCGAGCGGGCGATCGAGGGGAGCCGCTGGCTCTTGACGGGCAGCTTCATGACCGACATCTTGGTCTGGGCGGGAAATCCGCTCAGCACGGCTACCGTGCCGCGGTCGGTGCGGAACGAGTTGGCGAAGAGGTTGTCGAAATAGACTCCCTCGCCCTTCAACCGTTGGAATTCGGGAGCTACGGGTTCGCCTCCGACACGCTCGTCGACCGTCGAGCGGCCGAAGCTTTCGACCAGGAACAGCACGACGTTCGGCCGTCGGGTGCGCAGCAGCGTGTCGGTTCCGATCCCGGCAGGCAGGTCGCCGCGCAGCGGCTCGAAGATCGCCGCACGCTCCGGTTCGGGGAAGAATTCGTATTCGTAGAGGGCGTCGTCGCCGTCCGACAGGGTCGAGAGGAACGAGAAAAGCGGATTGACCGCCGCATGGTTCAGGAACATCCGGCCGCTGAAATAGACCTTCGAGACATTGGCCGTTGCCACCGACACCCCGCCGCGGATCGGCAGGGAGGGGCAACCCTCCCCCCCCCCTAGCCGTCTCCGGCCGTCAGCAGCAGCACCAGCGTGCTGCCTGCACGATGTGTCGACCGCCGGGCGGGGTCGTAAAGCCGCAGTACGCGCAGGTAGCACCACGCCATGCCTCCGAAGACCGCCGCGGCGACCAGCAGTTGCAGCAGGAGCTGGCCGGCCGTGACACTCGCCAGCGCCTCTTTGGGCGAGGCGAGGTATTGCAGCACGGAGCTGTCGAGCGGGAAGGCCCAGTATCCGTAGAGGGCGAGGTTGGCGGCGAACGCCGTGGCGGAGACGGCGGCGATGACGAGCAGGTAGCCTTTCAGCACGCTGCGGCTCCATCGCCCCGGAATCCAGAGGGCTGCGAGCACGACCAGGAGCGGCAGTGCGGTGATGTATCCCGCTACGGTCTGGTCGAGTTTCAATCCGTTCCAGACGACCAGCGCCAGCTCTGCGGCCGAAGCAATACCTCCGCCCAGCGACGCGCAGGCGGCCGAAGCTTCGGCCGCCTGCGCGTGGTACCACAGCAGGAAGAGCGGTTTCTCGATCGCCATCACGAGCAGGCTCATGGCGAAGAGGGCGCCGAGAAAGAGCAGGTTGCCGGCCAGCGGCGGAAGGGGCCGGCGGGCGGTGTCCGATGACGGACGGTTTTCGATGAATCGTTTCATGTTTTTTCAATCCTCCCCGACGAAGCCGGAAGCGGACGGGCCGTCCGTTCGGGGGCAGCGGCGGTTACAACTTCTCTCCGTAGGCCAGATCGCCCGCATCGCCGATACCGGGAACGATGTAGGAGCGCGAGGTCAACTCTTCGTCCACGGCGGCGCACCAGAGCGAAGTGGTCGCATGAGGCATGTGGCGCTGCACGTAGTCTACGCCCTGCTCCGAACCGATGATCGACGCCACGTGGGTGTGGGCCGGCATACCTCCCTTCTCGACGAGCGCTTCGTAGACCAGCGCCGCCGACGATCCGGTGGCGAGCATCGGGTCGACCAGCAGCATCGTCTTCCCTTCGAGACTTCCGCACGAGATGTACTCGACCTTGACGGTGAACGTTCCGTCCTTCTTGCTCTTGCGGTAGGCCGATACGAAGGCGTTCTGCGCGTCGTCGAAATAGTTCAGGAAGCCCTGGTGAAACGGAAGGCCTGCGCGCAGGATCGTGGCGATGACGATTTCGTTGTCGTAGAGCTCGACTTCGGCCTCGCCGAGCGGTGTCTCGACCGTGCGGGGCGTGTAGCGGAACCGTTTCGAGATTTCGTAGGCCATCAGTTCGCCGATGCGTTCCAGATTGCGGCGGAAACGCATCGAATCGCACTGGATCCTGCGGTCGCGGATCTCGGCGATGAACTTGTTGAGGACGGTGTTCTGTCGGTTCAGAATGTTGATCTCCATAATGCGGGGGTGTTGGATTTCCGGGTCAGTAGAGGAAGTTGTTGAAGGGATAGCGTCCGGCGTGGATCTCGCGCACCATGCCGTAGAGATCCTGCCGGAACTTGTCGATGTTGGTCCGCCGTTTGGCCGAGAGGAAGATGCAGGGGGTGTTGGCCTTGGCGATCCAGCTCTGTTTCAGGTCGTCGAGCGAACGGTTTTCGTCCGTGGCGGGCGTCAGGTCGTCGTCGGCCTTCTCCGTCCACGTATAGGCGTCGATCTTGTTGAAAACCAGGTAGACCGGTTTGTCGCCCGCGCCGATCTCCTGCAAGGTCTGCTTCACCACGGCGATCTGATCCTCGAACCGGGGGTGCGAAATATCCACCACGTGCAGCAGCAGATCGGCTTCGCGCACCTCGTCGAGCGTCGATTTGAACGATTCGATCAGCTCCGTCGGCAGTTTGCGGATGAATCCTACGGTATCCGACAGCAGGAAGGGCAGGTTGTCGAAGACCACCTTGCGCACCGTCGTGTCGAGCGTGGCGAAGAGTTTGTTCTCGGCGAAAACCTCGCTCTTGGCGATGAGGTTCATCAGCGTCGATTTGCCCACGTTGGTATATCCCACCAGCGCCACGCGCACCAGCTGTCCGCGGTTGGAGCGCTGCACGGCCATCTGGCGGTCGATCTTTTTGAGATCCTCCTTCAATTTCGAGATGCGGTTGCGCACGATACGGCGGTCGGTTTCGATCTCGCGTTCGCCGGCGCCGCCGCGCGTGCCCGTGCCTCCGCGCTGCCGTTCGAGGTGCGTCCACAGGCCGGCGAGCCGGGGCAGCATGTATTCGTATTGGGCCAGCTGCACTTGCGTTTTGGCATAAGCCGTCTGCGCACGCGCGAGGAAGATGTCCAGAATCAGGCGCGTGCGGTCGAGGATGCGGCAGGGCATCGCCCGCTCGATGTTGCGGGTCTGCGCCGGCGTGAGTTCGTCGTCGAAGATCGCCACGTCGACGGCGTGTTCTTCGCAGTAGGCGGCGATCTCTTCGAGTTTGCCCGGTCCCACGTAGATGCGCGACGAGGGTTGCGGCAGCCGTTGGCTGAACCGTCTGACCGTCGTGATGTCGGCCGTTTCGGCCAGAAATTCCAGCTCGTCGAGGTACTCCTCGCTCTGGCGGAGTTCCTGGCTGTCGCGCACGACGGCCACCAGTACGGCGCGTTCGCGCTCCGGTACTCCTGCGGCGGTTTGTATGGTGGATTTGTTCTCTGTCATAATTCAAGTCGCATTGAAAAAAAGGGTATCCCCCGAAAAGAGATACCCTTATTATTGATTCGGACTTCCGAAGGTCGGACGGTTCGCGGCACGGTCTCCGGCGGTCGGTGAAGGTTTACTGCTGGATGCGGAATTCCACCGGCAGGGTGTACCTCACACGCACAGGCTGGTTGCGCTGCTTGCCCGGCGACCATTTCGGAGACTGCTGCAATACGCGGATCGCCTCTTCCGAGAGCGAGCGGTCCGGTGTTTGGAGCACCTGAATGTTGGTCAGACGGCCGTCCTTCTCGATGACGAAGGTCAGCACCACCTTGCCCGAAATACCGTTCTCCTGAGCGATGGCCGGATAACGGACCTTGCTCTGAACCCAGTTGCGGAAATCGTTGAGCGAACCGCCCTGGAACGAAGGCATCGTCTCGGCGACCAGGAACGGCTGCTCCTCGACGATCTCCTCCTCCTCGACAGCTACCTGCTGTACGATCTCCACGTCGTCCTCGAACTCGGCGAAATCGACGTTTGTCGTAATTTTGGTATCGTTGGTTACGACTTTCAGAATATCGGTAATCACGGTGATCTCCGTCTTCTTGGGCGGCTCGGGCGGCTTCTGCTCCTGACGCGTGATCTCCATGATCTCCTCCTCGACGGGGGCGATATTCAGATCGAGCTTTTCTATTTTCTGCTCCTTGGGCGTCCATGCGAACGCAGCGATAACGCCGCCGAGTGCAATTATCAAACCAATCTCGAGCAGAAGACCCCGCTTGTTCTGGAGGTCGGCTTTCGGTGATTTTTTGATTTCCATTATTCTGTTTTTTGATTGTTATCCAGTCGGTTGGCTCGTTTTCCGCCATCCGGCCCGAGCCGTTCCCACAGCTTCGTCGAACCCGTTGCGGCGCATTTACGGCTCACTCCACACCACAAATATAGAAAGAAAAAATCAAAAACGAATCGGTCGGCGGAAAAAATCGATGTTTTTTATCTACTTTTGTCGTCGGCGAGGGGGCGTGCAGACCCCTGCCGGCACTATCCGCCGGGGCGGAGAACTCCGGCCGCTGCGCACGTTTGTTTTATGGAATACCTCTACGGAAAAGACATGACCGAATTGCGGCGGCTCTGCGAAGAGCTGTCGCTGCCGCGGTTCGCCGCCGGCCA
>OATG01002191.1_pt1 | contig 11440 bp, 12 predicted proteins | sample 1516581 | NCBI WGS metagenome assembly OATG01 (sample SAMEA2579930, study PRJEB22360) | human gut metagenome | biome: human gut; feature: human-associated habitat; material: faeces | place: Denmark | collected 2008/2010
AGGATCATGTCGATCGACTCCTGCTTGGCGTCGCCGATGAAGCCGCAGGTGTTGACCACTACCACACGGGCATCCGTACGGTCGCTGTCCGCCGCGACGGTATAGCCCGCCGCAGCCAATTGCGCCATCAGGTGCTCCGAATCGACCGTATTCTTCGAGCAGCCGAGCGTTATGACGTTGATCTTCTTCATCCCGTGCACCTTATTTCGTCTCGTCGCCGAAGAGCGCCTCGACGAACGCACGGCGGTCGAAGAGCTGCAACTGGTCGATGCGCTCGCCCACGCCGATGTAACGCACCGGAATACGGAACTGGTCGCTGATACCGATCACCACGCCGCCCTTGGCCGTACCGTCGAGCTTGGTGATCGCCAGCGACGTGACCTGCGTGGCCTGCGTGAACTGCCGGGCCTGCTCGAAGGCGTTCTGACCGGTCGAACCGTCCAGCACGAGCATCACCTCGTGCGGCGCACCGGGGATGACCTTCGCCATGACGTTGCGGATCTTGGTCAGCTCGTTCATCAGCCCCACCTTGTTGTGCAGACGCCCCGCCGTGTCGATGAGCACCACGTCGGCCCCGTTCGCAACGGCCGAGCGGAGCGTATCGTAAGCCACCGACGCGGGATCGGAGCCCATCTCCTGACGGATCATCGTCGCACCGGCCCGCTCGGCCCAGACGGCCAGCTGGTCGATCGCCGCGGCACGGAACGTATCGGCCGCGCCGATGTAGACCTTGCGGCCCGCAGCGGTCAGCTTGGCCGCCAGCTTGCCGATGGTCGTCGTCTTGCCTGCGCCGTTGACCCCCACGACCATCAGCACGTAGGGCGTCCCTTCGGGCAGTTCCAGCCCGAAATCCTTGGTCGAAGCGTGCGACTGCTCCATCAGCGCCGCGATCTCGTCGCGCAGGATGCCGCGCAATTCGGCCGCGTTCATGTACTTGTCGCGCGCGACGCGCTCCTCGATGCGGCGGATGATCTTGACGGTCGTCTCGACCCCCACGTCGGAGGTGATGAGCACCTCCTCCAAATCGTCCAGCACCTCGGCGTCGACCGTCGAGCGGCCCGCTACGGCACGCGCCAGTTTCGAGAAAAGGCCCGTCTTGGTGCGTTCCAGTCCGGCGTTCAACTCCTCGCGCCGCTGTTCGGGCTGTGCTTCGACAGCCGCTCCGGCGGCAGTATCGGCCGGCGTATCCTGTTTCTTTCTGAACAGATCGAAAAATCCCATAACAAAATCGGTTTTAGCCGGACGACGGGCGGACTCCTGCACGGCTGCATCGCACCACGGTTCCGCCCCGCCGGCATTTATTCTTGCGACAAAGATAATAACTATTCGCAAAATTAGTTATATTTGTAAAGCGTATAATCGCGGTTCCGACCCGCAGAGGCGATGCCGGACGGTGCGAACGGCGGCCGGAACATCGCACCGGCAGACGGCGAAACCTCCCCGCAAGGCCCGCCGGATGCAGAAAACTGTTGAAAATCAAATGTAAACCCATGAAGAAAGGACTTATTTCCCTCCTGTTTCTCCTGTCGTGCGGCGTCTGGGACGCAGCGGCACAGGATCTGATCGTCAAGAAGGACGGCACGAACGTCGAAGCCAAAGTGCTCGAAATCGGCGAAAAGGACATCAAATACAAGAAGGCGTCGCACCTCGACGGCCCGACCTATCTGGTGTCGGTCGCGAACGTCGTCTACATCCGCTTCGAGGACGGTTCGACCGACATCTTCTCGCAGGAGGATTACGACCGTCTGGCGGCCGAGGCGAAGAATCCCGCACCGCAGAAACAGTCGAAGCGATCCGCGCCGAGCGCTTTCGCGGGACGTTACCAGCCAGGCGACTATTTCGACGAGAACGGCGTGCGGGGCATCGTCATCGAGGTCGACGCCGAAGGGCACGGCATCGTGATGTCGATCGCGCAGGCCAATCTGCGCTGGTGCGAATTCAAGAAGAGCGACGCCGTGCGGCTGGGTCTCGACGACCAACACGACGGAGCGGTCAACCAGGCCGCCTTCGCCCGCATGGCCGACGAGGGAAAAGTCCGGTGGGAGGACTATCCCGCCTTCAAATGGTGCCGCGACCTCGGCGAAGGGTGGTATCTGCCCGCGATCAACGAGGTGCTGCGCATCGGCCATCTCTACAACAACGGCCGCATAAAGTTCGACCGCAAGGCCCGCGAACAGTTCAACAACCGTCTGAAAGAGCACGGCGGAGTGAAGATGGACCGGCTGATGTACTATTTCTCCTCGACCGAAGGCGACGACGCATGGACGGCCATGACGACCCACATGGGAATCGAGCCGCCCTTCGTCGAACAGACGTCGAAGAACATTTCGTTCCTCGTCCGGGCCATGCACAAATTCTGAGGCCGGACGGCTCTTCCCGCCGGCGGAATTCCGACGCCACTCCCAACCTCACCCCTGTCGCGACGGTTTGCGGCAGGGGTGAATCGTTGAATTTCATTCTTCGTTTTCCCGCCCCGGCATAGCCTGAACAAGTCCGGCTCTGCGCTCGGCTTAACGAAAACGTTCACATTCGTGCTCCTTTTCTCGCCTCGGCAAAGCCCGAACAAGTCCGGCTCTGCGCTCGGCTTAACGAAAAGGTTCGATGCCACACGAAACCCCACGTACCTGCTCGGCACGCGCAAATGACGACACGAACCGCCTCTTCACACTGATGTACAAGTACACCTCCGGCCGCGTTCAGCGTACCGGCGGTTCGCCGCCGGCGGCAGGTACAGCACCAATTTCGGCGAGTTGGAGCCCGCCGCGTGGGGCGGCGAACCGCCGATATCGTCCCGCGATGCCGCCGGCAACGAACCCCAACCTCGTCCTCTCCGGGCGCCTCACGACACACGACCTGCCGAACGAACTCCGCCCGCACCGCCATCCCTCACACGCCTAAAACCTCCGCCCGCCCGTCCGGACGTCCCGGCGACAGCCGGCATCCAGCGTCCGCCCCGCCGCAGCCCGCCCGTATAAAAACACAAAAGGCATCCCCTTGTCGAGATGCCTTTTGTGTTAAGGGCCGATGCCCTTAACCACGAATACCGTCGGAACGGTTTATTTCTTCTCTGCGAAGAACTCCTTTACATGGTCGTTGGGAATGATACCCTCCTTGAACATATAGGCGCCGGTCTTCTCCGACTTGACCATTTTGATGCACTTGGTAAACTGCTTGCCCGTGCCGGTTTTCAGGGTTGCGACTACTTTCTTTGCCATAACGCTCGATTATTTGATTTCACGGTGTAACGTCACCCGCTTCAGATAGGGATTGTACTTCTTACGTTCCAGACGGTCGGGGGTGTTTTTCTTGTTTTTGGTAGTGATGTAACGAGACATGCCCGCAACACCGCTCTCCTTCTGTTCGGTGCATTCGAGGATGACCTGAACGCGATTGCCTTTCTTAGCCATTTGTCAATACGGTTTAGTAAATCTTCTTGGGGCAGGCAGCTTCGCGCAGAGCCACTGCGAGACCCTTCTTGTTAATTGTTTTCATACCGGCAGCCGACACCTTGAGGGTGATCCAGCGGCCCTCTTCCTCTGACCAGAAACGCTTGGTCTTCAAATTCGGACTGAATTTGCGCTTGGTCTTGCGGTTCGAGTGAGAGACATTGTTGCCGATCACCGCGACCTTGCCTGTAATTTCGCAAACTTTCATTGTTGATAATGTTTTTGTTCCGCCACAATTGGCTTGCAAAGATAGAAAAAAAATCCGAGACTCCGGCACTTCGCCCGAAAAAAACGTTCCGAACGACGGCACAAACAGCGGATTCGGATGCCGGCGGCCGATCCTCGCGGCGGTATCCGATCCTTCGGCGAACGACGATTCCGGCTCTGCGAACCGCGGCCTCCGGCGTGCGAAGTCCCGCCGCAAGCTTTTCTCCGCACGCCGAAACCGCACCGGACTTACGGCTCCTCCCGCTCGTCCCCGATCATCGGACCGTTGCCGGCGCATCATAAGCCCGACTTATAGCTCCATAAAAAGATATGAATGAAAAACAGAACCGCGTATCGAATAATTCGCTATCTTTGTACAAAAGAAAATTTAATACATTAAACGATACAACTATGATCAGCAAAAAAATGCAGGAGGCGATCAACGCCCAGATCAATGCCGAACTCTGGTCGGCATATCTCTATCTCTCGATGTCGATGGACGCGGCGGACAAAGGGTTCAAAGGTTCCGCACACTGGTTCGTACACCAGTTCAAGGAGGAGCAGGGGCACGCCGAGAAGCTGGCGGGCTATCTCCAATCGCAGAACGCCAAGGTCGTGCTGGCTCCCATCGCCGCCGTGCAGACCGAATGGCCGTCGGTCGTGGCGATGTTCGAGGACACGCTCGCCCACGAACAGAAGGTGACGGCGATGATCCACGATCTGTGCAAGCTGGCCGCCGCCGAGCAGGATTTCGCAACGGCGAACATGCTGCAATGGTTCGTCAACGAGCAGGTCGAGGAGGAAGATACGGCCCGCGGTATTCTTGAAGGCTTCAAAGCCATCGAAGGCGAGAAGGTGGGCGTCTACATGCTCGACCAGAAACTCGGCGCACGCTAAACGCGCAGTCGAACGTTTTCATTAAGCCGAGCGCAGAGCCGAACGCAGTTCGAGTTATGCCGAGGCGAGAAAACGAAGAACGAAGTTCAACGACTTCTCCGCACCGCACCGACACAGGGTCGGTGCGGTGCTTCGTTTTCAGGGGAAGGCAAGCCAGACGGCGCCCGCACGCCCCCGTGGAAACCGCACCCGCGCAGGAAGCGAAAGAGGAGCGCCGCCCCGACGGCGGCACTCCCCGTAAAACCGGATTGCGGCGGAAAGCTACTCCTTCACGCAGCGCAGCGACATGCCCTGCGAACGCTTGTCTTTGCTGACTTTGAGCATTCGCTTGCTATCGATGATGAACATATACTGACCGTAAAGATCGGGATAGAGTTCCAAATTGTCCGAAGCCTTGCCTTTCGTTCCGATCCACAGGCCGCTGTAAGGATTGGCCTCGGTATAATCCAACCCTCCGGAAGCGTAGGCGCGCGTACCGGTCGTGGGGAACCACTGTCCCTCCTGCTCGAAACCGCGATTGGCCTCGTCCCACTTCCCTGCGGTGTAGACGAGCCATGCGTAGGGCGTATTGCCGTCGGCGTCGCAGACCGGAACCTTATAGCCCACGGGGCAGGGATCGTAGATCGTCTTCTTCCTGCTCTCGCCGCCCCAGTAGTCGTCGTCCGACACGTCGACCCAGTCGCCGGTTTTATAGTCATTCTCGACGATCTCTTCGCCGTACTCGTCCTCCACGCCCGTATGCTTGTAGGTCATCGCATAGAATACCGCCGGATTCCGGATCGATTTCTCGATCGTCCCGTGGAACTCCGCCGTCAGACCGAACTTCGGCAACACACGGTTGTCGATGCCGTAGACCTCAGGCTCGCCGTCGACCTCGTAGGTGTAATCCTCGTTCATGATCGTAAAAGCCGTCGTACCGGGGAACGGATCTTTGCGCCCCCACTGGTAGAGCAGCCCGTGCGAATCGAAACTGCCGCGCTCGACGGTCAGCGCACCCAGATTGCGGTCCATGAAACTCCACGTCGTCCCCGACGCATTGGGAGCCGTCGTGAAGAGCGACGCCGACGGATCGTAATCGACGATCCACAGATGCCAGCTCCACAGGATCGTTCCCGACTCGTCGACGGCCGCCACGACGGCATTGCCGCTCTTGTCGGCGGTCTCGACGATGATCTTCTTCTCGTCGGCGGCGTAGGCTACCCGCGTAACGAGACCCTGCGCGCTCTGCCAAACAAGTTCGGCACCCTCGGCCGCACCGATCGATTCGGTGGAGGAGTTGCCTTTGTAAGCGGCATCGAAGACCGACGCCGACTTCGGGGCGACGATATAGCAGTTGGCGCGGCCCGCCGCACTCAGGTCGGTGAACGTCTGAGCCCCCTGCGTCACCCGCACCTCGCGGGTGATGCTCCGTTCGCCTTCGCCCGCAGTGACCGTAACCGTCGCCGTCGGACGCGCAGCCAGCGCATCGTTCGCATCGGCCGACACCGTGAATTTGCCTTCGGCGAGCGTAACCTCGCACCACGTCTCATTCGACAACGCCGTCCAGCTGCCGAGATTAGTCGACACGGCCACCTCGACGCTCCCCCCCCCGACCGGCAGGGAGATCTCGGTATCGGGCGTCAACGTCAATTCGGGATCGGGCATCGGCGCATCGTCGTCGCTGCACGATGCGAAAAGCATTGCGGAACCCGCCAACAACGCTGCCGCACCTCTCATGAACCTAAGTTTTTCCATCGGGATAAAATTTATGAAATTCGCTGCACTATCGCAGTGTGGGCGAATATACGAAATATATATCGTAAAACCATATCGCCGAAGGGAGGACGCGACACGTCCGAAGGAAGAGCAAACGGCTCTTTCGCGGGGTTTTAATGTCGATTTCGACGGGAAAAATTCATTTTTCTGCGTTTTTATAATAAATTTGCATACTATTCGTTAAAAAACAGTACGGCAATAACATCTAAAAAAAACATAACATCCATGAGTGAAGTCATCAATATCAAGGAACTCAACGAACGCATCGAGCGGGAGTCGGTCTTCGTCGACACGCTGCGCGCCGAGATGAGCAAGGTGATCGTCGGTCAGACCCATCTGATCGACACGCTGCTGATCGGTCTGCTGTCGAACGGCCACATCCTCCTGGAAGGCGTGCCGGGTCTTGCCAAGACGCTGGCGATTACGACGCTCGCAAAGGCCGTCGACGCCGATTTCGCCCGCATCCAGTTCACCCCCGACCTGTTGCCGGCCGACCTGATCGGTACGCTCATCTACTCGCAGAAGAGCGAGGAGTTCATGGTGCGCAAAGGCCCCGTCTTCGCCAACTTCGTACTGGCCGACGAGATCAACCGCTCGCCGGCGAAGGTGCAGTCGGCGCTGCTCGAAGCGATGCAGGAGCGCCAGGTGACCATCGGCGACGACACCTACAAGCTGCCCGAACCCTTCCTGGTGCTGGCCACGCAGAACCCCCTCGAACAGGAGGGAACCTACCCGCTGCCCGAAGCGCAGGTCGACCGATTCATGCTCAAAGCCAAAATCTCCTACCCCACGAAGCAGGAGGAGCGCGACATCGTGCGGATGAACCTCTCGGGCGAAGGGCTTCCCTCGCCGCACAAGGTAATCGCACCCGAAGACATCGTCAAGGCGCGCCGCGTGGTGGAGGACGTCTACATGGACGAGAAGATCGAGAAATACATCGTCGACATCATCTTCGCCACGCGCGAACCGGCCGAATACAACCTCCAGAAGTTGCAGACGCTGATCGCCTACGGCGGATCGCCCCGTGCCTCGATCTCGCTGGCCAAGGCCGCCCGCGCCTACGCCTTCATCCGCCGCCGCGGCTACGTGATTCCCGAAGACGTGCGCGCCGTCTGCCACGACGTACTGCGCCACCGTATCGGGCTGACCTACGAAGCCGAGGCCGAAAACATCACCACCGAGGAGATCATCACCGACATCCTGAACAACGTAATCGTCCCGTAACACGATGATCGAGAACGAAAACGATATTCTGCGACGGGTCCGCAAAATCGAGATCAAGACACGCGGCCTGTCGAACGAGATCTTCGCCGGAAAGTACCACACGGCTTTCCGCGGACGGGGCATGTCGTTTTCCGAAGTGAGGGAGTACCGTGCCGGCGACGACGTGCGCGACATCGACTGGAACGTCACGGCGCGTTCGCGCTCGCCCCACATCAAGGTCTACGAGGAGGAGCGCGAGCTGACGATGATGCTCATGGTCGACGTCTCGGCCTCGCGCATGTTCGGGTCGACCCACTTCCTCAAAAAGAACATTCTGACCGAAATCGCCGCCGTCGTGGCCTTCTCGGCCGCCCAGAACAACGACAAGGTGGGCTGCATCTTCTTCTCCGACCGCGTGGAGAAGTACATCCCGCCCAAGAAGGGGCGCAGCCACATCCTGATGATTATCCGCGAGCTGATCAGCTTCCGGCCCCGGTCGACGGGCACGGCGCTGTCGGAGGCGGTGCGTTTCCTGACGGCCGTGATGAAGAAGCGCTGCACGGCGTTCCTGCTCTCGGATTTCCTCGATCCGGCACGCGACGGCGAGGAGTTCGCCAACGCCCTGAAAATCGCCGGCAGCAAACACGACCTGGTGGGGATCCGCGTCTTCGATCCGCGCGAAGCCGAACTGCCCGACGTGGGCATCGCCGAGTTGCAGGACGCCGAGACGGGGCGCAAGGTCTGGGTCGACACTTCGTCGGCGGCCGTGCGCGACCATTACGCCCGCGCATGGCGGCAGCGCAGCGAGGCGATCGACTCGCTGCTCAAACACAACCGCATCGACACGGCGACGATCTCGACCGATGAAGACTACGTGGTGGAACTCATCAAACTCTTCAAGCAACGATGAAACGACCGGCATTCCTCACAGCGGCCGCGGCCGCCCTGCTCGCTGCGGCGACGGCCTCCGCCCAGACCCCGACGGTCGAGGCGCGCATCGTCCCCGACAGCATCGGCATCGGCGACACCTTCACGCTCGAAATCGACGTCGAGCGCGACCAGGTGCAGGTGACCGAATTCCCGCTCTACGAAAACGACGACAAGCTCGAAGTGGTGCAGTCGCTGCCCGTCGACACGCTCTCGCGGGAGGGCCGGCGGCTCCGGCTGCGCAAACGCTACGTCATGCAGGCCTTCTCCGAAGGACGTTACAATTTGGGGCGTCCCGGCGTGCTCTATGCCGACAAGAACATCGTCGACACGCTCTACACCTCCGATTCGCTGCGGCTCGACGTGGGAACGTTCCAGATCGACACCGCCAAGCAGACGATCTACGACCTCAAACCGCAGCGGACGCTGCCGCTGCGCGCCGAGGAGATCACAGGATACCTTTTCGGCGGGTTGTTCCTGCTGCTGAACCTCGCGGCGCTGCTCTTCGCGCTGCGTTATCACCTGTCCAAGCGCGGCAAACACCTGAGCGACCTCTTCAAACCCGCGCCGCCCGCACCGCCCCACGTCGAGGCGATCCGCGCGCTCGAAGGGCTTCACAACCAGAAATTGTGGCAGAACAACAAACACAAGGCCTACTATTCGGGGCTGACCGACATCCTGCGCCGCTATCTGGCGGGGCGTTACGGCATCGGCGCCTTGGAGATGACCTCCGACGAGATCATCGATGCGGTACGTCCGCTCGACCTGCCCCGCAAGAGCGCCATGGAGCTCACGGCGCTGCTGCGCGAAGCCGATCTGGTGAAATTCGCCAAGGCGACGCCCGAAGCCGCACGCAACGAAGAGGCTTACCAGTGGGCCTACTACTTCGTCGAGGAGACCAAACCCGTCGAGGAACAACCTTCGGCCGAAGCGGAGGAGCCGCTCGACCTGACGCCTAAAAACGACAGCCATGCGTAGAATTTTCATCCTACTCGTTCTCGCGCTGCTGGCCGTCGACGCCGCGGCGCAGCAGTACCCCGAACGCCGGCAGGTACGCAAGGGCAACCGCGCCTACGAAAAGGGCAACTATCAGGACGCCGCCGGACGCTACATGCGTGCGCTGGGCGCCGCCCCCTCGTCGTTCGAAGCGCAGTACAACCTGGGCAACGCCCTTCACCGGCAGGAGATGTACGACCAGGCGGCACAGGTACAGCAACAGGCCGCCGCCGATTCGCTGGCAGCGCCCGTCGATCGCGCGCAGGCCTTCTACAATCTGGGCAACACGCAGTTCCGGCAGCAGAAATACGCCGAAGCGCTCGAAAGCTACAAGAACTCGCTGCGCCTGAACCCCGACGATCCGCAGGCCAAGTTCAACTACGCCTACGTCAAGAAACTGCTCGACGATCAGAACCAGCAGAACCAGCAGAATCAGGACAACAAAGACAACAAGGACAATAAAGATAACAAGGACGATCAAAACCAGGACCAGCAGAACGGCCAGAACCAGCAGAATCCGCAGGAGGGCCAGAACGATCCGCAGGAGGGTGACGGGCAAGGCGACGACCAGCAGCAGGACGGCCAGCCCGACAAGGAGCAGGAGGGCGAGGGCCGACCCCAGCCGGCCGGCATTTCGCCTTCCGAACAGGAGCGGATGCTCGACGCCATCCAGGCGCAGGAGGACAGGACGCAGGAGAAGCTCAAAGAGAAGGCCGGCGCCGTGGTACGGTTGAAGAAAAACTGGTAAAAACACGTATGAACCAAGAAACGGGGATCGGCGCAGGCGGCGTTCCGCACGCAGAAGCAGCCATTCGTCGGGAGCGGTCGTACCGCCCCGTGCCGGAACGGATCCGGCGACCGCCGATTACCGATTATCGTTAACTGTCGATTGAAATGACGTTTCATAATCCACATCTGCTGTGGCTGCTCACGCTGCTCCTGCCGGCGGCAGGCTATTACCTCTACCGGTTCCGGAAGGGCGGAGCGGCGTTGCGCATCTCGTCGGTGGCGGGCGTGCTCAAAGCGCCGCGTACCGTTCGCTACCACCTGCGCCATGCCCCCTTCGTGCTGCGCATGGCGGCGCTGGCGACGCTCGTAGTGGCATTGGCGCGCCCCCAGTCGGCGGAACAGAACACCCGCACCAATACCGACGGTATCGACATCATGCTGGCGCTCGACGTATCGGGATCGATGCTGGCGCGCGACTTCCGCCCCGACCGCCTCGAAGCGGCCAAGGAGGTGGCCGGATCGTTCATCTCCGACCGCTACGGCGACCGGATCGGACTGGTGGTCTTCGCGGGCGAAGCCTTCACGCAGAGCCCGTTGACCGCCGACCAGTCGACGCTGCTCACGTTGCTGGGGCGCGTGCGCAGCGGGTTGATCGAGGACGGCACGGCCATCGGCAACGGACTGGCGACGGCCATCAACCGCCTGCGCGAGAGCGATGCCAAATCGAAGGTCATCATCCTGCTGACCGACGGCGTGAACAACCGCGGCGAGATCGCTCCGGTCATGGCGGCCGAAATCGCCAAGGAGCAGGGCATCCGGGTCTACACGATCGGAGTCGGATCGCGCGGCACGGCCCCCACGCCCGCAATCGACATGTTCGGCAACATGACCTTCGTGCAGGCCAAGGTCGAAATCGACGAAAAGACTCTCCAAGAGATCGCCGACGCCACCGGCGGCCGCTACTTCCGCGCCACGGACAACGAGAAGCTGCGCGCGATCTACGACGAGATCAACCGCCTCGAAAAGAGCAAAGTCGAGGTAGCCGACTTCACGACCTACACCGAAGAGTACCTGCGGTGGGTATTGGCGGCGCTGGCGCTGCTCGCCGCGGAATTTCTGATTCGCACCCTGATTCTTAAACGCATTCCGTAATGTTTCGTTTCGCACATCCCGAATACCTCTACCTGCTGCTGGCCGCGCCCGCACTCGTCGCCCTCTTCGCATGGGTGCTCTACGACCGCCGGCGGCGGCTGGCCCCCCTCCCGGACCCTATTTCGTCC
>OATG01002194.1_pt1 | contig 11435 bp, 14 predicted proteins | sample 1516581 | NCBI WGS metagenome assembly OATG01 (sample SAMEA2579930, study PRJEB22360) | human gut metagenome | biome: human gut; feature: human-associated habitat; material: faeces | place: Denmark | collected 2008/2010
CGGAATGTAGCGCAGTTGGTAGCGCACTACGTTCGGGACGTAGGGGTCGGGCGTTCGAGTCGCCTCATTCCGACAAACAGGGCTTGACTTTCAATAAGTTAAGCCTTTTTTGTTCCGTTATTGTTCCGCAAAACAAGAGAAAAAAAATAAAAACAGAGGATTTCATCATGATTTACCTCTGTTTTTTTTATCTTTGCGCTAAATGCTTTCGGAAGTGTCCGAATCAGCTTTTAAATCCATGGGTGAAGGAGTAATCTTTCACCCTCTTAATAATTATATAGATCGTTTTATCTTCGTCTGTGAGGCTGTAACTAGAAAAATACAAGTGATATCTTCCAACTTCATTATGAAATCTTGATATTCAGGGTTGAGGCTATGGCATCTTATACCGTATTCCTCGGTGTATTGGGTAATCTGTTTTAGTGTGTATCCGTCTTTTCTTCCTATTATCCAAAAGCTATCTAGATTGTTTGCTATGTTTTCCTTAAATTCCTCAATGCTGAAAGGTTCTGTAAATACATAACATCCTTTCTCAAAACTTTCATGGGTCCCGTTCTCCATGCTATCTCCTGTGATCTCAAATGCGATCACTCCTGTTTCTTTTTTCATTTCTATTTATGGTTTTATATTCTTTTGTGGATGGGGTAGCGAATCACGACCCCACCCGGTTAATTATTAATCTCCGCAATAACTTCCGCATCTGTAGCCCATTGAACGACTAATGCGATTTTGATACTCACTATAAGAAATTCCTTCTTTGCGTGCTGCGATCTCAGCTCTCATTCGTTCCGCTTTCGCTTCTGCTTCACGTCTGATCCGGTCGGCTTCCAGTTGTGCATGAAGAAGAACCGAGTTAATAGCAGCCTGTTCCTTCTCATCACGCTCCTTCGCTTTACGGGCTTTTTCTTCTGCTTCGATTGCTTGGCGTGCTTCGGCTACCTTAACTTCGAACTTTGCCATACTCCAAGATTTGCGGAGTGCATCAGAGAATGTCGGGTACTTTGCACGAGCATTTTGGTAGAGATTGTGTGCTCTTCTCATTATCTTGCTTAAATCGTAACGTTTCATATCTTTATAACTTTTGTTGTTATTATTATGCTGCAAATATAACTCTTAATATCATAACATAAAACATTAAGATGAATATTAATGATGTTTTAAACTATATTTAACTATGAATTATAACTTTTGCGTTATTTATTCCTATATTTGCACATAAATTGAATTATAACTTAAAGCGTCATTATTATGAGAATAAAAGAAGTATGTAAAGAGAAAGGTATCACAGTTAGCCAGCTTGCGGAAAAGATGGGAATTAAGCAAGAGAGTTTGAGCCGTGCTATCAATGGAAATCCTACACTTGAAACATTGGAAAGGATTGCATCTGCTTTAGATGTTGACGTTCCTGAGTTGTTTACCTCATCTTCCGGTGGTATTATTGGAGTAATTCGCATTAGAGATACTAATTACAATATTAATAGTGTGGCAGACTTGTCTAGGTTACTGGATGGAATTGAACGAGGAGAAATTGTTTTGTAAACTATATTGCTATGGACATCGTTAGAATTGAACAAAAAACATTGGAGGAAATGACAGACCTACCCGAAACCGTTTATAAGTACCGAGATTGGAATAATACATATCATAAGCGTATTATAACAGAACGAGAGGTATTTATGGCTGCTCCTAATTCATTTGAAGATCAGGTAGATTGTAAACTGCCAGTTGAATATAGTGGACTTTCTAAAAAAGAAATACGAGAGGTATGCCTATACCATTCAAAATTATATTATCCTGAACGAACTCGAAAACAGCACCGGGAATATGCAGAGAATTGGCGTACAGAAAGCCCTTTTAGAAATATTAATCTAATAAAGGAATATCAAAAGCAAATGCTTGAAATATACAATTCTCAAATAGGAATATTGAGTTTAACAGCAAATGTAAAAAACTTGAAAATGTGGGAGAAATACTCCAATAATCATAAAGGATTTGCAGTAGGCTTTAATCCAATTATTATGTTTAAATATCTTGGAGGAGGTGGCCCGGTAACGTATTACGATACATTGCCTATAGTCCGTCCAGCTCCAATACATAGTTATGATGAGCAGCACTTTCTACAAGTGTTCTCTAAACTTTCCAAATGGAGTTTTGAAGAAGAGTATAGAACACATATCTTTAGAAGCAATGAGCTAACCAAAGAAAGTAGAACTATTCAGATTCCAGCAGAAGCCTATACTGAAATTGAGATGGGAGCAGATATGCCTAATGATATGGTTGAAGACTTATTAAACTCAATCCCTCCTGAGCTAAAGCATGTTACAATTAAACGTGCTGATAAAAATGAATTGAACTAATTTAATACATAGTGTTATGAATAGTAATAGACAAAATGAATTAAAGAAACAGTTACGTAAGAGTAAAAGATGGTTAATTGCTGCTGGCGTTGCTATATTAACTTTACCCGTAGTTCTGACAAAAACTCCTTGTTGTATTTTTGATTTCAGTGATACGGGGCAGGTAGGTGATACCATGGGAGGAATAATGGGACCATTTATTGCCATCTTAGCCGTGTGGTTCACTTTCAAAGCTTTTTGGGTACAATTTGAAGCTAATGAAGCACAAAAGGATATAAATGAACAACAGCGAAAAGATATAGCAAAGGAACGGTTTGAAAATAAGTTTTACGAACTTATTCATTTGCATCGTGATAATATGCTTGAGTTAAACCATAACGGAAATGAAGGGCGTAGTGCTGCAGCAAGCAGTTGTTACCATCTTGTTGTTTTATACTCTTTGATTGATAATCTATTTGTTAAATATTATCAAGACAATGAAGAGGTGATAAAAAAATATAGCCAATTAGCAGAATCAGTAGGGGGGTATCAAAAACTATTTGTTGAAATAACATATAATCTTTTCTTTTATGGAAAAGAATATATACAAACACTTCCAAAAGAAAAAAATAGCTATCTTATTTATTCTAAAGTAGTGGAGATGTTATCAAAGGCATGTAAGGAGGCTCATTTCAACCATAACGATATTATAGAGTTTCCTAATAAATTAAACTCAGAAGTTGAGCGTTATCTGACACGTGATAAAAGATTTGATATATATGATCATGAGATCGTAATACCTAAAGAACTTCTAAAAGGAAACCATGCATCTTTCGGTATCTATTTTAGACAATTATATCAAATTGTAAAGTTTGTTGCAAAGTCTGATATACTTTCAGAAAATGAAAGATATGATTATATAAAAGTATTAAGATCTCAATTGTCTGATTTTGAACAAATTTTATTATATTACAATGGACAATCAATAGTTGGAAAGAAATGGAATATTGCTGAGCCTCCTACCCAAATAAACGAGTCAGATTCTTGGAGAGAAAATATGAAACTTATAGCACGATTCAAGTTAATCAAAAATATTCCAGCTTCTTTCCATATGTTTGGAGTTACACCGGAAGAATATTACAAGGAAGAGATAAAGCTTTATAAAGATCAAGGAATTGCATTTTTCGAATGGAAGTAATTCTTAATTAGGACTATCCATCTGATTGTGTAAATAGAAAACTACGGGATTTTTCTCGTAGTTTTTTTTATTTACACAATCTCATGAATAGTCCCCTTCCTTTTTTATAGCATCCACAAAATCCACATTTCCTCTTTTTTATAGCATCGGAAAAGTCGGAATTTTCCCTTTTTTTATAGTGTCCGCAAAATCCGCATTTCTTTCCTTTTTTATGGGGTCGGCAAAATCGGCATTTCCGGTTATGGCAACTTGCAAGAATCTTGCTGCTCTTCATCGTATATCGTATTACATAGCTGGTATTTGATAGTAACCTTCTTTAGCCACTCATCGGGGGAATGTGCCGCTTTTTCTTCTTCAACATACCTCCATGCTCTCGTAATACGGTCCCATCGGAACAAAGCTTTTTTAAAGTTCTGATAGTGGTTAATTCGGTAGATTTTACCATTAAGAGAAGCATGGAATACTTTCTTGACTTTATCCAAGCCATCGGCTTTACTCTCCCAGTCATTATGAATCCCTATTACGGGATCAATAAAAGCCAGCTCTTTGAGGGGGGCTTGCTCTTTTCTTCCATTCCTCAATCCTTTCACGAATTTCTTTAAACCTTCAAAATGCTTGGTTATATCTACTCCATTGACATACCCGTTCCCATATCTATCCTTAGCGTACTTTATTCCGTTTTGCAGTAAGAACGAATATATCACAAAAGCATGGACATTAAGCACTATTCCGATCTCACGTATATTTACCCATCCCTCCGTATTTGATTCTTTCTCCATATATGAGCCTCCTTTTTCTTTATCCACGTTTACCAGATATTAAGCTCAATCTTTGCATATACTTCTGTATCTTCTCTTTAGCGTGCATGCTGTCTCTAATACACCAAGCGGTTTCTCCAAATTGTGATGAACTGGGATAGGATTCATAAATTTCCCCCTTTTCGTCTTTATCCCAATTAGATCGGAATACTTCGAAATACACAATCCCTTCCGGTGTCGTTCTTCGATAGCAATATATTCGGTTGCTTTTGTTTTGAGATACTAATTCGAAGGTGTCACCATACTTTTTAAATCTCTCCTTCAATGGTGGACGCTTTATGCTCTTTAATCTTTCCATATTCATATAATGTTTTTGTATTAGCCGCTTTCTCCGCAAAGGTGAATATCTTATCGCCTAGCAAAAGAAAGCGGCTTAAATCGCAAAAGGTTAGTTAAACATGTTTTTTTGCTCGTTAATTTCTTCGATGCCAAATTCCACTCTCGGTTTCTGTTTATCTATCCGCTTTTCGGCATGGATTTCAAAACAAAGACTATCGTTTGTAATTGCCTCAACCATTTGCAGGCAATCGAGGATCGTTTTTAAAGCGTTGTCCAGATCGAAGCGTGAACTACCTTGCCATACACGAATAAAGAGCTTGAACCGTCCGGATATGCGTTTGTTCCGGTACTTCTTGCATTGTAAACAGAATGATCTCTCGTACTCTCTGATCCTGTCGTTTTTGATGATCCGTTTCTGCCCGTCTTTACCCGGTACGGCTTGATAGTTATTCGCTTTAGCAATAACCTGCCCGTATATTGTTTCTATTTCCATAGTGCGCTATTAGGGCTAGTATCCTGCGGAATCAATCACGATTGCACGATTTTGTTGTACATCGGTAATATCCTGAACCGAAACTATCGGATTCGGAGCATTGGCAAATCCTTCTACCACAATAAGCGCAAGCTCCGCTAGGGATTCACGTGATAACTTAACTTCGGAACTCTGTTTAGCTACTCTTCCGGTGTTTTTTTCGACATTGCGAGTAATAGATAACTGTCCACCGTCAGCGAATTTGTATAAGCTGGAATTACCAAAAGACCGTCCTCCGTATTGCTGATTAAGAGCAGACAACGCATTTATAGCATGAGATGCACGTTTGTTGAGGATGTACATATTCTCGCCTCCTTCCGCCTCGAACTGCTGTCCGTTTGATCCGGTGAACGTTACACCGCCCTGTGAATGCGGAGCACCAAACACGGTACCACCTTTGGCAAACTTCTTAACGCTGGTGTTAGTTTTGGGAACTTCTTCTTTTACCTTCATAATTGAGGCTACTTGTTTCAATCCGGCAGCGATCACGATGGCTGCTTGCGCTACTCCCCAAATACCACCCTGCGCAATAGCCTTAGATGCACCTAAGTATGTGTTAATCGTAGCCTGTGCCAGAGCGAACGCTTTCCCGGCTGCGGATTCCTGCCCCAACAGGTTAGAGATTTGCCCGGCAACTTCAGCTGTCATTTGCAGTTTAGCGTTGACCTCCTTCTTTCTAAGTTCTTCACGGAGTTTAGCGTACTTTTCCTCAATGGCAGTAACGTCCGCACCGGATTTCTCGGCTGCTTCTATTTCCAGTTTCCGGGCTGTTTCTAGGTTCATAGCCAGTTTTTCAAAGTTGCTGGTTATGTTGGCTTGCTCGATTATACGTTCCTGCTCTACGCTTAATGCTTTCTGTTCCTTCTTCTTCTCGGCTTCCTCTTTTTCCAGTTCCGCTACCTTTTCCCGGAATGCGATCTGCTGTTCCAGCTTAATATTGTCGAACTCCTTTTGAGTAATAAGCCCCTGTTGCAGCCTGTAACGTTCCTTCTCCAAGATAGCTTGGTTTAGCCTGTCTTGGTCCTCTAGGGCTTTCCGTTTATCTACTATTCCGATGTTAGACTCACGAATACGTAACTGTAATTCAGTGATACTGTCCTCATATGACTTTAATATTTCTTGTTGTACCCTTTTCTCGGTTTCTGCTGCTTTCCGGGCTTCTTCTTCCTTGTCCTTCCTTTTCTGTTCTTCGGCTGCTTTAACTGCTGCTACCCCTTGTGCTATAATGGTCTTTTCAAGCCCTGACTGTTGGCTAATGATCTCTTTGCTCATAGACGAATATTTAGCGTTTGTTTCATTTATCGCTGCTTGCGCCTCTATAATTTTACGACGCTGTTCGTCCGCTGTGTATGTCAGCTCTCCGTTTGCTTCTATTTGTAGCTTCTTCGCCTCTAGTATTTCAATCTCCATTTGTTTCATCTTCTCCATGATGGAGAGGCTCTTCTTGGCGGCTGCATTACGTTCCGCAAAACTTTTGGTCTGGTCTGATATAATGGCTTTAGTTTCTTCCAATTCCCGTTTCATTTCAGAAAAAGGTAGAATCATATCAGTTTCTTTGTTGTATAGATCACGCTCCGCTTGTGCCAGTTCCCGGGCTGCTTCTGCGGCTGCCTTTGTCTCCGGTGAAATAAGACGTAGCTTCTCTAATAGCTCGACAACCTTTTTGCTGACAATCTCGATAGCTTTGACTACGCCAGTAAATAGGTTAGTTATATGGTCAGCCAATCGCCCGAATATTACCTGGAATGGAGCGAATGAAGCTTTCATTGAGGTTGCCAGTTCCGAATTACGGTTTATAAACTTCTCAATGGCTGCGATAATGGCAATGACAACTGAAAGAATAAACACTATCGGATTAGCTTTCAAGACAGCATTAAACGCTTTCACTCCCGTTATTCCTCCGGTCATGGTCTTTACCAGTCCGCCCGTAGCACCGGAAAGCCCACCAGTTTGTGATACGGTTTTTTCGAGATCACCGGCATAGTTACCAACATTTCTCCGGTTGTCTCCTATCGCTTTCTCCATATCCTTTAGTTTGTCCGATAGTTCTTTGGTCTGAGTTACCAGCTCTTTTCCCTCTTTGGTCGTTTCACGTGTTGAGGCTTCCATTTCATCAAGAGCTTTCGTATTTAAAGCAAGCTGCGCACGCATCCCCTTCACACTGTCTGCACCGGATTGCATAATGGTTGTATGCGCTTTAATGGCGGCACTGTTGTTGGTTATTTCGCTTTTGTTATCGTTTAGCTCTTTTGTTAGTCCTACAATTGTAGAAGTAGACTTCTCTACCGCTTTATTGTAAGCTGTCTGGTCGGCAGCATTCCCATTATAACTCTTACGCAATTCAGCAAGAGCGGCTTTCTCTGCATTGATCTGCTTAGTTAGCTGCGTTTTCTTTTCTGCCAGTTCTAACGACTTTTTAATAAGTGCATCCAGCCCGTCTGTTGCATCCCCGGTGTTGAATGATAAATCTAGTAATGTTACTTGTTCAGACATAGTTATTTGGTTTTAGATTTTTGCTTCTCTACTTCATCGTGTCTCTTGCTTATTGCCAGAATAGCATCTGTGTAGTTTATCTTCTTCGCATCTTCGAACGAGCAGTTAAACAGTTCGGATGTGATCTGAACCATTCCGAGGACGCTTTTAGCCTCTGCAATTGGATTCGATTCACCGGAACTACCTCCACCCGGTAACAGTACACGTTCCAGTTCGTCAGCCTGCCCGATCTGCTCCGCAATGTACTTCGATAGCTTTAGCATGTCAGCGACCGTATCCGGAGAGTAGTTGCCACACCAGCCCGTTACACGTTCCTTTGCCGTTTCAGCTCTGCGTGCTTCGATCATCTGCCAGAGAGTCACTTCTTCCAGTGGTGGTGCTGCATATCGAATTTTCCCGTTCCGTGTGACAAAGCGGGAAGGCTGGATTAATTTTGCCATAGTCTCCAACAGAACCGATTCATCCTGCGTTAAATCTATCTGCGCATCGGGACGAAGGTTTGCCAGAGAACACAATACTTGTTGGTTGTGGTAGTTCACTATTTTGCGCCATGTGCGTCTAACTATCCATCGAAGCGGATAAATCAGCCATGACAGGAAACATTTGATCTGCGCCCAAACGTATGCACGATAATTCTTAAATTCTTTAGTTTTCATTGTAAATCAGTTTATAAATTAAACATTGTGTGCGATTTGATTATTAAATTCAGTTATTATCTTATCAAAATGGAGTGTTTTCTAAACGTTCTCTTGTATCGTAATCGAATATCTTCGTTAAGGAACCATTGTGCTTGAATTTAACAGTTCCAACGGAACCGTTTCGATGTTTGGCAATTATCAACTCACCGTAATTACTAATTTCCTGCCCGGATGAATCTTTGGCACTAATCCCGTAATACTCCGGACGGTGGACGAACATAACCATATCTGCGTCCTGCTCAATGGCTCCCGACTCCCGAAGGTCGGCAAGGATAGGCTTTTTATCTGGTCTTTTGTCTACATCCCGATTGAGTTGCGACAGCAGGATAACAGGCACATTCAATTCTTTTGCGATAATCTTGGCTTCACGGGACATACGGGATATTTCCTGTTCCCTGTTCCGGTTACCGTTCGAACTTTCGGTTACCAACTGGAGGTAGTCTATTATCACTAATCCGCATTTGCCTTGTCGGTAATGCAAACGGCATATCGAACGAATATAACTCATACTGATAGCTGCATTATCATTTATCGTGATCGGCAGATTATACAAAATACTTCCGGTGCTGTGGTCTATTGCTTGGAGTTCCTCATTATTTATGTTCCCCGATTTTAATTTGCTTGGGTGCACATTGGATTCTGAGGCAATAAAACGCTCAAACAAACTGATAGAATCCATTTCCAAAGAGAAAATAACTACTGGAATCCCTTGTTTGGCTGCTGATTTGGCAAAATGCAGGGATACAGCCGTTTTCCCCATAGCCGGACGAGCTGCTAATACGATCAACTCTCCACCATGCCAGCCGGATGTCATACTGTTTAGGTCTTGCAATCCGGTTGTTATGCCTGTTTGTTGTCCACTAGCATACAGTCCCATTTTATGCTCAATGTTTTTTAATGCCGCCTTAGCTATGTCTTTAAAAGATTGGGCATCGTTTTTACCGATCAAATCCTGTTGCATTTGTTCCAGTGATTTTCCGGCATTGAAAAGAACGTCACCGATATCTTCCGTATCATCGTACGCTTGCTGTAGGAGTACATGAGACAATTCAATGGCTTTCCGTTGTAGATACTTCTGTTTAATCATGAGAGCATGTTCTACAACATGGAATGAGTCGTAGCCGTGATTCGAAGTTTCAGCGATGAAGTGGGGCGGAACTTCTTCTATCTTTCCCATCGAACGTATCTCATTCATTACTGACACTATATCACATGGCTTATTGTTCGCAAAAAGAGACTGTATGGCTTCATACAATATTGCATGCCGGATATCATAAAACATGTCTTTGCTTAGATCGGAGGATATAGCATCAAATACTTTATCGCCTCCAAAGCTAAGGAGAGAACCGTTAACAGCCTGTTCCGCTTCGGGTGAACTAGGTACTACTTTAATCTGGGATAATATATTCTTGTCTGCTTTCATCTTTTACCTCCTTTCTTCCATAGTTCTGCCACCAATACGTGAATCTTCTTTTTGCATCTGATAAGTTGGATATACTTCGTTCTTCTCCGATTGAAACGATATAGGCTATGAATTTATCTATCTGATCAGGAAGCATACTCATGAATGATACTCCGAACGTAGATTTTATACAAACAGATTCTTTCCATGTTTGGTCGGATAATAGTTGTTCTTTGATAGATTGAGAATTGAAACATTTATTTGCTTCCTCTCTCACACTCTCTTCTTTAGAGAGAGTATTATTTACTTTACTCTTATTTACTTTACTGGTTGAACTCTCGTTGAACGCTTGTTGAAGGTCCGTTGAACTCTCGTTGAACGCTTGTTGAACATTCGTTGAACGTTCGTTGCTTTTTCGTTTAAGTGATGAAGCTTTTCCGGCTTTACTAGCAATTAGCCTTTTCTCTTCTAACGGCTTCATTCGTTCAATAAGAGAATCAGAAAAAAAGAACTCTTCATTTTCAACACTAAATAAATTGTAGCTACATACAACAGCTCTAACTTTCTCGGCTGTTGTGTTATATCTTCTAGCTAATGCAGGTATTAAAACTAATGGGTAACGGTAATTATCCTGATCTCTCAATGTCTCTAACAGCATCCAATAAATGCCATATCCTTCCATTCCTAGTTGTTCAATAAGAAGAACACATTTAGGATCATCTTTCGCATTGCTATCATGTGGAAAATAGGAATTGTAGCTCTTCATTTTGTACCTCCTTTCCAATCAATCGACATTTGCCGTTTATCCTGTTCCAGCCAATACAGTTTAGTACGATCCGGCAGACGGCAATCTGCTATCTTCCACCCTTCATCATTGCGAAGAGTGGAGATAATACGCCGGGCATCGTTCGAATGTGTCTCAGCATTGATTTCTTTTGCCGTTACTTTACGACCAGATAAGAAAATAGATCGGACCTGTTGGATGATACGTGAGGAATGATTATCTTTGCTCCTGTCATTAAGGAGATTGGAAGTCGTTGAGGCTTCCTTTTTCTTTTTGTCCATAGTCAGCCCCTTTCTTACTTAGATACCTTTTTCAAAGCATCGTTAATATCCTTGTCTGTATAATAGACACGTGTACCAATTCTCCGAGCATTAATAATGCCAAGCTTAGTCCAGTTATCTAATGTAACTAGGGAGATACGTAGCTTTTCAGCAGCCTCTTTACGTTTATAAAGTCCGTCACGTGAAGTACTTTCTACTTTGGGAGTAGAATCAATAATACTAGCCAGCTTCTTATCAAGTAAGCGGCTTAACATACTTTCAAGGTCGGAAGGAGTCACACCTTGAATAAGAATTGAATTTTGTGTAGATAAAAAATGCTCCATAATCTTATTAGTTTTTTGATTATGGAGCAAAGTTTGCCTATTTTTGTCAATTATTATCTATGCGCATATATGCATATTATCCTCGCATATATATGCGAAATTAAATATCATATAGTATTGAATTAATTATATTATCTACCTCATTCGTATTTCTATTTGCATCATTAGAATTACTTCGCAAATAGTTACTTATCATACTGGATTCCTTTACATTATCAAAAAGATTTGTATATGCTATAAGAAATCTAGCAATCTCTTCATTTTTATTATCAATGTATCCTCTATTTCTGA
>OATG01002196.1_pt1 | contig 11430 bp, 21 predicted proteins | sample 1516581 | NCBI WGS metagenome assembly OATG01 (sample SAMEA2579930, study PRJEB22360) | human gut metagenome | biome: human gut; feature: human-associated habitat; material: faeces | place: Denmark | collected 2008/2010
ATGGTTACCCATATGTCAATGTTTTTTATTATTTTTTCTTTTATTTTTTTAATTATTCGCTTATTTATTTAATTGTCAATGTGCTTTTTCCGTTTTGCATTTCTTTGCGCCCGTTCGTGGGCTTTGCTTCTCTTTCTTTTCGCTTCACCCTCTTTCTGTCCGTTTATGTAAAAGGCAAATCATCGGTGCTCGATTCTATCGACATAAAGCCGCCGTTTTCTGCTGTCGCCGGTTCTTTCCTCTGCCCTGCATTATTATTGCTTTCTGCTGCCTGTTTGGATTCTGCAAATTCCGCATGCTCAACAACAATATCTGTTGTATATACTCTTTGCCCGTCCCTGTTCGTGTAGCTTCCTGTCTGGATTCTTCCCTCTATAGCAAGCTTTACCCCTTGTTGTCCGTATTTTTCGATAAACTGCCCGATTTTTCCGAACGCTACGCAGCTTATAAAATCCGCGGTCTGCTGCCCTTCCTCTCTTTTTGTTTTCCTGTCTACAGCAAGCGTAAACCGGGATACTGCCATCGGTTCATCGCCGTCTGTGTATCGGGTTTGTGCATCCCTTGTCAGCCTGCCTATTAATATTGCTTTATTCATTTTCATACCTCTCTTTTAATTCTCTTGCAATTTCCAACTGCCTTTTTAATATTTCCTGTTCTTCTTCCATGTAGTTCTTTTTTAATTCCACAGCTTTAGAATACTTATATGTCTGCTGTAGTCTTTTGCGCTTCTGTATTAATTCCCTTTGTTCCTCGTTCACGTATGTTATTGTGTATTTTGCTTTGCAATGCGGACAGATAAAAAATATTTCTTCGATGTCCTTGCCGTTTTTGTCTTTTGCCACTACCCGGCTTTTTTGCCGGGTAGTGTGTCCTTTAATCTCTTTACTGCACTTATCGCATATTATCATTTTTGTTTTCTCCCTCTGCGGCAATGAATGTTTCACAATCCCATTCATTGTGTGTTTTGCATACTCACACCTCGATTTCATTTTCCTGTGGGAATTGAAAAACACTTAGCTTTCTAGTTTTTAAAATTGTGTATCCAAGTTCATCTAATGTTAATATTTCCCTTATATCTTCGCGACTTCCTTTTGTATAAAGTTTCAAGGTTTCTAATCTCTTATACTGTTCCCTAAGCATTTCCATAGCCTTAATTGCCTTTTCTTTAGTGGAATATTCAGCCAACGCAATGTCATTAATCAAGTCTTCTACTCCTGTTAAATTACGGTTCAAAAAACAAATAGCATTTCTAAATCTCTGAATAACTACCATTTCATAGGGAATATCTATTGAACCGTCCTGTGAAATTACTCTCATTCAAAAAACTCCTTTTCTAATAAATCTTTATTGTCAAATATGTTGCCGATAACCTCCATACAATCCTGATAATCGTAAATATGTTCCTCTTCAAATCTTCCATCTTCAAGCAATACATCAAAGTAAAAACCTGCTTCGCTTTCATTCCAACTAATGTAGCCACAGTATTCTGCATCCATGCAATTTACAATGTCATTCTCCCAAATCAGCTTGCCGTTCTTATCTTTCAAGCTTGTGCATTGACAGATTGTATCTGGAATTACTTCATGCATCACAATTATTCTTCCAATCTCTTTTCTAACTTTTACAATATTGTCCACAGGATGTATATAATACTTTCCATTAGAAACAATAAGATTTCCAATGACCCAAACATTGTTAAATTCTCTTTCTTTTGGAGTTGTCCTCGCTTTGTATAAATATCTATTTTCCATTTTCGTTTTCTCCTACAATTTTGTTTATATATTCATTTGTCTTTTTTAATTCTTCTTCTGCCTGTTCCTTTGTAATAAATACGCTTTTGCCGATGCTTTCCCTTGTACAGCTTCCGGTTATATTCCCTGTCTTATTAGAAAAGTAGAACACTATTTCATTTTTGTCCTGCTTTTCGGTTAAGACTTCCGGGACTGGTATAAATCCTTTTCCGTATCCGCTGGAATATCCTGTTATTTCGTATGCTGTTACCGTTTTGCTTTTCGGCGTTACAATATATACTGTATCTCCTATTTTGCATGGTAATTCTATCAAATTCTTTATTGCTTCACTGTGTGCCTGTCGTTTTATCATTTTGTATGTTTCCCACCTCAAAATACATTCATCGGAATCCGGTATACATATACATTTACTGTTCATCTTGCAATTTTTACATTTTAACGTCATTTTTTTCTTTGCTCCTCTCTTTGCACTTTCCAGCTTTGCCGCAACCATATATATACTGTCCTTGTGCGTTTTTTCCTAACTTTATGCGGAACAAGCATGAATCACAGTACCTTTGTAGATTATTAATGTTTATGCTCTCTGTCTTCATCTGCTGCCCTTCCTTTATTCGTCTTTAAGCCCTAATATACAATATCCGTCCTGTAATCCTGTAAACTCTTTAAGCATGTATGTTATAAGCTTTCTGCACGTTCTCCCTGTTTCTTCTCCTGCTTCGTATTCGTGTAGTTCCAGTATCTCCCCGGCTTTGTAATTTCGGTCATTTTTGCGCAGTTCAAACGTTTTTATATTGTTCTTTACGTCCTCGAAAAATTCTTTCCCGATTTTAACGCTGTGTACCTTTTTTTCTTTCTCGCTCGGAAGTGTCTTTATCCTTTCCGCTTCTTCCTGTTCTTTTAATTTCCTTGCCGTTTCCCGGTCAATTTTTTCCTGTTCTTCGTTGTACCGCTGTTCTGCCGTCTTCTGTGTTTCTGCTCTGTTTAAATACCTGTCACAACTTCGACATGTCCCCGTTTTAACATTGCAACTTTCGTATCGTGCGCAGCTGTAACACAGGGAAGTTATACTTTCCGGGTGTGCATCTTCGTATTCGTCCGTGTCTTCTTCCGTTTCGTCTGGTACTTCTTCCGTTTCGTTTTGTGCCTTTTCCGTTTCGTTCGGGTTTTTTCCCTGCATTTCAATTTGCCCCGGTATCTGTTCGTTGTCTGTCTGCTGTCGGTTCGCTTCCTTGGCTTCTTTAATCTCTTTAAACGTCAATCCGCTTTCCTCGTATTTTTCTAACAGGTCGTTTTGTTCTTCCTCTGTCATGCCGCTAAGTTCGTAAGCGGCGGAAAATGTCAATCTGCCCTCTTTTAATTCTTCGGTAAATTCTGGGATAAGGTGCTTGTTAATGCTTTCTATCTGTGCAATTTTGGTTGTCGGCATTTTTAACATATCCGCTATTATGTCCCGCAGTCTTCCGCTGTCCAGCTTATACCCCTGCAAGGTCAATCCGTCTTTTTTCATGCGTTGCAAGGTTTCTTTCAGTTTTTGTTCTTCTTCCAATATGTCTTTAACTGTCTTATTGCGGTATGTATTCGCAATAATAAGTTGCACGATTTCCTCGTTTTCCTCTGCCGGTGTTTTTACTTGGCAGGAAACGAACTCAAATTCTTTGTGTCCCTGCTCCGTTAAAAGTTTTAACGCTCTCCACCGTCTTTCCCCGGCAATAAGTCGATAATCCCCGGATTCACCCGGTGCGTATACTACTGTTAGATTTTCCAATAACCCTACCGCGTAGATATCCTGTGCAAGCTGTTCTATATCCGGCATACTATAGAAATTCTTTGCATTGCTGTATATTTTATTAATGCTTATATCCTTTACCCTGAATCTTGCTTTCGGTGTGTTGTCTACTGCTGCCGCCTGCGTGTTCTTATTAAGTGCGTCTATTACATTCCATGCCATATCCTTATCTCCTCTCACTACTCCGTAAATTCTATTACAATTTCTTTCAATTCTTCCGCTGTCAGGCTTTTTATATCTTCGTCCTGTTGTTGTATTAATTCCCTTACTTTTTGCCTACTTACGTATATCTTCATCGTTTTTATTGCATTTGTAACCGCTTTTCTAATTTGCTTGTCGGTTTTTATGCTTTCATCTTCGTCTATCTCTTTAAATATTCTTTCCGCTTCTCTCTTATCTATCGTGTATAGAGTCTTCAGCTTGCGTTGTTCCGTTTCTGTCTTGCTTTTTTCTTTTGTGTGTCTTGCCTGCTCTATTTCCTTTTTCATCTGCTCGTATTCTTGCAGGCTTATAGTTACAAGCGGCGGCATATTGTTCATGTTCATTTTTTACATCCCCTTTTTATATTTCTTTTAAAAGTTCTTCCGTTACCGCTCTATAGTCCTGTGTTGCTATGCAGTTCTTTGCAAACGCAGGAAGTGGCACATGTGCAATTGTAGATTTTTCCGCAACTACAGACCGCCGCACTGCCGTAGAAAAACAATTAAATTCTGCTGCCGCCCACTCCTTTACCTGTGCAGTCGTTTTATTCTTCTGCTGCATAGTCAACAACACTTTTGTTTTAATATCCGGGTTTAACGCTCGTAATGTCTTTATCTGTTCATTTGTATTTAGTGCCGCTTCTACCTCAAACCCGCCGACCTTTACCGGTTCAATCAGCATATCCGCCGCGGTCAATACGTTTGTCACGGTCATGTCCATTAAAAGTCCACAATCTACAATGCAATAGTCATATGCGTTCTGTGCTTCTTCCATAGCCGCCGCGAACCGTGTAACTTGGTTCTGCTGCTCTGTAAGCATAAGATTCATGTTAGTCCGCATCAAGTAGCCGTTTGCCGGGATAATGTCGATGTTGTTATACGGTGTCGTCTGTATCAAGTCCGCTGTCGAATATGCTCCGCCGGTTGTCCTGTGATTCTCTAACAGTTCCGCCATTCCCTGCCCTTCCTCGTCATATCTGCCGTATAGCATGGATATATTGCCTTGCTGGTCCGCATCGCAAATCAATACACGTTTGTCATGCTCCTCTCCTAACAGATATGCAATTGCTGCGGCAGTCATTGTTTTACCGATACCACCTTTTTGATTCATTACTGCAATTATTTTCATGTGTTCGCCCTCGCTTTCTTCCCTTTGTTTTATGCTGTCGCAATTATTGTTTCGTAACTTTCTAATTCTTCCAACGCTCTTTTATAGCACTGTGTTTCATTTTCTTCCTGTACATCTACAACTACAGTTTTGCCGCTTAATGTTTCACGGTATATTTTTATTTCCATCCCTCTTGCACAACTCATGTCATATAGGCGCATATTGTAGATTTTGCGCATTTTTATGTATTTGTTGTAAAATGCCCGCATTGCGTTTTTATAGTCCTGTTCTTCATTTTCCATCGTCTGTCCTTTCCCAGCCCTCTTTTAAATACAACATAACTGTGCCATCGTCATTATTTTCTTGAAAATGTATATATTCTTTTCCAATTGCGCTTATATATTTTTCTGCTTCTTCTTCAGAGAAGCACAATACACTATCCATTTTATTTTTCCTTTCTCTGCCTTGTCTGTTTAAGTTCGCCGTTTTTTATAACGCTGTTATTCGGCATCGTCATCTGCTGCCGTGCCGTTCCGTTTTCTTCGTTTCCCGGTGTGCATAACTGCAAATACTCCCGCAGGATATTAACCGCATCTGTTGCTGTGTAACAGGTTGCCGTATAGTGTCCAGCTGCCGCCATATCATACAAAAATTCTTTCTGTGCCTGTGTCCGTGTACCGTCCCCGAACTTCATTTCGATGTACAGCCCGCAGTATTGCCCTTTTGGGTATGGCAAGCACAAATCCGAAACCCCGGCTTTTACTCCCATCTGCTTTAGTTTAACGGCTTCAACTTGGTTTCTGCTGCCGCCGTTTGGCACATGGTGCAGCCATTTTAATTCGGGATACTGGCGCATGTGCCAGCGTGCCCATTCCACAACATTAATCTGTTCCGTATCTTCGGAACGCTTCGCATATCTTACATTCATGCTTTTTGTCCTCTCTTTCTTCTCTTTCTTTGATTTACTTCTGTCCCATATTTTTCATTCAACATTGTATTGGTGATGGTTTGGCTTCCTGTGTTACCGGCTTGTACATTCTCGCGTAGATATAAAATCGGCGGTTTATGTCGTTGTAACGAATTTCATATTCGCTCAATTTGTATCCGTCCTTTTTGTACCACTTATTTAATTTGTCTTCGATGTTCGCTCTACCGGTAACTATTTCGTTTATGTCCTTCTGTTTAAACTTATAGTGGTTTTTCTTAATGTTTGGCTTTTTAAGTCCTTTGCTGGCGCTCCATGTCTTTTGATACTTGCCTTTTTCTTCTTTGGGCTTAGTTATGTACTTAGACAGTCCAACAAGTCCATTTTCGTCTTTGTGCAGGCGGCGGACTTGATTTCTTCTGCCTTTCTGCCATATCCTCTCTACATCGTCCATTGACATATCGCCGTCCAGTACGATGTGATGATGCCATCTTCCTTTTGCGCCGCGCTCGGTAACATACACATAACGCAGATTCGGCAAGCCGTCTTTTTTCCTTTTAGTGTTAAGACGGCGGATATAGTTCTTTATATCCTTTTTTGCCTGCTCCATAGTTTCCGGGCTATACTCATCTGTGTAATTTAAGGTCGCCCAGATGTCGTCGTTATCGAAGTTGGCTATAATCGTGCGTTCGCACATTTTGCGGCTGTTTTTTTCGTTTAAATTGTGCTGCGCCCGTCTTTGCCGCTCAATCTGCAACTCTGTCTTTACGCTTTTATATTCCTGTGATGTAAATTCGGGATATACTTCCACTTCAAGCTGTTCAGCCGCTTTTATTTCTTTTGTCGCATATATAGACTTTACTATCCCCTGTTTCCACATTCTTTCGATATAAGATTCTTGCACGTCTTTAAGAGTCTTATCAAACATTGCTTCATAATCGTAATCTATGTATGCTACTTTCTTTTTCTTTCTTTTCTTTGTGTCCTTTGTGTCCATACTTCTGCCCGCCTGCTATGTATTTTAGATATTTTTAAAAATTACATCGTTGACTTGTTACTATCCATTACAAGCCCGAAAAAACGTTTTTCAGCCCAGCGCAGTATTGACATTTTTATAAATGTGCGATATACTAATGCTGTACTTATTCAGTTACCTTGTAATACAAGGCAACAACCCGGAAGGCATTCGGACTTTTTATATCCGAATGCCTTTTTCCTTTTCTATGAAGCTTTTTCAGCTTCTTTTTTCCTTATCCCTTTTAACTCTACCTTCACGCCGTCATTGCGCTGTGTAAGGATTAATGCAATCATTCGGAATGCTCTTTCTACATTCGGAATGTTCTCTGGGTTGTTCGGGTTTCTGTATTCTTTTAATTCTGTTTTCATATGTTTTCGCTCCTCTCTAATCCGTGTATATGTACACATATTTAATTAGTCTGTATGCTCTGTTTTTCTGCTCCTTGTTCATTTTTCGCAGTAATCTACATATTTTTACTATTGTCATGTGTTTTTGCTCCTCTCGTTTTACATACAAACTGTATGTATTATCTATATCCATAATGTAGTACAATCTGTATGTAATGTCAATAGTTTTTTGAGAGGTAACACACATGTTTAATAAACGTTTACGCGAAATGCGCAAAAAAAGAGAATTTACACAGCAAAACATGGCGGATTTATTGCAAATTTCTTTAAACTCTTACCAAAAGTATGAGCAGGCGGAACGCTGTCCGTCCTTTGATACGCTTGTAAAGATTGCCGATATTCTTGACGTATCACTTGATTATCTATTCTGTCGCGATTCATTCATGAAATCTCACGCAATATCTTTTGATGAACGTTAAACATTTCTTCAAGCCTGTCCCATATCTCAAAGTTTCCCGTTCTGCTTCCGTCTTCTATCTTCTGATAATATACAAGTGTGATATTCAATTCATCCGCAACTTCCTGTTGTGTCATGCCCGCCGCTTGGCGGGCTTCTTTTAATTTCCTGCGCATCTTCTTTTACGCTCCTTTTTTTGTCGCTTTGTCCGCTGTTTGGAATACCGATATATTGTATACGTCCATCCCTCTGCCGTCTGCGAATTCATATTCCCGATTCGCGCCGCGCGAATCTTTCCAGCCGTCCAGCATAACAATACAGTCTGCATAGTCCAGTAATTCCATACACAGATTCATACACTGGTCGTATGTCAATACATCTTCTAACGGCTTTAACACTTTTGCGGGGTTTATTACATTAAACCCGCAAGCCTTTATTTTCTGCTCTGCTTCTTCAAATTGCTGCATATAATTTTCGTTTCCCGTTACCGGTCCCGAAATGTATGCCCTTGTTTTTTCTTCTTTCATATTTATCCGTCTTCCTTTTTTATGCAATTACCGTGATTTCTTTGTCTGTGCGATTATAGTAAAATACGCTGTCTGTACAACGCATATTGTTTGCATCTTTGTGTTTGCTAAGTATTTCTCTATAACCAGTGTCGCAAATGTTTTTTAATCCTTCCGCATCGTTTCCGGTCGCTCGTGATGCAATTGCTTCATCTTTTGTCGGAAAGATTACTATTAAATCATCTTTTACCTGGTCGGCTATATCTGCCAGTACATTTTTATTCAGCCCGAACAATGCGCCGTCGTTTCCCCACTTTGATGATATTATGTAAAAATCTTCTTTCATGCCGCACTGCCATTCTTTTTTTCGCATTGCTGCTATAGTTTCCGCGATTTCCTGCGGTGCTCCGTGCTTTTTCAATTCGTATATCGCCTGTTTTTCGATAAAATCCGCGCTCGCCGTGAACCGCGGTTCTAAAATCCGGGCAGTGTTCTTCTGTCCTGCTTCGTACAGGTCAGATTCTGTCATTTTCAGCATTTTCATAACTTCGCCTGTTATTTCAATGCCTGCCTGTTTTTCATCGTCGGTGTGCAATACAAGTCTGTACACCATTGCCATGCCGTAATATTCCCGGTACGGTCTATCTTTTAACATGGCATCGTCAAGGCTGGTAAGATAGTATATTGTGTTATCCTGCGGCTTTGCTGCTTCAAAAAATTCTTTAACAGATGTGCCTTTGTCTGTCATTTTTTTGAAGATTTCGTTTTTTGTCGCTTTTTCCGCTTTGATATACTGCTCTGTCATTTCGTTCACGAGTGTTTCAAAATCCACGTTAGTATTTTCATATATTCTATATACTTCATAGAGATTTGCCGCCGTAGAAATTCTCCTTTTATTCGCCTGTCGCGGCGGTGCAACCGTGAATCTGTCGCCTTTTATTGTGTCGCCGCTGATTACCATAACTGTATAATCTGCGTATTCTGCTGGCAGTTTCTTCTTTACTTCTTCGCATATTTTCTTTTTAAATTCGTTGTACTTCATTTTCATTTTTTGTACCTCTCTTTGTTTTTTATTAAGCGCGCTAATCGGGACAACCGGAATCGAACCGGTTTTCAAAAGGGCGGGTGTTGCGCGAGGGGGAGAGTTGCAACATTCCTTTTGGTTTTACCTATAGTCCCGTGAGCCGCATAACAGTGGTAACACGGCACCGTTATGCGCTGTTGCGATTCTTTTATTTTGGTGGTGGTAGCTGTCTAAGGTATCTATTTTTTTCACTGCCAAAATGGGGGACTACCGCAACGAAACCCGAAACCCTGCGCAGCCTTTGACAGCTACACGGGTACTGAATACATTTACTTTTATCTACTTTACTTTATTTACTTTTTGTTTAGATTTATTTTTGTTGTTTTTGGTTGTGCTTGCTCCTTTTTTCTTTTTTATTTGCTATAATCTGCTGCCTTACTACTTTCTGCGGTACATTGTAAACTGGTCGCACCGCATGCGTTTTTCGCTCGGTGCTACCCTTTCATATCCCGGTACTGGTAACATTGCCGCTACTTCTTCCGGGTATGCCTGTGCGGCAATAATGCTGCCGATGATAACAAGGGTTTTACCGGTTGCGCCGTACTGCTCTGCAAAATCTTTTTTAATTTCTGCGATGATATACAATCCTTCTGTTGTAGGGTCGAAACTTGGTTCTGTATAGATTCCACCCCAGTAAACTTGTGTTGTGCTGGCATTAATTAATTTGTCCGGGTTGTTTTCCACAGTTACAAGTTCACCGTCCGTATCCTGCATTACGATGTTATGTGGTGTAGTGTTTGCGATTACGATTCCATTTTTAAATTCCTTGAATTTTGTCATGTCTTTTTACCTCTTTCTTAATCTTTTCTCTGTTTTTTCATGCCGTTCCGCCCCGATTGCATCAAGTGCCTTTTCGGTCTGTTCTGTTGCTTCTTCGGCAAGTATTTTTCTAACAACGGTTAGACTAATTTTCAGTGCTGCCGCAATCTGCGGCGCTGTGTACTTGGCTTTATGCAGCCGTTTTATTTTCTCGCGCATTTTTCTTATTTATCCGCCCCCTTTCTGTTGGAAACCAATCAAGTTGTTTTGGTCGTCAAATTCCATTTTTACTTGTCCTTTTATATCCGTGTCTTCTAACCACCAATCAAATACATCTTGTGCATTTTTCCAATCTGTTTTATCTCCGTCTTCTTTTCTGTGTTTTAACATTCTTGTAAACGCTTGCAGATACATATTTTTGTATGCCGGATACTTTTCAAATTCCTTTAGTCTTTCCTTTTTCCCCGCCATAGGGCAGCCAATACAGCCGATTCTTTTACAACCGCCCGGCAATCCATTGTTATACAATGGATTTACTTCTATTTGTTCGTGCTTTATGTACCACCACAAAAAATCGTCCTCCCAATCTAATATGGGATTTACCAGCGTTTTACTTGTTCTGTAGCAGTTTTCTACCGTCCTGTGACTTTCCGAATTTTCGTAATTTAGAATCAATCCGCCTTTTGTGGTCGTTTCCATTTCTCCTTTTTCCATTCGGCGCATTGCCGCGGTCGGCTGTGGAAATGTTATAATCCCGTGGTTATTGGCTCGGCTTCTGCTTTCTGCCGCTCGCACGCCAGTTATCACTTTTTTACCTTTTCCGCTTCTTTCTTTTAATTCCGCGCAACAATATCGGCATAGTCGTGTTGGTGGCATTTTCTTTTTTTCTATTAACTGCCACATCGACAGCCGCGGTCTTTGGATTATTACATCTTTCTTACTCTGTATATAACGCACCGTTTCCGGTGCATCTACCGTTGTAAGATTGTGCACAGCCGTAAACAGAACGCTGCTTTTCTTCGCAAGATGTAGAATTACGTCCGAATCTTTACCTCCGCTATATCCGAGTTGATATGGGTCTTTGCTTGCGAACGTCTGCAATATCTCTATTGCACGTTTTTCTTGTTTTTCCATTTAGTCCGTGCTCCTTTTTAAATCTTCTGCAATGCGTTTGCTTGCTTCTGCCGCATTTGCAAACGCATTACCCAGCGCTTCAAAAATTTTCGATACGATTTCTGAAACGTCCGGCATCTTAAATTGTGGCGCCGTGGCTTGCGGTATTGTAAATTGCGGTATTATGTTTTCTTTTGCCCGGCTGTTCCTTTTACTGGGTGGATTGTGCCCATACTTCTTTTTATATGCCTTTTTCCATTGTCTGTGGTTCATTCTTCATCACCGTCCGTTTCTTCCGGCGTGTCCGGTTCTTTCCCCAGCAATGTTTTTTCTAATTCTTCTACCTCGTCCGAAAGCTGCAAATTAATTTCATGCA
>OATG01002205.1_pt1 | contig 11361 bp, 9 predicted proteins | sample 1516581 | NCBI WGS metagenome assembly OATG01 (sample SAMEA2579930, study PRJEB22360) | human gut metagenome | biome: human gut; feature: human-associated habitat; material: faeces | place: Denmark | collected 2008/2010
AAGGTTGTGGATGGAGAGTGTTTGAAAGAGAATATCTAAACATAAGAAGAAAAAAGATGGTTGGTGTCAGCCATCTTTTTTGATGGAATCAGAAAAATTGAAAAAATATTGCGGTTTAATATGTTTTGTATCATAAAAAACAAAGAAAAATGCAGAAAAACAATCAACATAACGTCAAAATGGAATTCGGCAATATGCATAAAAATAGAGTTTTAAATTTGTGTATAATACACAAAAGGATTGGGAATGATAAAAATAATATGGAAAATTGATAAAATGAGCAGATTTGCTGTTTGAATAAAAATGAAATTGGTAAAATTGATAAAAACAACAAGATAATTTGAAAAAATGAGTTTGCGGACAAGATAGTATGAGAATCAGCTCCCTTCATGTGATACTATTTTCACATAAAAACAAGGGCCCGAAAAAATAAAAACTGAATCTATGAACAGGAGAGGAAACATGAAGGGAATGAAAAAAAACAATAGGGATCGTACTCGTGATCGCATTGATCGCAGTAGGAATTTATACCTTTGTGGCAGTAAAAAGTGAGACAAGCAGTGAAAAGGTGCAGCTTAGAATGGCACATGGACAGGCGGCAGATTCTGAGATCGGAGAGACGATCGAGTATTTATCAGATCTGGCAGCAGAAGACAGTTCCAAGAATCTGGAAGTGGATATTTATCCGAGTGGTGTGCTTGGAGCAGAGCCTTCCACGGTAGAGATGGTACAGGCAGGTGTACTGGATATGGCGAAAGTAAGCGCCAATACACTGGGACAGTTTGATGAGAGATATTCTATTTTCTCACTGCCATATCTGTTCCGCGATCAGGAACACTATTACAATGCAATGGCAAACAGTGAAGGAATTCAGGAACTGTTTGAATCTACAAGGGACAAAGGATACATTGCAATTGGTTATTATGCAAATGGTGCAAGAAATTATTATCTCAAAGAAGATAAGGCAGTGACAGATCCTTCTGTTCTGAAAGGAAAGAAAATACGTGCCATGGTCAGCAGTACTTCCATGGAGATGATCGAACTGATGGGCGGCTCACCGGTACCGATGGCATCCAGTGAAACGTATACGTCTCTTCAGCAGGGCATCGTAGATGGTGCAGAAAATACAGAGCTGGCACTGACAGTTGACAAACATGAAGAGATTGTAAAATCTTATACATACACAGAGCATCAGTATTCACCGGATATTTACATCATCAGTACGAAAGTCTGGGACAGCTTAAGCAAAGAACAGCAGGAATATTTAAAAGAGTGTCTTGTGAAATTGAATGAGAATTTTGTTTCAAAATATCAGCAGATGATGGATGATGCCATTGAAGAAGCGCAGGAGAATGGTGTGACTGTTTACAGAGATATTGATAAGAGTAAATTTATCGAGGCGGTTCAGCCAATGCATGAGGCGTTTGAAAGCAAAGGGGACGCTTACAAGAGTCTCTACGAAGATATTCAGAAATATGCCGTTGCAGAAGAGGAGGAGAAGTAATGAAGATCATAAATAAAATTCTGGGAACAGTGATCTCCGTACTTGTTGCGGTCATGGTTCTTGCCTGTTGCTGGCAGGTTATCACACGATTTCTGTTAAATGATCCAAGTCAGTGGACGGAGAAATTTTTGAGATACGCACTGATCTGGATGACGATGCTTGGGGCACCGTACGCTTATGGAAAAGATCAGCATTTGTCGATCCGTGTGCTGGTGGATAAATTTCAGTCAAAGAATCAGATCCGAACAAAGATCGCAGTCGAGATCATCGTATTGATTTTAAGTATTGCAGTATTTATTGTAGGTGGAATCATGGTAACTGCAAACTCAGCAGGACAGATTTCAGCTGCACTGAAACTTCCGATGCAGGTTTACTATGTATGTATTCCAATTAGTGGATGTCTGATGGTGCTGTATTGTCTGGAGCGTTTGAAAAGATGGTTCACAGAATTAAAGGAGGGAAAATAAATGTAAATTCAGGCAGCAATCTTACTTGTAATTGTATTTTTCCTGATGCTGGCGTTTAGTGTGCCGGTGTCGTATAGCATCATTGTTTCCGCATTGGTAACAATCGTTGCATTTTTGACACCTGGATTTGGTGTGTTTGTTTCTGCGCAGAAGATGGTCAGTGGAATTGACAGCTTTTCTCTGATCGCAGTACCATTTTTTATTCTGGCAGGTCTTTTGATGAACAGCGGTGGTATTGCCAAGAGATTGATCAATCTCGCACTGTTGGTTCTTGGAAAAGTACCGGGATCTTTGGCACTGACAAACATTGCGGGAAATGCGATGTTCGGTTCAATTTCCGGTTCCGGTATTGCAGCGGCAACTGCAATCGGTGGAGTTATGCTCCCGTTGGAAAAAGAGCAGAAGTATGATGAGGGATTTGCGGCAGCAGTCAATATCGCGACAGCTCCCGTTGGACAGCTGATTCCTCCGACAACAGCGTTTATCGTATTCTCGGCAGCAGGTGGTGGTGCTTCGGTAGCGGCACTGTTTATGGCTGGATGGATTCCGGGACTTCTGTGGGCTGCATGTTGCATGGTAGTTGCATTCTTCTATGCAAGAAAGCAGGGATATGTAATTAAAAGAGACAAACTGACTGCAAAAATCGTAGGGAAGACAATATGGGATGCAATCCCGAGTTTATTTCTGGTCGTGATTATCATCGGTGGTATTTTATCTGGAAAATTTACGCCGACAGAGGCATCCGGTGTTGCGGTTGCATACGCCTTTATCCTCTCCGTGTTTATTTACAGAACGATCAAACTGAGTGAAATTCCGAAGCTGTTGGTGGATGCAGCAGTTATGACAACAATCGTTATGCTGATCATCGGAGCATCTTCTGTATTGTCATTTGTAATGTCCTTTACAGGGCTGCCGGCAGCAATCAGTAAACTGGTTCTTGGAATTTCAAGTAATAAATATGTGATCCTGCTGATCCTCAATATTTTCCTTCTGATCGTGGGAACATTTATGGATATGGCGCCGGCACTTTTGATCTTCACACCGATCTTCCTTCCAATCGTACAGAGCTTTGGAATGAGCCCGATCCACTTTGGTGTCATGATGGTTATGAACCTTTCTGTAGGAACGATCACACCGCCGGTTGGAAACGTACTGTTCGTGGGATGCAGTGTGGCAAAACTGCGGGTAGAGCAGGTTATGAAACATTTGATCCCGCTCTTTGTGGCAATCTTTGCAGCATTGATGATGGTAACCTACATTCCGGCACTCAGCGAATGGCTCCCTACTGTTTTGGGACTCCTGGAGTAATCGGATTTTTGTAAGTGATTCCGTTTAGGGTTTTGCGATACTTTAACGGTGAAATACTCATGTAGGTTTTGAATACTTTTTCAAAATAAGTAATACTTTCATAGCCGACCGTACCGGCAATCTCGGAGACGCTAAGAGTGGTCTCCTCAAGGAGCTGTTTGGCTCTCTTTGTACGCAGGATATTGACATACTCGTTGACGCCGTAGCCGGTGACTTCTTTAAATGAGCGGCTCAAATAGAACTTGCTCAGATAGAAGACTCCGGCGAGGCCGTCTAAAGAGATGGATTCTGCGTAGTGATCGGAAATGTAGTCGGCAATGTTATAGATTGTCTGATACTTGCTGCTTTTATGAATGGCAGTTTCATCTTTGATCGGAGTCAGTTTCGGGTTGTCTCTGATAAAGTCAATAAAATAGTGGATGATTTCCATCTCGATCATGGCTTTGTAGCTGCGGCTGCGGTTGGAAAATTCAGTCTTTAGTACTTCATACATATGCAAAAATTTTTCCTGCTGCTTCTGCGTCAGATTATAAACTCCATAGTGTTCGCGAAAAAAAGGAACAAGATTGAGGTGCGAAAACTTTTCATCAAACTGCTGCATTTTGGATTTATCAATATACAGAATGATTCGCGTGTATCCGGTTGTGTCATCCTCCGGAGCATGTGTCATATGGATCAGATTTGTATCCACCAGGATCAGGCTGCCTTTTTTCACCTGATAGGCACGGTTATTGAAGAAAAAGAGGCGCTCTCCTTCTGTGAGAAAGTAAATCTCGTATTCATTATGAAAATGATTGGAACGCATATCAAAACCACTGGAACGTTTTAAATGTTCCAGAGAAATTCCTTCCATTTCTGAATAATAAATGATAGTATCCATACAGTATCTCCTTTGTTGTGAGCAGCGTGTGCTTTGTTAAAGCTATTATAAAATAGAAACCGTAAAAAAGCTATATGAAAGGATTGGCATAAAATGCCGGAAAAGAAAATGAAGAATATAAAAAGAGAACTGATCGAACAAAAACTGAATCTGGTTGTAGAAAAACTGATGAATCTTGGCGGTCCGGAAAATGAAGATGAATTAAAAGACGGCGGAGAGGCAATCGGATTTTTCAAGCGTGATTTTGGAATCGCAGAATGGGACTGGCCACAGGGAGTGGGGCTGTACGGACTTCTCAAAATGATGAAAATACAGGGAAATGACGATTATAAAACATTTCTGCACCAGTGGTTCAAAGGAAATATCGCAGATGGACTTCCGTCCAGAAACATCAATACAACAACCCCTCTTTTGACACTGGCAGAGTTAAATGAACAATATCAGGATAAAGAATTTGAAAATCTGTGTCTGGACTGGGCTTCCTGGCTGATGAACTGCATTCCGAGAACAAAAGAGGGCGGATTCCAGCATGTCACAAGTGCCAACGGTGACAGACAGGGTGTACGCTTAAATGAAAGCGAGATGTGGATCGATACTCTGTTCATGACCGTATTATTTTTGAATAAAATGGGGCAGAAATATCAGAAACAGGAGTGGATCGACGAGTCCATCCATCAGGTGCTGATGCATATCAAATATCTGTATGATACACATACCGGATTATTCTATCACGGATGGTCCTTTAACCGTATGGATAATTTCGGCGGTATTTTCTGGTGCAGAGGAAACAGCTGGTTCACACTGGGAATCCTGGATTATGTAGAGATGTTCAAAGGAACACTCAATGCAGGCGTGAAGGCGATCATTTTGGATACATATAAGGCACAGGTAAGAAAACTCAAAGAATTGCAGAGCAAGAGCGGACTGTGGCATACCGTACTGACAGATTCGGACAGCTATGAAGAAGTTTCCGGCTCCGCAGCGATCGTTGCAGGAATCCTCAAAGGAATCAAAATGGGAATTCTGGATGATTCTTATCTGGAATGTGCATGGAAAGGTGTACAGGCGATTCTGAAAAATATTGATAAAGATGGAACGGTATTAAACGTATCCGGTGGAACCGGGATGGGATACGATGCAGATCATTATAAAAACATTCTGATCGCGCCGATGGCGTATGGTCAGTCTTTGACAATTCTGGCGCTGGTAGAAGCACTGCAGTTGGCGGAGTAGAGTGCAAATAAGGACGCTGTTTTATATAAATGGCGTCCTTTTTTTACACTTTTTTATTTCATATAATAGAGTTAAATAAAGTGCGAAAGGGAGGCAGAAAATGGATAAATATTATTTGGCTGTTGACATTGGCGCATCCAGTGGCCGTCATATGCTGGCAAGTATGAAAGACGGGAAAATGCAGCTGGAAGAGGTATACCGTTTCCCGAATGGAATGACAGAAAAAAACGGGACTCTCTGCTGGGATGTAGAGCGTCTGTTTACAGAAATCAAAAACGGATTGAAAGTATGTAAAGAGCTGGGGAAAATTCCGGTATCCATGGCGATCGATACCTGGGCGGTAGACTATGTACTGCTGGATGAAAATGACAAGATTCTGGGGGATACAGCAGGTTACAGAGACAGCCGTACAAATGGAATGGATGAAAAGGTGTATGAGAAGATCTCTCTGGAGGATCTGTATGCGAGAACCGGGATTCAGAAGCAGATCTTTAATACGATCTATCAGCTGATGGCAGTCAAGGAGAAACATTCAGAGCAGCTGGAACAGGCAGAATCCATGCTGATGATCCCGGATTACTTCCAGTTTTTACTGACCGGAGTCAAGAAAATGGAATATACCAATGCAACGACAACACAGCTTGTCAGCCCGGAAACCAAGGACTGGGATTACGAACTGATCGATCTGCTTGGATTGAACAGAAAGATTTTCAAAGAAATCTCCATGCCGGGAACGGTGGTTGGAAACTTTACAGAAGAAATTCAAAAAGAAGTCGGGTTTGACTGTCAGGTCATCCTTCCGGCAACACATGATACGGGCTCTGCAGTACTTGCAGTTCCGACAAACGATGACAATGCCATTTATATCAGCTCCGGCACCTGGTCTTTGATGGGAATTGAGCGAAAAGATGCGGACTGCTCCCTGGAGAGTATGCGGGCAAACTTCACCAATGAAGGAGGATATGATTATCGCTTCCGTTTTCTGAAGAACATCATGGGGCTGTGGATGATCCAGTCTGTCAAGAAAGAATGGAAAGAAGAACTTTCCTTTGCTCAGATATGTGAACAGGCATCCAAAGAGGAGATTACTTCTTTAGTGGACTGTAATGATGATTGTTTCCTTGCTCCAAAGAGCATGATAGAAGCAGTACAGACGTTTTGCAGAGAGAGTAATCAGCAGATTCCGGAGACAATCGGGGAGATTGCGGCAGTGATCTACAACAGTCTTGCAAAATGTTATGGAGAGACGATTCGGGAGATTGAGGAAATCACGGGAAATACATACGACACGATTTATGTAGTCGGTGGTGGTGCGAACGCAGGTTATCTCAACGAACTGACTGCAAAATATACAAAGAAAAAAGTGTCGGCAGGACCGACAGAGGCGACTGCAATTGGAAATATCACGGTTCAGATGCTTCATGATGGAGTGTTTACATCATTGCCTGAGGCAAGAACCTGCATCGGCAAGTCATTTGACATCCGTCACTATGATGAAAACGGAAATGAAAATCAGGAGGTATAAAGCGATGACACGATATGAATCAGCAAAAGAAATCTATGCAAAATTAGGAGTGGACACAGACGCGGCAATTGAAAAATGTATGCAGGTACCGGTTTCTCTGCACTGCTGGCAGGGAGACGATGTAACAGGATTTGATCACGATGGCCCTCTGACAGGTGGAATCCAGACAACAGGAAACTATCCTGGAAAAGCAAGAACACCGGAAGAATTGATGGCAGATATGGACAAGGCAATGAGCCTGATGCCGGGAGCAAAGAAGATCAATGTGCATGCGTGCTATGCAATTTTTGAAGATGGGGAGTTCGCAGACCGCGACAAGCTGGAGCCAAAACATTTCCAGAAATGGGTGGACTTTGCAAAAAAAAGAGGAATGGGACTGGATTTCAATCCGACATTCTTCTCTCATGAGAAAGTAAAAGACGGACTGACACTTTCAAGCCCGGACGAAGAGACAAGGAAATTCTGGATTGAGCATGGAAAAGCATGTATCCGTATTTCCAAGTATTTTGCAGAGCAGACAGGAATCCCATGTGTGATGAATATCTGGACAGGAGACGGATTCAAAGATGTGCCTGCAGACCGTATGGGACCAAGAGTTCGTTACAAAAAATCCATCGATGAGATCCTTTCTGAGCCATATGATCCGAAGATGGTAAAACCTTGTGTAGAATCTAAGGTATTCGGAATCGGAGTTGAGGCATACACAGTTGGTTCTGCAGAATTTGCACTGAGCTATGCGGCAATGAACAAAGAGAAATGCCTGCCGCTGATGGATAACGGACATTATCATCCGACAGAAGTTGTTTCCGATAAGATCCCGGCGCTGCTGACATTCTTCCCGGAAATCGCACTGCATGTGACACGTCCGATCCGTTGGGATTCTGACCATGTAGTTCTGTTTGATGACGAGACAAAGGAAATTGCACAGGAAATCGTTCGCTGCGAAGGCGGTCTTGACCGCACTTATATTGCCTTGGATTATTTCGATGCATCCATTAACCGTATCTCTGCATGGGTAACAGGATTCAGAAGTTTCCAGAAAGCGCTGCTGAATGCACTTTGTACACCAAGTGCACTCTTAAAAGAACTTCAGGATACCAATCAGATGTCAAAGAAAATGGTGGTAATGGAAGAGTGCAAGACACTTCCAATCGGAGATATCTGGGAGGAGTACTGCAGAAGATGCAATGTCCCGGCAGAAGGCTGGTTTGAAGAAATCGAAAAATATGAGACAGAAGTGCTCGTAAAAAGAGCATAAAAATACAGGGGAGTGTTGCTTGAACGACACTCCCCTGTATTTTTTTACATCCGCCATTTCTCAAGCCAGCTCAAAAATTCGCCGGACGAGCGGTTTAAGATCAGTTCCTCCGGAAATTCAGCGATGCGGATCAGTTCCATTGCATGATCAAAATTTCCGATATGTCCGGTTCCGTGACTGTCACTGGACAACAGGATCGGATAGTGGAAATGTTTGCACAGGTTGAGCAGCATCATATCGTTAAAACGGGTATCGCCCCGGTAGCCGTCCGGGCGCAGTGAGCTGTCATTGAGCTCCAGAATGACATGATATTCCATTGCAGCTTCTACCAGTGCAAGGTAGTCTACCGGGAATTTTACATCATCACAATGTCCGATGATTCGTACATATGGGTTTTTCATTGCTTCTATATAAGAACGTGTATTTTCTTCCTTTGATCCGGGGCGCTTAGCAGGGCGGTGCAGGCTGGCGATCACATAATCCAGGTGCTTTAAAATTTCATCCTCCAGATCCAGTTTTCCGTGATTGTCTAAAATACTGACCTCGGCACCGTACAGCATGCGGATTCCCATCCGGTTTTTAGGTGCATAAGTAAGATTTCGGAAATATGCAGATTTTCCGCCGCCAAGTGTGGCAGGACCATGGTCCGAAATTCCGAGCATATTTAAATGCTGTGTACGTGCAGTTTTGACCATATCAGTGATCGTGGCAGCTGAACCATGTCCGCTGGCGATTGTATGAGTATGGATATCAAATTCAAAATGTGACATGAAAAGTCCCACCTTTCCAGATTTCTGTTTCCAGTATGATGGATTTCTGCAGTTTTGTCAATGCGCTGAGGTGTGGTTTTTTAATAAAAACAACAAAAACCACATAAAGTAAATTCTGATTTATTTTGATTTAAAGGGTAAAGACGGGAAATGATATTGTAGTTTTGTTGACTTCTGCTGTTGTGTAAAGTATAATGACGTTAACTGGATAGAGAGAGGGTTTCTTTAGAAAGTTAATACGAATATGAGAAAGGAGCAACAAGGCAGATGGGATTGTATAATTATGACAGCACTGAGATTCCAAAGTCAGACAGAATTCCGAAGCTGGTAGAAAATCTGTATGCAAAGATGCCTGAGATTGAGTCTGCAAGAGCAATTTTGATCACGGAATCTTACAGACAAACAGAGAATGAGCCGATGGTGATCCGCAGAGCAAAAGCATTTGCACACATTCTTGAGAATATTCCGATCGTCATCCGTGACCTGGAGCTGATCGTGGGAAGCACAACAATCGCACCGAGAGGATGTCAGACCTATCCGGAATTTTCTTATGAATGGCTGGAAGCAGAGTTTGATACTGTGGAGACAAGAAGTGCGGATCCGTTCTATATTTCAGAAAAGACAAAGCAGGAGTTAAAAGAAGCGAATGCTTACTGGAAAGGAAAAACGACCAGCGAACTTGCCACTTCTTACATGGAACCGGAGACACTGCTGGCAATGGAACACAATATCTTCACCCCTGGAAATTATTTCTACAATGGTGTGGGACATGTGACCGTAAAATACGGCGAGGTGCTTGCAATCGGATTTTCCGGAATCAAGGCAAAAGCACAGGCAGAGCTTGATAAGCTGTGTCTGGCAGATGGAGATTATCAAAAGAAGTCCCGTTTTCTGGAGGCAGTGATGATCAGCTGTGATGCAGCCATCGAATATGCCAGAAGATATGCAAGACTGGCTTTGAAAGAAGCAGAAGAATGCACAGATCCTGTCCGGAAAAGAGAATTGCTTCAGATTGCTCAGAATTGTGCAAATGTTCCGGAAAAAGGTGCCACAGGATTTTACGAAGCCTGCCAGTCTTTCTGGTTTGTGCAGCAGCTTCTGCAGATTGAGTCCAGCGGACATTCGATCTCACCGGGAAGATTTGACCAGTACATGTATCCTTATTATCAGAAGGACATGGAGAGCGGCAAGATCACAAGAGAGTTTGCGCAGGAACTGATGGATTGTATCTGGGTAAAACTCAATGATCTGAACAAGTGCAGAGATGCAGCGTCAGCGGAAGGGTTTGCAGGTTACAGTCTGTTCCAGAACCTGATTGCCGGAGGACAGAATGAAGAAGGAATTGATGTGACGAATGACCTTTCCTTTATGAGCATTCAGGCATCCATGCATGTATTTCTTCCGCAGCCGTCACTTTCTGTGCGGGTATGGAACGGAACACCACACGAATTCCTGATCAGGGCGGCAGAGTTGACAAGAACCGGAATCGGACTTCCGGCATATTACAATGACGAAGTGATCATACCGTCTCTGATGAGCAGAGGACTGACTCTGCAGGATGCAAGAGATTATAACATCATTGGATGTGTGGAACCACAGAAGTCCGGTAAGACAGAAGGATGGCATGATGCGGCGTTTTTCAATATGTGCCGTCCGCTGGAGCTGGTATTTTCGAATGGAATGGACAAAGGTGTCCGCATCGGTCCGGCAACAGGCAATGTGGAGGACATGACGACATTTGAGCAGTTCTATGATGCATATAAAAAGCAGATGGATTATGCGATCCAGCTTTTGGTCAATGCCGATAATGCCATTGATATGGCGCATGCAGAACGATGTCCGCTTCCGTTTTTATCTTCCATGGTGGATGACTGTATGAAAGTCGGAAAGACGGTACAGGAAGGTGGAGCTGTTTACAACTTTACCGGTCCGCAGGGATTTGGGGTTGCCAATATGGCAGATTCCCTCTATTCGGTAAAAACGCTTGTCTATGATGAGAAGAAGATCACGATGGGAGAACTCAAAGAAGCGCTTGCAACAAATTACGGGAAGGGACTTGGAGCGGAAGATGTGGCCGCCATGACGGCTAAGATCGCGAATGAGCTTAAAGAAGCCGGAAAGACGATCGGTGAAAAAGAGGTCGCTGCAATTTTAAATACTGTAGTTGCGGCATCCGAAGCACCGGAAGTAAAGGCAAACGGGGAAAGAATCCTGAAGCTGATCGAAGAAGTGCCGAAATTCGGAAATGATATTCCGGAAGTAGATGCATTTGCAAGAGATGTTGCCTACACCTATACAGAACCTCTTCAGAATTACAAAAATCCGAGAGGCGGTTCCTTCCAGGCGGGGCTTTATCCGGTATCCGCCAATGTACCGCTCGGTGCACAGACGGGAGCGACTCCGGATGGACGTCTGG
>OATG01002227.1_pt1 | contig 11280 bp, 6 predicted proteins | sample 1516581 | NCBI WGS metagenome assembly OATG01 (sample SAMEA2579930, study PRJEB22360) | human gut metagenome | biome: human gut; feature: human-associated habitat; material: faeces | place: Denmark | collected 2008/2010
TTGCCTCCGCGGCCGGCACGTATGACCTCATCGGCTACGTCGATTCCTTCGACGGCGGCGACAACAATGTTTGGGGCTTCGCCGCTTCGTCTCGCTACGACAACGTCGTTGCCTACCAGACGCCGCGCTTTGCCGGTCTGCAGCTGACGGCCCAGTACTCCTTTAAGACTGACAGCTCGGCCACCGCGGCTACCTACAGCGGCGACGAAGGCACTTCTGCCGCCAAGCGCTACGCCTCAATCGGCGTGAGCGGCGATTACGGCGCTGCGCAGTTCGCTGCCGGCTACGAACTCACGAAGTACGGCGCTAATACGTCCGGTATTCGCGAAGTCGCTGACAAGGACGGTTCGCTCGTCTTCGTCGGCGGCAACTACAACTTTGAAGTAGTTCGCGTCTACGCCGAAGCCCAGTACTTTGAAGGTTTGTCTGGCATTAAGAATGCCTACAAATTCGTCAATCAGGGTAAGGCTGGTTTCGACGGCTTGAAGGGCTACGGCCTCCATCTCGGCGCGAAGGCTCCGATTGCGGCCGGTACTTTGACGGCCGGCCTCTATTATGTCGATGCCAAGGAAGACTTGACCGCGGATGCCGATCAGGACTTCAAGTACTACGGCGTTTCCGCCCGCTACGTCTACCCGCTCAGCAAGCGTACGAGCGTTTACGGCGGTGCCGGCTATGGCCAGACCTCTGTTGACAATGCTGCGGCAAACGGCTCTGACCAGGACACCAAGCTGGTGCAGGCTTACGTCGGTTTGTCCCACACGTTCTAATGCGAATGTGAGCAGTCTTCTTCCGGAAGACTGCTGCCGCCTATGAAGTCGAACGCGGTGCCTCTCAATATGAGAGACACCGCGTTTTTGTAAAGAGTCGGCGTTAGTTATTGACGGATGCCTTGCTGCATGCAAATCGCCGCCCCAAGGCTAAGCGTCTTTATCAGGCCTTTTTGCGGCAGCAGCGCTTGGCGCCGGCCGTCTTTTCTTCCGCCTTGGCATCACAGGCCTCCCCTGCATGCGCATCGGAGCGCATCGCGCGAAGGAACCACAGATCCTTGGCGAATCCGGCGAGATAGCCTTCAAACGTACCCTGCACCAGGAAATCATCCGCCTCAGCTGCTTCATCGCGAATTTCGCGGGCCAGCTTCGCGACCTTTTCCATATCGGCCTGAACGACAGCGACGGCTTCGCAGCAGGAGAAGACTCGCGAGGGCAATTCTTCAATCACGGAGGCTTGAAGCGATTCGGCGACCGTGGCAACCGGCATTTCGCCGCGCATCTTCAGAATTTCTGCCGTTTCGTCATATTGTTCAGCAGCACGGTCATAAAGCGATTCCGTGTATTCATGAATCCCCTTGAAGAGATGTCCTTCCACATTCCAATGAATGTTGTGCAGCTTCACATTCCAAACGGCCAAAGTTGCGACGTAAACATTGATTTTTTCGGATTTCATCATGTCAAATTCCTTTCGTTAGCAATCGCCAAGTCCATGGCGATTTGTTTTATCTATTGCTAGCCTTTAATATATAGCAGATTGCTATTGTTGTCAAGTCAATATTAGTTATTTTCTATGATGAGTTGTCAGCAGACTTTACGGGCTGCCGTCTAAATCGCAAAAGAGAAGTCTCATGGCGCACGAGAACTTCTTCCCTGCTCGAAAGGACGACCGCACAGTGTAGGATTAGGTAAAAACCTGAGACCGCCGCCCGCTCGATTGGATTCGTCCCCATATAAAGAGCATTCGAGCCGTTGAACGCTTTGACTGCGTGAAAAACGGCTCTATCGCCGCAACACAGACGGCGGCTTAAGCCGAGGACGCCTGCGGTCTCAAACGTGCAATCAAAACAGCGAATGACCACGAATACGACATTTAATAAAGACGCCGAAGAGCGGCTGAATGATCCTGCCGATCAGCCAAACACCCGAGCCAACGTCTGCCAAGAGACCCGCAAAGCACTTCTCGCCGCAACGCCGGAACGATTTGCCGCGGGGGGCCGCGCGGTGAAGCTCTCTGAAGCTGCCCGCTTGATGCGCAGCCTCAATGCGCTTCCCTTTCATGACATTGAGCCGACGATCCGTGCGGCCGGGATCACCGAACAAGAAGCGCTTTCGGGGTGCGATGAGCTCTCAGCCGCTTTGGGCGGCGTTCTGCATGCCGCAGCGAAACGTACGATTGAGCTCCCCGAATGGAGTGCGGGTCAGTTTGCTCGGCTCTGCAGTTCAGCCGACTGTGCCCAAAAGCCGTCCGCAGAACCCGCCGTTTCCGGCGCCTCACTCACCGCCGCCGGCAACATTGATATTGAGGGGCTGACGACCAAGGCTGCCATGGAACTGCCTGAGCAGCCCTGTCTGCGTTCTGCAGCCCCGGTCAAAAGCCTTTTGGAAGGCGGCGCCCTCCTTTCTGCCGTTGCGCATGCCGGAGAGTTCCTTGGGCTCCTTTCGCCTGATGCGCCGGGCCGTTCCATTATGGGCGGGCATCCGGTCAACGCGCTCAATGGGGAATGGCGCACCGGGGGTGCTGCCGCAGCTGCGGCAAACCTCGTGGCTGCAGGCGCCTCTGCCGGCGCACTCGTCTTAGGACGGCCTTCCGACGCCGGCGAATCGGCGATTCGCGCCGGAGTGTCCGCTTTCCGCCCTGCCCAATCCTTATTTAATTCGCAGGAAGGCTTTGCCTCCAGCTGGCGCTTTGACGGCTGGAGCGGCATTGCCCGCCGCGCGCGCGATGCTTTTGCCATCGCCTGGACAGCATCCGCTCATGAGGGTGTCGATCCGGATTCGGGGATGGGCCGCTGGCAGTATCCGGGCTTCATTCCAACCTTGATGTCTAAACCCGCTGTGGCGAAATGGCGTAAAGCGGTCCTAGAGCCCCGCCGAATTCAAAAAGCGGTGATAGCCGTGAGCGACGAATGGCAGTCTCCCGAATGGGTGAACAAAGGCCGGGAACTGGCTGCTGCGCTTGAAAAGCGCGGTATTACTGTTGAGCTCTCGCCGTCACTGCCTGAGGACGCCGCTATTGTTGACTGGATGACATGGCTTGAGCTTGAACCGCAGCTCGAAGACTTTCTGACTCGCCGGTACGCACTGACCGGCACGTTTGACCTGGTCCAGCTCCTCATGATGCTCACGCTCTCCGACCGCCTGAAGCGGGACGGCTGGAGCCGCCGGCGCATGGTGCAGCTCATCAAGCGCAACGTCTTTCTCATTTCGCCCTACGGCGCGCAGATTGCCCGCACAGCGCTTCCGCCCGTGCGTGACTTGCTCATGCCCGAATTCACCGGAACCGACAAGGCCGACGTACTCATCTGGCTGGGGGCGCCCAAACCGGTTGATGCCAGCGGCTGGCCTTTTGCCGCCCTTCCGCTGAAAGCGGATCCGGCCGCAAAGTGTGTCCGCGGCGCCTTTGTCATCGGGCTCCCCGGTGAAGAAGCTGCGGTGCTCGCCGGTGCGGAACTCCTTGAATCGGTGCGTGAAGAAGTGTTCGGCGCGGAAGATTTCCATATCTCCACCGAACCTGCGCCCGAAGACCTTCCGGCTGCGCGGCTCCCGAGAGACTCTGACCAGACCGGCGAGCATCAGGATGCCGGTGCAGCAGCTTCTGCTCAAGAAGAAAAACCCAATCCGCGTCTATTCGACGATTTGGCAGCGGCCGATCTCGGCGCACTCGCACATGCGGCCTGGGATGCTGAAAAACAAGGTGCCAAAGTTTCTGTGCTCGATGCAGAGACGGGAGCGCCGCTCACGATCGAGGATTTCGAAGCCAAGCTCAACGAGCTGATTGAAACCTTCCGCAAAGCTGCCGCGGATGCGGACGATGACGACGATGCTTCGGACGATGCCGATAATGACGAAGAAACGCCGCAGCAGGCTCAAAGCGATGATGCGGCAGAGAACCTCATCGAGATTGCCTCTCCGGCATCGCTCGCGCTGGCAGCAAATGAAATCAACGCGATAAAGGCCGCTGAAGCTGACGCCCAAGCGGCTGAACCTTCCGCAGTCCCTGCCGAGCCCGCACTGTCAGCAGAAGACCGCGCATGGCTCGACGCCTTTTTCCCCGGCGCCGCTGCCAAAGCACCGGATCTCGCCAAAGTTGGGTTCCTCCGACGTTTTCTCAAGGAACCAATGCCGGATCTGTGGAGGCCGTCAGACAATCAATGGATCATTGCATGGGTGAAGTTCTGGCTCTTCCGCCACGACGCCAAGAAAGTCGAACGAGCCATTGATCGGATTCCGCAAGCGCACCAAACTTTCGAGACGCGCGAGCAGCGCGTCCTCGGACTCTTCCTCAAGTCTGACATCAAAGCCGCCGCTGCCGCAGCCCAAGCCATTGAGCCTCAAAATGCCGAAGAAGCGGCAGTGAAGGAATGGATGCTCGGCATGAGTGCTCAGCGTCAGGACGACGATGATGCAGCCATCGAGCACTATCAGCGTGCCCGAGCATTGAGCTCGACGATGACGGCGGCGAATTTCCCGCTTGCTCAGGCGCTCCTCAAGAAATACGGCTCCGACCATCCGCAGTATCAGGAAATTCGCAAGGCGCTGGAGTCTGAAGCCCCTACCGGGCTGCAGCTGCTGCTTTCCGAAGAGGAACGTGTGCGGCGCGCGAGCAACTTTGAAAAGGAGCTCCTTCCCGCACTTAAACCCGGTGTTTTCAGCGCAGAACTGCTGCTCGCACCCGCACAGCTCGTTTTCGACAAGAAACTCTTCTCTGAAGAACTCTGGAGAGCGTGGAACTTGGCCGTCACCGACCGCACGCCCGATGACCCGGATTGTTTTACGCTGCGCATCGGCACGCTTGAGGGCTCTATCCGACTGATCCATGAGCGCCTCAACAGCACATCACTGGCAACTGCGGCACGTAAGAGCCCCTTTACGCGGAGCGCCGAAACGCTCCTCCTCTGTCATGCGGGTTATTTTGCTGTTGAACTGCGGGGAAATCCAACCGAAGCCGTCGAAACTGCCACCTTCTTCGCGCAGATTTTGGCCGCGCTCTGCCGGACGGCCGAACCGCTGGGCGTTTTTGCGCTCGAATCACTCCAAAAACCGGGTTTTTACATTGAAGCGGCACAGCCCGCCAAACACGGTCAAATACCCATCCTCTCCGTGATTCGCGCAGGCGTCTCCACGGATTTCGGCGAAGACTACATCGCAACTTATGGTCTTGGGGCATTCAGTCAGCCTGAACTCGAAGTCGACCTGGGGAGCTTCCCGACGCAGGCGGGCGCAATGCTCACCTTCGGCATCATTGAGCGAATTCTCGCCGGTCATTTCACAACTGAAGCCTCATCGGTGCGCTTCGGTGTTGACCAAGACAACCTCGAGCAGCGAAACATTCTGCGCGCGCCGGGCCGCGTCGTCGAAGGCGAAGCCTTGCGGCTGGTTCTGCCGGGCGAACCGACGAATGATTCGGAACTGCCTCAGGCGTAGTGCTTTAAGCGGTTAAAGCAATACCTATCCCCGTGACCTGATCCGCTCAGTTCACGGGGTCTTTCTTATTTGTTGCAAATATGCAACTACAACATAATAGTTATCATCCGTTTTCTAAGTAGCTGACATTTTTGTGTTTTTGAATACAACCCATAAAAATATCGGATTACAGCAATAGGAACTTGTTTAAATTCAATGTGTACACTTGCATTTCTTCGGCTGGCAGACCACATTCAGACGGAATTAATGCCCCGCAAGCAGATGCAGTTCAGGTGTTCCTTGAGAAGCGGCGCCCCCCGTCTGACGGTGCTTCAAATCAAACAAACTAAAGGCTCTGAAATGTTTAAGAAGACTCTCGCCGCCGCTGCTTTGCTCGGCGCTTTTGCTGGTTCCGCTGTCGCCGCTGACGTCACGCTTTACGGCGTCGTCGACTACGGTTTGCAGTACACCCATGTGGATTCCGACAAGGCCAACACCGACGCCGTCGATAACTTCCAGCTCTCTTCGGGCAATCAGTCCGGCGCTCGCTTTGGCCTCAAAGGTTCAGAAGATCTCGGCAACGGCGTAAAAGCCGGCTTCCATCTGGAAAACGGTTTCGCTGCCGATACCGGTTCGCTCGCTCAGAACAGCCGCCTCTTCGGCCGTGAAGCCCGTCTCTTCGTGAACGGCGCTTTCGGTGAAGTCGCTTTTGGCCGCATGGGCACGCTTGGCTCCGCCAATGGTACTTACGGTCTCCTTGGCAACCTGTCGCCCTTCGGTGCTTCGTGGGTTGGTGCGGTTGAATATTCCACCTACTACGTTGGCGGCATCCGTGCAGACAACACGGTCACCTACAAGACCCCGACGTTTGCCGGCGTGACGGTTTATGCCCAGTACTCGTTTGAAACGAATACCAAGCAGGAAGAGAACCTGAAGGCCACTGAAGGCAAGGCCAGCGCCAACCGCTACTACGCCTTGGGCGCTACTTACAAGGCCGCCGGCTTCGATCTCGCCGCAGTCGTCGACAGCTACAACTGGTCCAGCACTTTCACCAAGAAAGACGCCGATCTGGATGACGGTCTTTCGGTTACGTTGGGCGGCTCCTACGACTTTGAAGTCGCCAAGGTCTTCCTGAGCGGCCAGTACTTCGACAATATGATCGGCAACGATAAGTCTCAGCCCAACTCGGATCCCGTTGACGCAGGCAAATCTGACTCGTTCTATTCGTTCAGCAGCTATTTCGGCAATCAGAACCCCATCGAAGGCTATGCCCTTCAGGCTGGCGTGAGCGCACCGGTTGCCGGCGGCACGGCTATGTTCGCAGTCGGCTATACCGATGCTGAAGAAGCCAACTCCGAAGCCAATCAGGCAAAGATCGAATTCAAGCGTATCGGTACGTCCGTGGGCTACACCTACAGCCTGAGCAAGCGCACGAATCTCTACGGTGTCGCAGCCTACTATCGTGACAGCCTGAAAAATGAAAAGAATGTTGCGGGTGACGACCGCGATCCTTCGACGGTCACCGTCTACGCCGGTATCCGTCACACGTTCTAATTTGAGCGGATGAAGTCCTAAAAACTTCTCTGCTGATGAATTAGTGAGAGCCTCTCAGCTTTCGGGCTGGGGGGCTTTCGCGTTTTGGCTGGGCGGCAAACGCAGATTCCGCAATTCGAATTAAATGAACATGCTTCCCATTCGCGCATTTCATATATATGTCAAATGCGCAACAAATGCGTTCACGCCTCCCTTAAAAAATATGAAATATATGTTTTTAAATGAATTTATTAGAAATGCGGGTTATTCCTTAAGCAGTCTGATGCTGTCTGCGGCTACAAATATCCCATCCGTTAATGGCTGAGCGGCTTGCCGTCCAAATTTCAGGCCGCTGAACCAGTGATTGATGCCGTGCAAAAAATCATCAATCGACGGAACGTTGTGACTCTCGGTGCGTGCAAACCGATAGTGATGACTTTTGAGATCTCAGATCTCTTCACGTAAAAAAAGGCTCTGAAAATTATGTTTAAGAAGTCTCTTGCCGCGGTCGCCCTTCTTGGCGCCTTTGCCGGCTCTGCTTTCGCTGCCGATGTGACCCTTTACGGCGTTGTCGACGAAGGTTTCCTTTATACGCATAAAGATGCGGACAAAACCGGTGTTGATGCCGTTGACAAACTCGAACTGAAAAGTGGTATTCAGGCCGGATCCCGCTGGGGTCTGAAGGGCACTGAAGACCTGGGCAACGGCCTCAAGGTTGGCTTCATCCTCGAAAGCGGTTTCAACGCTGACGACGGCACGCAGAGTGTTTCCGGCACGATGTTCAATCGTGAAGCTTCACTCAATGTCATGGGGCCTTTTGGTCAGCTGAGCCTCGGCAAGATCGGTGCAATCACCCAGGGCACGTCTTCCTGGGGTAAGGTTGGTGCCGTCAGCGCCTTTGGTACTTCTTACGGTGCCGCCAATGTCGGTAACGCTACGAACGTGTTTGCGGCCACTGTTGGCGTGATGGACAACACCATTGCTTACCAGACTCCGAAGTTTGCTGGCTTTACGGTCTATGCTCAGTACTCCATGGGCTCCTCCAAGGCTGCAGCCCAAGACGCAGACGAAAAATGGACTCAGACGATGGTTGAGAATGAATCCTCAACGGATCGTTACTATGCCATTGGTGCAACCTATGCGAACGGCCCGGTCAATCTCTATTTTGCCGTTGACTCGGTGAATTACGCTTCATACTTTGATAAGAGTGGCACTGGCACGCCTGCGCCTGAAACAAACGTTACGAAGGACGTAGATGACAGCCTGACGGTCGCCTTCGGCGGCAGCTATGACTTCAGCGTGGTCAAGGTTTTCGCTGGTGCGCAGTACTTCGACGAAGTCCTCGTTAGCAAGGTTAGCGGCCTGTCGAATGTTGGTTTGGATTCGCTCGGCAAGATGAAAGGCTACGCCCTTCAGGCTTCCGCCAGTGCTCCGCTCGCCGGCGGTACGGGTTACTTCGGTGTCGGTTACGTTGATTCTTCTGAAGCTGACAGCGTTGTCACCGGCAAGGAATTCGACCTCAAGTACTATGTGGCCTCGGTTGGTTACAAGTATGACCTGAGCAAGCGCACCAATGTATATGGCGTTCTTTCTTATGCCAAGGGAGAACAGGACATTGCAACACCTTCCGCGAATTTTGATTACTCGGATCGTAAGCCCTCCATGGTTGGCTTCGGTGTTGGTCTGCGCCACAACTTCTAATCTCAAAAAACTTATCTGAAACTTTGTTGTTCATGACTTAGTTTTCGGCTGATTCGAGATTGAAAGCCCGCCTGGGTTCCCACGGCGGGCTTTTTGCATCCTGCGAAATCTCTCTAAGTCATTCAAGTCAGACTGCAGCTTACCAGCGAGATCGTTTTCTTCAGCCGTCCCCTCATCAGCCGCTAAGCCGTGCGGACCTACAATAGCTTTAAAGAAGAGCTTTCCTAGAGGACTCCCCATGCGCATTCTGCTCGTTGAAGACGATCCAATGATTGCCGACGCTGTTAAATCCGCGTTGGCCGACGAAGCCCATGCCGTTGACCATGTGTCTTCAGGGCGCACTGCGCTCACTCAGTTGGGTCTCTCGGACTATCAGCTTGTGCTTCTCGACCTGGGCCTTCCCGGACTGGATGGTATGTCGGTGCTTCGCACGCTCCGCGGAGAGGGGTCAGCAAAAAACGACATTCCCGTCATCATCCTCACAGCCCGCGATGCGCTCGAAGACCGACTGAACGGTCTGGACGCCGGTGCGGATGACTATCTCGTGAAGCCCTTTCACATGAGTGAACTGCTCGCACGCATGCGCGCAGTGATGCGCCGGCGCAATGGCGCTGCCGCCAATGTGCTCTCCAACGGCGACCTCTCGCTGAGTGAAGCGGCCAAGACGGTCGAACGCGCAGGCCAAACCTACACGCTCACCAAGCGCGAATACGCACTCCTTTCAGCCCTCCTCGCCCGCCCGGGCGCCATTCTTTCGCGCCGCGCGCTTGAAGACCGCATTTATGCCGTTGGCGAAGAACCCGACAGCAATGCCGTGGAATATCTCATTCACGCCCTGCGCAAAAAGCTCGGCGCCGATGCGGTAAAGAATGTCCGAGGCCTGGGCTGGATGGTTGCCGGCCGCGACACCAAACCCGAATAAGGCAGGAGCAGTCCTCATGGCACGCATTCCGCGACGCTTTTCCGCTGCGGTTTCCCAAGTTCAGGATAAGCTTGGCGGTTTCTCTGAGCGCTTCACGGCCTCAAAGAAACCGCAGTCGGCTGCTGAGAGCGGTGCCGGCGATTCCGCCCCGCAGAGCAGCCGTACCAGTGAGGGCGGCGCCAATCCCTGGCAGTTCACAAAATCGTGGTTCGCGAAGTTCTTTCGCCCGGACAACCCCTCCATCACGCTGCGCGTCAGTCTCTCGGGCGCCCTGGTGGTGCTTCTCTTTTCACTCACCTCCGGCGCCATCACGTTTGCCGTCTCCTACGAGCAGGCGCAGGAGGCTCAGGATGAGCGTCTGGAAGAAGTCGTCGGCATGCTTGCCCGCACCAAAGCTGCTTTCTCACGTCAGCCGCCCTCTTTCCAAGCATTCTTCATGGATGACGATGTCTTTGAGCGCCAATGGCTGCTTGACGAAGACGACCCCAGAGCCGGACTGCCCGCCGGCTCCGACGTCATCATCCAAACGCTGCATAAAAACGGCCGCGCGGTGCATGCACGCTTTCGGAATTTTCTGCCCGACGGCTATCACACCATGACGCTGCGCCGCCATCAGGAATACCGCATTCTGCTGCGAACGCTCAAAAACGGTGCCCACGTCATTGCAGCTGAACGCACCTCCGCCGTCTTCAATGCGGCGACCGCCAACAGCTTCAACCTCGTCATTCCGCTCACGCTTTTATCGCTCTTCCTCGGTTTTGCCATCGGCTGGATCGTCTGGCGTACGATGCGCCCTGTAAAAACACTGGCCCGAGAAATCGGAGAGCGCAGCGGTCAGACCTATGCGCCGGTGAGTGAATGCGGCGTGCCGAATGAAATTCTGCCGCTCATTACTGCCTTTAACGGACTCTTGAAACGCGTTGACGCGCTTCGAGGTCAAGAAGCCCGCTTTGTTGCTGATGCAGCGCATGAACTGCGCTCCCCTCTCACCGCACTGTCGCTGCAGGCCGAAGCGCTGGAAAAAACCAATCTTTCAGCAGAAGCACGCGAAAAAGTGCAGACACTGCGCTCCGGTATTGATCGCGCTGTGAGACAGGTTAGCCAGCTGCTCGCTTTGAAGCGGGCGCAATCCGGCGCGGCTTCGCCCAATGCCGAAGCGGCAAATGCCGCTCCGCCCCATGCTTCCATTCCGCAGACCATTGGCGAAGCCGTCGAATCCGTCTATTGGGAAGCTGAGCGCCTGGGCATCACGATTGAAGTCGAAGGGCTTGAAGACTTGCCGGTCAATGCTGATCCATCGTTTGCCATGAAGCCCGACGACCTCTTCACGATTCTGCGCAATCTTTTGGAGAACGCCGTACGCTACTCGCCCAAAGGCGGCACCGTCACGGTCAAGCTCGCGCAGATCGAGCCGCCGGTGCTCTGCGTCATGGATGAGGGCCCCGGCATTCCTCAAGAAGACCGTGCCCGCGTTCTGGAACCCTTCTACCGTCGGCTCGGCACCAATGTGTCGGGTACCGGCTTGGGTCTGGCCATCGTCAAAACGATCTGTGACCGGTGGAAACTTAACCTGACGCTCTCCGACGCTCGCCCAGAAAATCAGGACGCGCCAGGGCTCTGCGCGACGCTCAAACACTCGTAAACCATTGGCTGCCCGTCTCGTTTAGCCGAGCGGTCTGCTTATGGCTTTCCGCAAAAACAGGCGCCTCTTTTTTTGCTGCGGGTCAT
>OATG01002233.1_pt1 | contig 11264 bp, 8 predicted proteins | sample 1516581 | NCBI WGS metagenome assembly OATG01 (sample SAMEA2579930, study PRJEB22360) | human gut metagenome | biome: human gut; feature: human-associated habitat; material: faeces | place: Denmark | collected 2008/2010
TGCCCGACGAGCCGAAGCGGCATTTGCGGGGCCGGGGCGAGTTGGTCGAGATGACGGGTGTCGCTTCCGAGAGACCGTAGCCTTGGAACATCGGCATCCCGACGGCGTAGAAGAAACGTTGCAGTTCCGCATCGAGCAGCGCTCCCCCGCCGACGAAGAAACGCAGTTCTCCGCCGAAGGCTTTGCGCACCTTGCGGAAGAGCGTGACGTCGAACAGTGCTACGACGGGGCGCAGGACGCATCGCCAGCCGCGTCCGCGGCGGTAACCGTCGCCGTTGTAGGCGTATGCCGTCTTCAACGCCAGCCGGAACAGCCCTTCGGTCATGCGGCCTTTGGCGCGGATCGACGATTCGATGCTTTTGCGGAAATTTTTGGCCAGCGCCGGAACCGACAGCAGGAAGTGCGGCCGGACTTCGCGGATGTTGACCGGTATGTTTTTGAGCGTCTCCATCGGCGTGCGGCCGATCTGCACGGTGGCCACCGTGGCGCCGCAGGCGATCATGATGTAGAATCCCACGACATGGGCGAAACAATGGTCGAGCGGCAGAATGATGAGCGTGCGGTAGTACGGCGGGATGTCGATGCGCGTGAGCGACTGCTCGACGTTGGCCGTATAGTTGCGGTGCGTGAGGATCACGCCTTTGGGATCGGCCGTCGTGCCGGAGGTGTAGGTGATCGTGGCGTAGTCGTCGTTGCAGATCGCCTGCCCGATTTTCAGGAACTCCTCGCGGTGTTTTGCGAGGTAGTCGCGGCCGAGTTTTCGGAGCGTTCCGTAGGCCGTCTCCCCCGCTTCCAGCGCAATGTGGCCGAATACGACGACGAGCTCGATCTGCGGCAGTTCGGCGCGGATGCGGCGGATCTTGGGCAGCTGGTGTTTGGAGACGAAGAGCGCCTTGACTTCGGCGTGCCGCAGCCGGAAGAGCAGGTCGTTCGACTCTTCAAGCTTGACCGAGAGGGGGACGCTGACGGCTCCGGCGTAGAAAAGGCCCAGTTCGGAGATGATCCATGCGTTGCTGCCCTCGGCCAGGATGGCCACCTTGTCGCCCGGGCGGATGCCCGAGGCGGCCAGTCCCGCACCCACTTCGAGTGCCAGTTCGCGGGTTTCGGCATAGGTCGTCGGCTCGAACCTGTGGTGGCGTTTTTCGAGCAGAAATGTTTTCCCGCCGTATTTCCCGACGGAATCCTCGAAGAGATCGATGATGGTCTTTTTCATAGCGAGGGCGTGTTATGGTATCGCGCCGGCCGCAGCAGCCGGAGACGCCGGTTAGTCCATTTTCAGCACGGCGAGGAAGGCTGACTGAGGCACCTGCACCTGTCCGATCTGCCGCATCCGCTTCTTGCCCGCCTTCTGTTTTTCGAGCAGCTTGCGCTTGCGCGAGATGTCGCCGCCGTAGCACTTGGCCGTCACGTCCTTGCGCACGGCCTTCACCGTTTCGCGGGCGATGATCTTGGCGCCGATAGCCGCCTGAATGGCGATGTCGAACTGCTGGCGCGGGATCAGCTCCTTGAGCTTTTCGCACATCTTGCGGCCGAAGTCGTAGGCGTGGTCGGCGTAGATGAGCGACGAGAGCGCGTCGACCGGCTCGCCGTTGAGCAGGATGTCCAGCTTGGCCAGCTTCGAGAGTTGATAGCCCGTGCGGTGGTAGTCGAACGAGGCGTAGCCCTTCGAAATCGATTTGAGCTTGTCGTAGAAGTCGAAGACGATCTCCGACAGCGGCATGTCGAAATTGATCTCCACGCGGTCGGTGGTGATGAAGGTCTGGTTTTTCAGTACGCCGCGCTTGTCGATGCAGAGCTTGATGACATTGCCCAGAAAGTCGGCTTTGGTGATGATCTGCGCCAGGATATAGGGTTCCTCGATCTTGGCCACTTTCGTGATTTCGGGCAGTCCCGAGGGATTGTGTACCTCCAACTCCTCGCCCGAAGTGGTGGTGATGCGGTACGAGACGTTGGGCACGGTGGTGATGACGTCCATGTCGAACTCGCGGTAGAGACGCTCCTGGATGATCTCCATGTGCAGCAGTCCGAGGAATCCGCAGCGGAAGCCGAAGCCGAGCGCCAGCGAGCTCTCCGGTTCGAAGGTCAGCGAGGCGTCGTTGAGTTGCAGCTTTTCGAGCGAAGCGCGCAAATCCTCGTACTGGTCGGCCACGACGGGATAGACGCCTGCGAAGACCATGGGCTTGACGTCCTCGAAGCCGGCGATCGCCTCGCGGCTGGGGCGCGCCACCGACGTGATGGTATCGCCGACCTTCACCTCGGCCGAGTTCTTGATGCCCGAACAGATGTAGCCCACGTCGCCCGAGCGGATCTCGTCGCGCGGCGACATTTTGAGTTTGAGCACCCCCACCTCGTCGGCGTCGTATTCGGCGCCGGTGTTGATGAATTTGACGTGCTCGCCCTTGCGGATCGAGCCGTTGAAGACACGGAAATAGGCGATGATACCCCGGAAGGGGTTGAATACCGAGTCGAAAATGAGCGCCTGCAACGGGGCGTTGTCGTCGCCCTTCGGTGCGGGGATGCGGGCGATGATGGCTTCGAGTATCTCCTCGACGCCCTGCCCCGTTTTGCCCGAAGCGAGCAGAATGTCTTCGCGCTTGCAGCCGATCAGGTCGATCACCTGGTCGGTCACCTCGTCGATCATCGCCGAGTCGACGTCGATCTTGTTGAGCACGGGGATGATTTCCAGATCGTGCCCGACGGCCAGATAGAGGTTCGAAATCGTCTGTGCCTGGATGCCCTGCGTGGCGTCGACCACCAGCAGCGCCCCTTCGCACGAGGCGATCGCGCGCGACACCTCGTAGGAGAAGTCGACGTGTCCCGGCGTGTCGATCAGGTTGAGCACGTACCGCTCGCCGTCGCGCGCGGCGTATTCCATCTGGATGGCGTGGCTCTTGATGGTGATGCCCTTCTCGCGTTCGAGGTCCATGTCGTCGAGTACCTGCGATTGCATCTCGCGCTGGTTCAGGGTGTTGGTTTTTTCCAACAGTCGGTCGGCCAGCGTGCTTTTGCCGTGGTCGATGTGGGCGATGATGCAAAAATTGCGTATGTTCTTCATGTAAATCCGCTTGTTTTGTCTCTCCCGCTTCGGGGCGTGCGGGCCGGATCGCGGAACCGCGTATATCGGTTCGGTCGGGGCCGTCGCTGCGGGCGGTTTATCCACGACAAAGATACGATACGGATTTAAAATCGCCAAATGCCGGCGGTCTTTTCCGGCCTTCCGCGCGATTTTCTTCCGTCGAACGGTCGTCCGAATCGCTATTTTGCATACCTTTGCCGGAGTTAACCCTTACGGAAATGCCCCGATTTGCCGACTATATGCGTCTGGTGAAGTTCCAGCACACGATTTTCGCCATGCCCTTCGCGCTCATGGCCTTTGCCTATGCCATGTGGAAATATGCGCTGGCGGAGGTCTGTCCGGTACCGCTGTGGTGGTGGTGCGTGCCGCTGGTGCAGGTGGTGCTGTGCATGGTCTTCGCACGCAATACGGCCATGGGATTCAACCGCTGGGCCGACCGGCGCATCGATGCCGCGAATCCCCGCACGGCCGGTCGGGAGATTCCCGCCGGTGTGATCTCGCCCCGCCGGGCGCTGACGTTCGTCGCGGTCAACGCTCTGCTCTTCGTGGCGTGCGCTGCGACGATCAACCGCCTGACGGCGCTGCTGTCGCCCGTGGCGCTGGCCGTCATCATGGGTTACAGCTATTGCAAACGCTTCACCTGGGCGGCGCATCTGGTGCTGGGGCTGTCGCTCTCGATCGCGCCCGTCGGTGCCTACATCGCCCTGACGGGGCGTTTCGACTGGGAGCCGTGCGTGCTGGCGCTGCTCGTGCTGACGTGGTGCGGGGGATTCGACATCATCTATGCCTTGCAGGACGCCGACTACGACCGCGCGCACGGCCTGCACTCCATTCCCCAGCGGTTTTCGCTGCGCACGGCGCTCGCGATCAGCGTGGCGCTCCATGCGGTCAGCGTGGGCGCGCTCCTGTGGTTCGGCAGCTATTGTCCGCAGGGGGCGCTGCTGTGGACGGGCGAGGCGTTGTTCGTGGCCATTCTCGCGGCGGAACATCTGCTGGTGACCCCCTCGCGCCAGCGCAACATCGGCATCGCCTTCGGCACGCTCAACGGGTTGGCGAGTCTTACGCTGGCGCTCTTCGTGATCGCCCAATTGATTGCAGGTTAGTTAATTTAAATAGATTCGGATTATGTTAAGCAGACGTATCGCTTCCCGCTTGCGGGACATGGAGACCCCCTTCTACCTTTACGACACGGAGTTGTTGCGCCAGACGCTCGAAAGCGTGGTCAACGAGTCGAAACGGTACAACTATAAGGTGCACTACGCGATCAAGGCCAATTACGACGACCGTCTGCTTGCGATCATCCGCGAATACGGGCTGGGCGTCGATTGCGCGTCGGGCAACGAGGTGCAAAAGGCGATCGAGGCGGGTTTCGCCCCGAAGAGCATCGTCTATGCCGGCGTGGGCAAGCGCGACAAGGAGCTGCGCTACGCCATCGAGCAGGAGATCATGGCGATCAACTGCGAGTCGATCGAGGAGCTGCTCGTGCTCGACGCGATGGCCGCCGAGGCGGGACGTACGGTGGAGGTCGCCCTGCGCGTCAATCCCGACATCGATCCCAAGACCAACCACTGCATCGATACGGGTCAGGCCGACAGCAAGTTCGGCATCTCCTACGAAGAGATTCTGGATAACGCCGAGCGAATCCGCTCGCTGAAACACCTGCGCATCGTGGGCGTTCACCTGCACATCGGTTCGCAGATCCGCGAACTGCACGTCTTCGAGAACATGTGCCAGAAGGTCAACGTCATCGTCGAGAACCTCGAACGGCTGGGCTTTTCGTTCCGTTTCGTCGACGTGGGCGGCGGTCTGGGCATCAACTACGACATGCCCGAAAACGAGCCGATCCCCAACTTCGCGTCGTTGTTCGCCATCGTCCACAACCATCTGCTGGTCGGCGACCGCGAGGTGCATTTCGAATTCGGCCGGTCGATCGTCGGCGAGTGCGGCGAACTCATCACGCGCGTGCTGTTCAACAAGACGACCGCCACGGGGCGCAAGTTGCTGATCGTCGACGCCTCGATGACCGAGTTGATCCGCCCCGCGCTCTACGGCTCCTACCACAACATCGAAAACATCACGGCCGAAACCGACCGCACGGACAAGTACACGGTCGTCGGCACGGCCTGCGAGTCGACCGACCGGTTCGACGAGAACGTGAGCCTGCGCCGTTCGGTGCGCGGCGACCTGCTGACGATCAAGTCGGCCGGTGCCTACGGCATGTCGATGGCGTCGCGCTACAACCTCCACGACCTGCCCGGTGCCGTCTACGGCGAAGACCTGATGTAGCCGCCCCATGTGGTTGCTGCTGGCTTTTACCTCGGCGCTGCTGCTGGGATTGTACGACGTGGCGAAGAAGCAGGCGTTGCGCGATAATGCCGTGCTGCCGGTGCTGCTGCTCAATACCCTCTTTTCGTCGCTGTTGTTCCTGCCGACGATCCTCTCGACGGCCGGCGGCTGGGGATGGTTCGACGCAACGCCCCTGCGCTGTCCTGCGGGCGATCTGCACGCTCACCTGCTCGTCGTGTTGAAATCGTGCATCGTACTCTCTTCGTGGGTATTCGGCTATTTCGGAATCAAACATCTGCCGCTGACGATCGTCGGGCCGATCAACGCCACACGGCCGGTGATGACGCTCGTGGGGGCCATGCTGATCTTCGGCGAGCGGCTCAACGGGTATCAGTGGGTCGGCGTGGTGCTGGCCATAGGATCGCTCTTTCTGCTGAGCCGGTCGAGCCGCAGGGAAGGGGTCGATTTCCGTCACGACGTCTGGATCTACTGCATTGCCGCGGCCGCCGTGCTGGGGGCTGCGAGCGGGTTGTACGACAAGTTCATCACGCGCCGGCTCGACCCTGTCTTCGTGCAGAGCTGGTATACCTTCTATCAGTTCTGGATGATGTCCGCGGCCGTGCTGCTGATCTGGTGGCCGCGCCGGAAGCGTACGACGCCCTTCCATTGGAGCTGGGCCATTCCCTTCATTTCGCTTTTTCTGTCGGCGGCCGATCTCTGCTATCTCTATGCGTTGAGCGACTCCGAAGCGATGATTTCGGTCGTCTCGATGATCCGCCGCGGCTCGGTCGTCGTCTCGTTCGGATTCGGCGCGCTGCTCTTCCGCGAACGCAACCTGCGCGCCAAGGCGATCGATCTGGCGTTGATCCTCGTCGGTATGGTCTTCCTCTGGATCGGTTCGCGGTAGAACGGCGGAGCCGCCGGGCCTCTCAGTGCGTCCGCGAGGCGGGCGCGTCGGGATGCGCGGCGTAGGAGCGCAGCACCAGCGCCACGCCCGTGAAGATCACGAGGGCGAAGATCACCGTGTCGAAGTGCAGCTTGTCCAGCCCCATTGCCACCGACATGGCGATGGCCAGCACGGGTTGCAGGTAGGTGTAGATGCTCGAAACGGTCGGCTGCACCGTTTTGAGCGCATAGTTGAGCATCAGGTTGGGCAGATAGGTCGGGACGATCAGCACGAACAGGGTCGGGAAGAGCGCATGTTGCGCGATTGCGGCGTAGTCGGTGTGGATGATCGCCCGCAGTCCGAACGGCAGCGCGACGATCGCGGCGGTGCAATAGAGCCAGCGCAGGACGGTCGTGATTCGGTATTTGGCGATCAGCCGTTTGAACCAGACCATGTAGAGCGACGTAACGCAGGCGCAGAGCAGAATCAGGATGTTGCCCCACAGGTGCGAATGGGTGTGGGCGGCCGAGATGCCCGTCAGTACGACGGCGACGGCTCCCGCCATGCCGAGCGCGAGACCGGCGACTTTGAGTTTCGTGAAGCGATCCATTCCCAACAACACCGAGACGACCAGCACGAGCAGCGGAACGATCGTGTCGATGATCGATCCGTCGATGGGCGATGTCATCGAGAGTCCGTACATGATGAAGACCTTGCGCAGCACGCCGATGAGCAGTGCGGCCCCGATCAGTCTGCGGATGTCGGTGCGCGCCACCTTTTCGGATTTCTCCCAGGCGAGCGGAATGAGCGACAGCAGCGCCGTTGCGATCAGCGAGCCCGATACCATGGCCATCGGGTGGACGTACTCGGGCAGTACGATGTTGTAGAAGGGATAGTCCATCGCCCAAAGGATGTTGCACACCAACAGGGCGATGTGGGGCTTGAATTTGCTCATCCGGCTTGTCGTTTTCCTCCTCCGGAAACAAAAACTATGCCTGCGGAATACCTGCCCGTTCGAACACGAAAGCCGGAATCTCGATTCCGGCTTTCGTGTTTCAGGAGCGGATCATCACTTGAACTCCTGCGGCGAGCAGCGCCCCGAGCAGCGGTCCGACCGAGGCGATCCACGCATAGCGCCAGTCGCTGCCGCCCTTGTGGCGGATCGGGACCAGCGCGTGGACGATGCGCGGCGAAAGATCGCGGGCGGGGTTGAGCGAATAGCCCGTCGTGCCGCCCAATGCGCCGCCGATGACCAGGATGACCAGCGCTACGGGAAGCGCACCGACCGATCCCAGCCCGATAGGGACGTTGCCTTCGGTCGACGCAAGGTGTCCTTCCGTGATATAGAAAACAGTGAAAATCAATACGAATGTGGCGATTATCTCACTCAATAGATTCGATGCCGGGTTGCGGACGGCGGGGGCGGTGCAGAAAACGCCGCGAATGGTGTCGGGGTTCTCTTCCAGATCGAAATGGGGACGGTAGAAGAGCCATGTGGCCAGCGCGCCCGCCGCACCGCCCAGCATCTGGGCGAGCACGTAGCCCGGCACGTCGCTCCACGGGAACTGCCCCGTCGCGGCGAAGGCCAGCGTGACCGAAGGATTGAGGTGTGCGCCGCTGTACGGACCGGCGATCACCACTCCGGTGAAGACGGCCATCGCCCAGGTGACGATGACGACGATCCACCCCGCGCCGTTGCCTTTGGTGCGGGCCAGTGAAACGTTTGCGCAGACGCCGGTGCCCAGAAGCAGCATCACGGCGGTTCCGATGAATTCGGCCAGAACAGGTGTCATGACGAGTCGTTTTTACGGTTGTCGTTACTCTTCGACCCAATGCCGGCTGCGGCGCACGGCCTCGTGCCAGCGTTTGCGGCGTTGTTCCATGAGTGCCGGAGCGGCTTCGGGTGAGAAGGTGCGGTCGGGTTTGAGCAGGGCGCAAATTTCGTCGGTCGAATGCCAGAATCCCACCGCGAGACCGGCGAACATGGCTGCCCCCAGCGCCGTGGATTCCATGACCGAGGGGCGGATGATGCGCACGCCCGTGAGATCGGCCTGGAACTGCATCAGCAGGCTGTTGGCCACGGCACCGCCGTCGACGCGCATCTCGGTCGAGGTGTGTCCCGTATCGGCCGCCATGGCGCGTACCACGTCGTCGACCTCGAAGGCGATCGCTTCGAGCGCCGCCCGGGTGATGTGCGCGGAGGTCGTGCCGCGCGTGATGCCGACGATCGTGCCGCGGGCATAGGGGTCCCAGTAGGGAGCGCCCAGTCCCGTCAGTGCCGGTACCAGATAGACGCCGCCCGTATCTTCGACCGATGCGGCCAGCGGTTCCGAATCGGCCGACGAGGAGAAGAGTTTCAACCCGTCGCGCAGCCATTGGATGACCGAACCGCCCACGAAGACGCTTCCTTCGAGCGCATAGGTCGTCTTGCCGCCGAGCTGCCACGCCACGGTGGCCAGCAGGTTGTTGGCCGAGGCGTGGGGCCGGTCGCCCGTATTGAGCATGATGAAGCATCCCGTGCCGTAGGTCGTCTTGGCCGAGAAGGGGGCGATGCACTGCTGCCCGAAAAGCGCGGCCTGCTGGTCGCCCGCCAGCGAGGCGATCGGGATCGGCACCGGTACCTGCGGGCAGTCGGTCGTGCCGTATACGGCGCTCGTGGGTACGATTTCGGGCAGCATCGAGCGCGGGATGTCGAACAGGTCGAGCAGTTCGTCGTCCCAGTCGAGGGTGTGGATGTCGAAGAGCATCGTGCGCGAGGCGTTCGAGACGTCGGTGATGTGGAGCCGCCCGCCCGAAAGCCGCCATGCGAGCCACGAATCGACCGTGCCGAAACAGAGTTCGCCCCGCTCGGCGCGCGCGCGTGCGCCGGGTACGTTGTCGAGAATCCAGCGGATTTTGGTCGCCGAGAAGTAGGCGTCGAGAATCAATCCCGTCTTTTCGCGGATACGCTCCGTCAGACCGCGTTCGCGCAGCACGTCGCAGTAGTCGGCCGTGCGGCGATCCTGCCACACGATCGCGTTGTAGACGGGTTCCGACGTCTGGCGGTCCCATACGACGGTCGTCTCGCGCTGGTTGGTAATGCCCAGCGCTTCGATGTCGCTCCATTCGATATCGGCCTTGTTGACGACGTTCTCCATGACGAAGGACTGCGTTGACCAGATTTCGAGCGGGTTGTGTTCGACCCATCCCGGTTGCGGGAACTGCTGGTTGAAGGGGCGCTGCGACATCGAGACGATCTCGCAGCGGGAGTTGAACAGGACGGCGCGCGAGGAGGTCGTCCCCTGGTCGAGCGCCAGAATGTACTTGGGTTTCATCGGACGTTTATTGTTTTTTCGGTTCGAAAAATACCGGTTCGAAGAACTCGGGGCGGTGGAAATCGGGCGCAGGCGTTCCGACCGGCCGCCATGAGAGGTAATGCGGGCACGAGAGGTCGTCGCCGCATTTGTAGAGGTTCATCGCACCCTGCACGCCGTCCCACCCTGCGATCCGGTCGCGGAACAGTGCGGCGGCGGGGATTGCGAGCGTCAGCGTCCAGCGGTTGTCGCCTTCGGTTTCCGGCAGCGGAGCGTGCGGATAGGTCGCGCGTCGCCGCACGGTGCGCAGCACTTCGGCAGGGGCATGTTCCGCCTGCGTGCGGTCGCGCCGGTGTCCGACGAGCAGCGTGCCGATGCAGTTGCATTCGAAGTTGTAGTAGGAGTCGCTCCCTTCGGGGCGGAAAAAGAACTCCGCGCAGGAGTCGGTCCATACGGGGCCGTTGTCGTCGAGCGTGCGGGCCGCCGTACAGCGTTCCGCGACGTCGAACCGCAGCAGCAGATCGGCGCCCGTGTGGAAGATGCGGAACCCGACTTGCGGGGCATAGGGGAAATCGGCCGGCCAGTTGTTGCAGGCGACCGTTTCGCGCACGGTGCGTGCGAAGGCCTCTTCGAGCGATGCGGGACATGCGACGTTGCAGTCGATGCGGGGGATGCGATACATGATTTTCGTTTTTGTTGGTTGAAGATAAGAAAAAAATCGGAAACTTGAAACTGCGGTAGAGAATGAATTGCTTGCAGTCGATTTTTCTGGCCGTACCGAGCGTTTTCGCCGATTTTTTTCGTATTTTTGTCCGTTATATTTCATCGGAAAGAAAATTCGAAACGATATGAATATCTCTTACAACTGGCTGAAAAAGTACATCGCCGCCGACCTGTCGGCCGAGGCGATGGCGACTATCCTCACGGACATCGGTCTGGAGGTGGAGTCGTTCGAGAAGATCGAGACCGTGCGCGGCGGCCTGCAAGGCGTCGTCGTGGGCGAAGTGCTCACCTGCGAGAAGCATCCCGATTCGGATCATCTGCACGTAACGACGGTCGACGTGGGCGCTCCGGAGCCCTTGCGGATCGTCTGCGGCGCCCCCAACTGCCGCAAGGGACTCAAGGTGCTCTGCGCCACGGTGGGTGCCGTGCTCTACCCCGAAGGAGGCGACGAGGCGTTCAAGATCAAGCGCAGCAAGATCCGCGGCGTGGAGTCGCTCGGAATGCTCTGCGCCGAGGACGAGCTGGGGATCGGCGCGTCGCACGACGGTATCATGGAGCTGCCCGCCGATGCGCCGGTCGGGATGCCGGCCAAGGAGTATCTGCATATCGAGGACGACTACCTGATCGGCGTCGGTCTGACGCCCAACCGCGTCGATGCAGCTTCGCATATCGGCGTGGCGCGCGACCTGGCGGCCTATCTGCGCGCTAAGGGCGATGCGGAGGCACGGGTGCTGTGGCCCGACGTGTCGGCGTTCGCGGTCGACGATCATGCGTTGGAGATCGGCGTCACGGTCGAAAATGCCGAGGCCGCACCCCGTTACACGGGAGTGACGATCACCGGCTGCAAGATCGGCCCTTCGCCCGACTGGATGCAGAACGCGCTGCGTGCGGCGGGCATTCATCCCAAAAACAATCTGGTGGACATCACCAACTACGTTCTCTTCGAGCTCGGCCAGCCGCTGGACGGCTTCGACCCCCGTAAGAACCAGGGAATCGGTAT
>OATG01002237.1_pt1 | contig 11233 bp, 8 predicted proteins | sample 1516581 | NCBI WGS metagenome assembly OATG01 (sample SAMEA2579930, study PRJEB22360) | human gut metagenome | biome: human gut; feature: human-associated habitat; material: faeces | place: Denmark | collected 2008/2010
GTCATTACTATTACCTGATAGTGGCCTGTTGTTCTGGATGTTTGTCGCATTCGGGGTTGTGTTCGTGATATTAGCGAAATACGGTTTCCCCATCATCATCAAGATGGTGGAAGGCCGTAAAACCTATATCGACCAGTCCTTGGAGGTGGCAAGAGAAGCCAACGCCCAGTTAGCTCATTTGAAGGAAGAGGGCGAGGCGCTTGTGGCTGCTGCCAACAAGGAACAAGGACGAATCTTGAAGGAGGCAATGGAAGAACGTGACAAGATTGTTCACGAGGCCCGTAAGCAAGCAGAGATAGCCGCACAGAAAGAACTGGATGCGGTGAAACAACAAATCCAGATAGAGAAGGATGAAGCGATCCGCGACATCCGTCGCCAGGTAGCTGTGCTTTCTGTCGATATCGCCGAGAAGGTGCTCCGCAAGAACCTTCAGGACAAAGAATCCCAGATGGGAATGATCGACCGTATGCTGGATGAAGTATTAACCCCTAATAAGAACTAAGGAAGATGGAAGTCGGAATACTCTCAATGCGATATGCCAAAGCGATGATCGAATACGCTCAGGAGAAAGGTGTGGAGGATAGACTCTACAACGAATTCTTCACATTGTCTCACAGTTTTCGTGTCCAGCCGGGACTGCGCGAAGTGCTTGATAATCCTGTGGTGTCGGTAAAGGACAAGTTGGCGCTGATATGTACGGCTGCCGATGGTAACGGTGAATCCAGCAGAGAGTTTGTCCGTTTCATCACGCTGGTTCTGCGAAACAGGCGCGAAGGCTATTTGCAGTTCATCAGCCTGATGTATCTCGATCTTTACCGGAAACTGAAACACATCGGAGTAGGCAAACTGATTACGGCAGTCCCGGTGGACAAGGAGACAGAAAACCGGATCCGTTCCGCAGCAGCACATATTCTGCATGCCCAAATGGAACTGGATACTGTGATCGATCCCTCGATAGAGGGGGGCTTCATCTTCGATATCAATGATTATCGGCTCGATGCAAGCATTGCCACGCAGTTGAAACGAGTGAAACAACAGTTTATTGATAAGAATAGGAGAATTGTATAATGTCTGAAAATATAAGAGTAAGCGAAGTATCCGATATATTGCGCAAGCAGCTCGAAGGTATCAATACCAACGTGCAGCTCGACGAGATCGGTACGGTGCTCCAGGTAAGCGACGGAGTGGTACGTATCTACGGATTGCGGAACGCCGAAGCCAACGAATTGCTGGAGTTTGACAACGGCATCAAAGCCATTGTGATGAACCTCGAAGAGGACAACGTAGGTGCCGTTCTGCTGGGACCTACCGACAGAATCAAGGAAGGCTTTATAGTGAAACGTACCAAGCGTATCGCCTCAATCCGTGTAGGTGAAAGCATGCTGGGACGTGTCATCGACCCGCTGGGCGAACCGCTCGACGGAAAAGGGCTGATCGGCGGAGAACTGTATGAAATGCCGTTGGAACGCAAAGCGCCGGGAGTTATCTACCGCCAGCCGGTAAACCAACCGTTACAGACGGGCTTGAAAGCTGTAGACGCTATGATTCCTATCGGACGCGGACAGCGTGAGCTGATTATCGGCGACCGTCAGACTGGAAAAACTTCCATTGCGATTGATACGATTATCAATCAGCGCAATAACTTTCTGGCAGGTGACCCGGTGTACTGTATTTATGTGGCTATCGGTCAGAAAGGTTCTACCGTGGCTTCTATCGTAAATACGCTCCGTGAGTATGGAGCGATGGATTACACGATTGTCGTTGCCGCTACGGCAGGTGATCCGGCAGCGTTGCAGTATTATGCACCGTTTGCAGGAGCTGCCATCGGTGAATATTTCCGTGATACCGGCCGTCATGCGCTGGTGGTTTATGATGACCTTTCCAAGCAGGCAGTTGCTTATCGGGAAGTATCGTTGATTCTTCGTCGTCCGTCCGGACGTGAGGCATATCCGGGTGATATCTTCTACCTGCACTCACGTCTGTTGGAACGTGCGGCAAAGATCATCAAGGAAGAAGAAGTGGCACGCGAAATGAACGACCTTCCGGAGAGCCTGAAAGGTATCGTGAAAGGTGGTGGTTCACTCACAGCTCTGCCTATCATTGAGACGCAGGCAGGAGACGTTTCGGCATATATCCCGACGAACGTGATTTCTATTACCGACGGACAGATATTCCTCGAAACGGACTTGTTTAATCAAGGTGTCCGTCCGGCTATCAATGTCGGTATTTCTGTATCCCGTGTAGGTGGTAACGCTCAGATTAAGGCGATGAAGAAAGTGGCCGGAACCTTGAAGATGGACCAGGCACAGTATCGTGAACTGGAAGCCTTCTCCAAGTTTAGCAGTGATATGGACCCCATTACGGCGATGACTATCGACAAGGGACGTAAGAATGCACAATTGCTGATTCAGCCTCAGTATAGTCCGATGCCGGTAGAACAACAGATTGCTATTCTGTATTGCGGCACGCACGGTCTGCTCCACGATGTTCCCTTGGAAAACGTACAGGATTTTGAACGCAGCTTCATCGAATCTCTACAACTCAATCATCAGGAAGATGTGCTGGACGTTCTGAGAACCGGTGTGATAGACGATAACGTGACCAAGGCTATCGAAGAGACTGCCGCTATGGTTGCCAAACAATATTTATAAAATGAAGACGCTGTGTCAAAAGTCAATAGTAACTGAACTGGGACTGACTTTTGACACACACACTCATTCTTAATTCTTAATTTAAATAGTTATGGCTTCACTGAAAGAAGTAAAAACCAGAATAAATTCGGTAAAGAGTACCCGAAAAATCACTTCAGCAATGAAGATGGTGGCTTCTGCCAAGTTACACAAGGCACAAGGAGCCATTGAAAATATGCTGCCTTACGAAAGGAAGCTTAACAAGATTCTGACCAACTTCCTGAGTGCCGACCTTCCTGTTGAATCTCCTTACATCAAGGCGAGGGAAGTGAAGCGTGTGGCAATCGTTGCCTTTTCTTCGAATACGTCGCTCTGTGGTGCTTTTAATGCAAATGTGATTAAGATGCTGCTGCAAACGGTCGGCGAGTTCCGTACACTGGGACAGGATAATATCCTGATATTCCCGGTAGGGAAGAAGGTGGATGAAGCAGTGAAACGCCTGGGATTCGAACCGCAGGAGACTTCACCGACGCTTTCCGACAAACCATCGTATCAGGAGGCTTCCGAACTGGCACATCGCCTAATGGAAATGTACGTATCCGGAGAAATAGACCGGGTAGAACTGATCTATCATCATTTTAAATCAATGGGCGTGCAGATTCTGCTTCGCGAAACTTATCTGCCTATTGACCTGACACGGGTCGTGGATGAGGAAGAGAAGCAAAAGGAAGAAGAAGTACAAGGAGGTGAAATAGCGAATGATTACATTATCGAACCTTCTGCAGAGGAACTGATCGCCAATCTGATCCCGACGGTATTGAGCCAGAAACTCTTTACGGCTGGCGTGGGTTCGAATGCTTCGGGACATGCGGCACGCACATTGGCGATGCAGGTGGCTACGGACAATGCGAACGAATTGATCCAGGATTTGACGAAGCAATATAATAAGAGTCGCCAGCAGGCTATTACCAACGAATTATTGGATATCGTGGGTGGCTCTATGCAGTAAATAAAGATTGCACGATAACACTATTTTGTGAATCGGTATTCCGTTTTTAAGCTTTGTCCGGCTGGTAATTAAATAATCTATATATTTGAAAATTATTTGAGAGGTGAGATTGTTTTGATGGGAACAAAACAAGCCTTGATAACTAACAAAACAAATATATAGATTATGACACAAAAGCGATTATTCGGCATTTCTGGTGCTATTGCTACGGCAGCATTGATTGGTGGGCTGTTGGCTGGATGTATGGAAAAAGATCTGTACGATCCTAATTATGGAAAAGAACCTCTTCCGGACCCTAGCGAGTATTTCGGATTTGAAACACGTGGCGACGTGAAACTTTCAGTAAACTATGATGTCCCCGGACTTGTGGCTCTACTTGAAGTGTATGATGAAGACCCGATGGAAGTAGTGGACAACGTTCCGGTAAAGAAAGAAGGAGTTGATGCTTTATTCAAAATTTTCACGGATGGGAATGGAAAATATGAAGGGAAAATGAATATTCCGACTTCCGTAGAGACTGTTTACTTGTATACATCAAGCTGGGGAGTGCCCCGATGCGTAAAACTAGATATCAAAGATGGGGTGGCTAGTTTTGATATGAGTAAAAAGGATTCTTCTACTGCCAATACTAAAGCTGTAACGCGTTCTTATGACTTTTCGAAAGGTAGCGTGCCGTATCTTATCAATTCCGGTGCTAATTTGTATTCATTGTGTAAGTGGGGAGAAGGAGGAAATCTCACCAATATTTATAATAGTCAAACAGGAAAGCAAGACCCTATTAATAATGGATATGTAACACCTCAAAAACAAGTGGGTAATGAATTGATTGGAAATTTTGTAGAACGTTTAAACTCTTTTTTCAAGCCATCCGGAGGTTCTGTAGACAACGCTTATTTGTATAAGGGATCTGAAATCACTAATATTAATGTAACAGAAGAGGGAACTACGTTAGATTTGGTCTTTCTTGACAGGGATGCTTCATTTAATAATTCATTTGGATATTATTATTATAAAACAAGTGATGGAGTTAGTAACTCTAATATGAGGAAGTATATCGTATTTCCAAATGTTGCTTTTTCCGTATATAATGGGGCTTTATCTATTTTGAAGTGTGGAGATAAAGTACGTCTGCTCTTTTGGGGTGAGGATGGTAAACCAAGTGAAAAATTTCCGAAAGGATATACAGTAGGATGGTTTATATATGCAGATGGGTATCATCAAAATGAGAATGAAATTGACATTACAAAGCCATTAATAACTTCTAATGGGTATTCTAATGGTGGTTTCGTATCTGTAAAAGATGAAAAGAGTGGAAAAACCATTATTGGTGTGGAAGATGGAGCAAACAGAAGTTTTTGTGATCTACTATTTTATGTAGATGCTTCTCCGGAAAGTTCTATTGATAATCCGAACAGACCCAATATCCCGAGTGATGATAAACCAATAGAAAAGCCGGATGCACAGGAGAACTTAAAGGGGACTTTAGCCTTTGAAGATATTTGGCCTGACGGGGGAGATTATGACATGAACGACGTGATCGTAGAATATAATCGTGCCATATATTTCAACACAGAAAACATGATAAATAAGATTGTAGATACATTTACGCCCACACACGACGGAGCGATGTATGATAATGCATTTGCTTATCAGATAGATGGAGGACAGTTTGGTAAAGTGACTTCAGATAAGGATATAAAAGTGGAGAGCGAAACGTCTTCTATTATTGTATTCCCAAGTGTAAAACAAGCTGTTAAGGGGAAAGTGGGTACATGTACGATAACCAGAACCTTTGAAAAGGCCACTTTTAATAAGGAGAATCTGAAGATATATAATCCGTACATTATAGTAAAATATGCGGCAGGGCAACAGAACCGGACGGAAGTACATCTGCCTAAATATTCACCGACATCTTATGCTGACAAATCGCTGATAGGTTCTAGTAAGGATGTCTATTACATTAATCGTGACGGAGCTTATCCGTTTGCCATCGATATTCCGATGTTGAATTTCATTCCGGTGACGGAGACGCATAACATTGATACGGAATATCCTTATTTCAAGAATTGGGCTGATTCTTGGGGATCAAAATCTACAGATTGGTACAAGAAACATCAGTCTCCCAAGAATTAAGAAACAAAAACAACTTCGATATATAACTGTGACACGACTTTGTGTTCTGATTTGATCCGGTCCCGGTGTACTTCAAGCGAGAAGAAAGCCGGGACTTTTTTTGACTCATTTTCTTACGTTCAATTTCGGTGGTTGGAATCTATTCAGTACCTTTACCGAAAATTAGAGGAAACATGGAAAATAATCCTGAACTACAACTAGCTTGGCAGTTCATTGAAAATACAGGCACGCATCTGTTTCTTACCGGAAAAGCCGGAACCGGAAAAACTACATTTCTAAAACGATTGAGAGAACATACCCCCAAGCGCATGGTCGTATTGGCTCCAACAGGAATCGCAGCTATCAACGCCGGAGGGGTGACGATTCATTCTTTCTTTCAGTTGTCTTTTGCTCCGTTTGTGCCGGAAACGACTTTCAATTCTGCCAAGATGCACTACCGTTTCAGCAAAGAGAAACGGAATATTATCCGCAGCATGGATCTGCTTGTTATCGACGAAATCAGTATGGTACGTGCAGATTTGCTGGACGCTGTGGACGCGGCTTTACGTCGTTATCGTGACCGTGAAAAACCTTTCGGAGGTGTGCAGTTGCTGATGATCGGCGACTTGCAACAGTTGGCTCCTGTGGTAAAAGACAATGAATGGGAGCTACTGAAGAATCATTACGAGACTCCATATTTTTTTGCCAGCCGTGCACTGAAGGAAACGGTGTATATGACCATTGAACTAAAGAAAGTCTACCGTCAGAGTGATACTTTCTTTCTTTCTCTTCTGAACAAGATACGCGAAAATAAAGCAGATGATGAAGTGTTGAACGAATTGAATCGTCGTTATCAGCCCGGTTTTCGTCCACGGAAAGAAGAAGGGTATATCCGACTGACAACGCATAACTATCAGGCCCAGCAGGTGAACGACCGTGAACTGGCATCACTGTCCGGACGGGCTTATAGTTTTCGGGCGGAGATAGAGGGAAATTTTCCTGAGTACTCGTACCCTGCGGATGAAGTGCTTACAGTCAAAGAAGGAGCACAGATCATGTTCCTTAAGAATGACGTTTCATCAGAAAAACGTTACTATAACGGCATGATAGGCGAAGTGATGAGTGTTGACGAAAAAGGAATGTCCGTACGTGGAAAAGACAGTAGTGATGTCTTTCAGTTGTTGCCCGAAGAATGGGGGAATTATAAGTATGTGCTGAACGAAGAAACGAAGGAGATCACGGAAGAAATAGAAGGTGTGTTCCGGCAATATCCCATCCGCCTGGCGTGGGCTATCACGATTCATAAGAGTCAGGGTCTGACGTTTGAGCGGGCGATTATCGATGCTCGTAACTCTTTTGCTCATGGGCAGACGTATGTAGCATTGAGCCGTTGCAAGACTCTGGAAGGAATGGTGTTGGAGACTCCTTTGCGTAGGGAGGCGATAATCAGCGATAGCATTGTAGATAATTTCACAAGAGATGTGGAACAGAATAAACCGGGGAGCAAGCAGTTGAACGACATGCAAAAGGCTTATTTCTATGATCTGTTGAATGATTTATTTAATTTCTATTCGCTTGAGCAGGCTTATAAGCGGTTGCTCCGGATGATGGATGAAGAGCTTTATAAACTTTATCCGAAGTTGCTTGCCGAGTATAAAGAACTGGCTCCGCATCTCAAAGAGAAGGTGGTGGAAGTTTCCAATCGCTTTCGTAATCAATATACGCGTCTGATTAACGAGAATGAAAATTATGCCGGAAATGAGGAGCTACAGCAAAGGATTCATTCTGGTGCTGCTTATTTCTGTGAAGCATTGCTTCCTGTCCGGGCGCTGTTTGACAAGACCAGTATGCCTCTTGATAATAAAGAGTTGCGGAAACAACTGAATGAACGTTTGCAGGCATTGGACGATGCTTTATGGATTAAAGAGTCTTTGCTGGATGCGATGCGGACGGAGAAATTTACGGTAACGGATTATCTGAAACGGAAGGCGAAAGTGATGTTGAGTCTCGAAGGGGAAACTGCTTCTTCCGGTTCTTCCACCAAGGCTCCGAAGGAGAAAAAAGAACGGAAAGAACGCACTCGCAGCAATTCAGGAAAGGTGAAAGTAGAAGTTCCGACGGATATTCTGCATCCGGAGCTTTATCGTGCTCTGTCGGAATGGAGAACGGCAAAGACGCGCGAAGTGAATATGCCGGCTTATGTGATCATGCAGCAAAAGGCATTGATGGGTATTGTGAATCTGTTGCCGGATACACCAGTAGCTTTGGAAGCGATACCTTATTTCGGTGCGAAAGGAGTGGAGAAGTACGGACTTGAAATTTTGGGCATTGTGCGCAAATATATGAAGGAGAACAAACTGGAACGACCGGAGATCTTTACTTCTGTTTCGGGCGGAGAGGATGTACGTGAACAAAAGCTGGACGCGCAGCATCATGAGGATAAGAAGAAGCAGAAAGAGAAGAAGAAAGATTCAAAGCTGGTGAGTTATGAAATGTTTTGCCAGGGGATGACGATAGAAGAGATAGCCAAAGCTCGTGATTTGGTGACGGGAACGATTGCTACTCATCTGGAACATTATCTCCGTGAAGATAAAATAAAGTTGGAACAGGTAGTGACAGCGGACAAGATAAAGAAGGTCCGGACTTATCTGGAGACCCATGAATTTATGGGAGTAGTAGCTATTAAAGCTGCATTGGGAGATGATGTTTCTTACGCTGATATTCGTTTTGTGTTGGCGACGGTGGGGCGCTAGGTTATAAGTTACAGAAGAAAGAAACGAATACAGGCACGCTGATATCGATCAGAATACCATGCAAAATAGCGATAGGAATCATTTCTTTTCCCGAATATCTGCTGATGGAAGGTAATAATACATCCATTGAGTTGACTCCTGCCGCCGAAATGGGAGCAAGTTTTCCGAAATACTTCTTGATAAGCGGTGTACCTAGAAGTGCCATCATTTCGCGGAAGATATTAGTCAGCAGGGCAATGGTACCCAGCTCTGTAGCCAACTGTATTCCGATGGTCGGTTCCTTGAACTGAGTGATCAGGATGGAAGATAGCGAATAATAGGCGAATCCGCTTCCTACTGCCATACAGTCGAATACACTCCATTGACTTAGCAAAATGCTTGCCAAGGCAGAAAACAACAAAGTGCCGGTAATGGTACCCAACGGAATCAGCAGCATTTTCGGGTGCAAATGTGAGATGATCGCTTTCAGGTTTTTATTGGAACCGATACTGATTCCTACTTGCAGCATCAACGCATAAAGTATATACATGGAAACAGTATGTGTGTCGAACTGGAATTTATTAAAAACTCCCATGATACAGCCTACACAGAAAAATACGATAACGATGAGACTTCCTTTCATTATTTACCTCCTTTCTTGAAAAATAGTTGTAACACAAGCCGGGCAGCCAACAAGCTCCCTAATACGCCGGATACGGCAAGAATGATCGCCTGCCATCCAAACTTACCGAGATTATTCACAATCAGGCTATTGGAGCCAATGGATACTCCAAGAATAAAGAGCAACAGGAATATTGTAAGAGAAATTGTCTTTTCTGTCTTTTGTAAGATACTCCAGTTACGTAATCCGTATCCGATACCGATTCCCAAAAACATGGTAGATATAATAGAGAACATATTGTAATATATTTTAGTTGGTTAGGTTAAACAAATTATAAATAGCATGGATAATCCCCAAAAAGATATACATCTTATTGACAATCAGGTAAAAATACTGTCTGTTGAGTAACGAAATAAGTCAACAGGCAGTTGGGGATAAGAATGGGTAAGGGGAATTTAGATGAATCCGCTGAACCAATGTACATGCACGCAACATGACGTGCAGAAATTGGGAATTTCCGCATGAAATATAAGGGCGTTATGTAATTGTAATGTTTGATTCATCTTTTGGTTCTTTAATTCGGGTGCAAAGATAAGAACTTATTGCATATTTTCAAAATAAATATGCAATAATTGAAATCGGTAAGGTTGTTGAAACAAGGAATGGAATGTTGTAAAAAGTTAGTAATGTAGACCTTAACCTTTATATAATATGTGCTTATATTATTATTTTATATGGTTATGACAGTTCGATGCTTGAGCCAAATTGTTATGTTGTATAGGGCACATACTTTCATTTGGGCAAACAATCTGATTAATAGGATATGTCGGTTAATGTTTCCACTCCATGAGAATATCTTTCAGCTTTCGTGGCTGGTAACCAAGTATAGTCCGGGCTTTTGCTATGCTCATCCCACTGAAACGGGGACGGGGAGTAGCTTCTTGCATTTCTTCTGTTGTGGCAGGGTGAACGAGCGAACGGTCCAGCTTCATGTAGTCTGCTACCTGAAAAGCAATTTCTGCAATGGTCAGGCATTCGTCGCCACAGATATGAAAAATTCCGTTTGCGGCATTTTCTACCAAGTGTTGCACTCCGGCTGATACGTCACCTACATAGGTGGGCGTGCGCCATTGATCTGATACGACACGGATTTCTTGTCCTGCATTCAAACGATTCATCACCAGTTGCACGATGTTTCCATGTTGTCCCGGCAATGCTTTTCCGTAGACAATCTCTACGCGGGCAATAGCATAGTTACTACAGATTTCAGCCACTTTCTCTTCTCCTTTCCATTTGGTGAAACCGTAATAGTTGACGGGAGCAGGGAGAGTTTCTTCTGTATAAAGCTGTCCGGACTTCTCGTCTATCTTTCCGTCAAAGACAAAGTCTGTAGATAAATGAATGAACCGGCTTTTGTAACTTTCGCAAAGATGTGCCAATTGTTCTACTGCCGTAACATTTGTTAGCCAGGCTTCTTCGTGATGCGTTTCGCAATAATCGGGGACGGATAAGGCGGAACTGTTGATGACCACATCGGGTTGTACCTCTTTGAAAAGTTGCTTTACAGCTGCTTCATCCCGTATATCTGTGGTGGTGAAATGATAGTTGCCTCCATTCTTCGGAAGGATATCCGGATGCAGGGAACATCCTGTTACCTTATATTGTACCTTGCTCGACAGGTCATTCAGTATTTGGCGTCCGGTGAATCCATTGGCACCGATAATCATTATATTCTTCATGGGCTGTTTTATAGTCGTTTGTTTCAGTCATATGAGTTTTTTCAGTCACATGAGTGAGTTTCGGTTCAGAAATATGGCTTTTCTATATTTATTTTCACAAAAGTAGAAAATAATTTTAGTTACGCAAATAGATTTCGTAGTTCCCTTTTTATTTTGCTCTTTTGCGAATTTAAGCATATCATTATCAGGTCCGATGCGCATGCCGGATGGATTGGATGAAGCACCGGGAGCTTACAAAGATATTGCGCGGGTAATCGCTAATGAGCGGGATTTAGTGAAGCCTTTGGTGGAATTGGCGCCTATGGCGGTGATCAAAGGATAAAATTAGCTGACGAGATGAGGTATGGACATAAAAAAAGGAGCAACGCCTTGCTCCAACCTTTGTTAAC
>OATG01002243.1_pt1 | contig 11173 bp, 6 predicted proteins | sample 1516581 | NCBI WGS metagenome assembly OATG01 (sample SAMEA2579930, study PRJEB22360) | human gut metagenome | biome: human gut; feature: human-associated habitat; material: faeces | place: Denmark | collected 2008/2010
TCCTCCACAGCCTTGGTGTCGCTGGTCAGGTCCAGATCCCGCAGGTTGTAGGTGTCGGGATCGTTCTGCACCCAGCGCAGCTGCTCAAAGGGCAGCTGCTGCATACGGATCTCCACGTTGTACTCGGTGTTCAGGCGGTACTCCAGCACTTCCAGCTGCAATACGCCGACCACGCCGACCACCACTTCTTCCATGCCGCCGCCGACTTCGCGGAAGATCTGGATGGCGCCTTCCTGCGCGATCTGCTCCATACCCTTCACGAACTGCTTGCGCTTCATGGTGTCCTTCTGCTCAATGCGGGCAAAGTGCTCCGGGGAGAAGGTGGGGATGCCCGCGAACTGGACCTTCTTTTTGCCGGTGCACAGGGTATCGCCGATGGAGAAGATGCCCGGGTCGAACAGGCCGATGATGTCGCCGGCGTAGGCCTCGTCCACGATGGCGCGGTCCTGCGCCATCAGCTGGGTGCCGGTGGCAAGCTTGATGTTCTTGCCCTCCTGCACATGGTAGGCTTCCATGCCGCGTTCGAACTTGCCGGAGCAGATGCGCATAAAGGCGATGCGGTCGCGGTGGGCCTTGTTCATGTTGGCCTGAATCTTAAAGATGAAAGCGGAGAACTCGTCCCGGCAGGGATCCACCGGCTCGCCGGTCAGGCTGTCCACGCGGGCCAGCGGGGCAGAGGTGAGCCGCAGGAAGTTTTCAAGGAAGGGCTCCACGCCGAAGTTGGTCAGGGCAGAGCCGAAGAACACGGGGCTCAATTCACCGCGCAGCACCTTGTCCAGATCAAACTCCTCGGCAGCGCCGTCCAGCAGCTCGATCTCGTCCACCAGCTGCTGGTGCAGGTAGGGGGTCAGCAGCTCGTCCAATGCGGGGTCGCCCAGCTCGGCCTCGGTCTCGCTGACCTTCTTCACGCCGTTGGCGCGGCCATCGCTGGAGAAAGCCAGCACCTTGCGTGCGTTGCGGTCGAACACGCCCTTGAACTCCTTGCCGCAGCCGATGGGCCAGTTCATGGGGTAGGTCTTGATGCCCAGAATTTCTTCGATGTTCTCCATCAGTTCAAAGGGGTCGCGGGCTTCGCGGTCCATCTTGTTGATGAAGGTAAAAATGGGGATATGGCGCAGGGTGCAAACCTTGAACAGCTTGATGGTCTGCGCCTCAACGCCCTTTGCGGCGTCGATGACCATGACGGCAGAGTCTGCCGCCATCAGGGTGCGGTAGGTATCCTCCGAAAAGTCCTGATGGCCGGGGGTGTCCAGAATGTTCACGCACTTGCCGGCGTAGTTGAACTGCAGCACCGAAGAGGTGACCGAGATACCACGCTGCTTTTCGATGTCCATCCAGTCGGACACGGCGTGCTTGGCGCTCTGTTTGCCCTTGACGGAGCCAGCCTGATTGATGGCTCCACCGTACAGCAGCAGCTTTTCGGTAAGGGTGGTCTTACCTGCGTCGGGGTGGCTGATGATGGCGAACGTCCTGCGGCGTTCGATCTCTTCACGATTTGTCATAAGTTGTAGATCTCCTGATAAACCTGCTGTGGAGCAGGAGGTGGATTTTTGCATTCAGTATGTCCGGTGGGACTTTGCCGGGCTCGCCCTCTCCGTCTTTGCTACGCAAATCCACCTCTCCCAAAGGGAGAGGCCTTGGCAAAGAGATGAAGTCTGCGTGGATTGCCAAAGGCTCCCCCTTTGGGGGAGCTGGCGCGTTAGCGCCTGAGAGGGCGAGCCCGTCTTTTACACATACACACCCTATTCTATACGAAAACGCGTGATAATGCAAGGGTTTTCGTTATTTTTTCAGGATCAGGCAGGGCAGAGGGGCAGTTTCGGCCCAATTGGCAAAATCACACACCAGAACGGTGAAACTTTTCAGTGGAAGTGCCCGCAGAAAACGCAGCACCGCCTGTTTTTCGTCCGAGCCGATGACCGCCCCGCTGTACAGAATGGCACTCACGATGCCGCCGGGGCGCACCGCCTGCAGCGCCGCCTGCAAGGCGGGGATGCTGCTCTGCGCGGTGGAGAATACCCCGTGGTCCGCCCCCGGCAGCCAGCCAAAGTTGAACATGACCGCATCGGCAGTGCCGGGCTGCACATACTGTAATAAGTCGGCGTGGCTGCCGCAGACAAGGCTGTACCGCTCCGCGGGCACGTCTGCCTGTTCCAGCCGGGCGCGGGTGGAGCGGATGGCTTCGGGCTGCACGTCAAAAGCCAGCACCCGCCCGGCGGGGGCGGTCAGATTGCACAGAAAGGCGGTGTCGCCGCCGTTGCCGCAGGTGGCGTCCACGCACAGCTGCGGGTGCACCAGCCGGGCGGCTAAAAAGTCCTGCACGAACTTGACCGCCGTTAAATCCGGGGTGCGGCGGCGCACCAGCTGCCCGCCCTCGGCGGCAAAGCCGAATTTGCCCCAGAAGGCAAGCTCGGCGGCGTTTTCCGGCAGCGGGGCGGTAAAAACGGTGGCGGTTTCCCGGTCATAACCGCCAAAGCTGCGCAATACTTCTTTTAACAGGTAGGAACCGTAGCCCTTGCGCCGCCACCGGGGCAGGATGCACAGGGCGGCAAGCTGTGCGCCCTTGGGGGCGGGGGAGAGGGTGCACTCTCCGATGCAGTCCTTTTCTTTATACAGGGCAAACCCCTGTTCGGTGCGGCGCAGTTCCATAAAAAGCTCCTCCTTGACGGGCCAATATTCTTCCCTTACAATAGCAAGCGGCGGCGCAGCTGTCAAGGGCAGAAAAGCAGGACCGCATTTCACATATTCTTCACGGCGCAAGCGATTGATTTTCACATTTGACGGTTACAATAGGGACAGTTCAAAGGAACAGATGTCCCTGCGGACCGGCCTTTGAGGGAAGGATGTAGTAACATGGAAAACGAGAACAAGTGGGAATATGATTATTCCGCTTCCAATAACGAGACCGGCTACCCCAACGTGGGCAGCAGCGGCATGAACACGGCAAACCAGTATAACGAGCCGGAAGCACAGCCCGTGCGCCCGGCGTATACCGCCCCGGCAGACGGCGGCAGCGTGCCGCCCACCCCGCCGGAGCAGCCGCAGTACAGCGCCCCGCAGCAGCCGGAAAAGCCCCGCCGCAAAAAGAAGAAGTTCAATGGCGGAAAGCTGGTGCGCAGCGCCGTGGCGCTGGTGCTGGCAGCTGCCATGGGCTTTGCGGGCGGCTTTGTGGGTGCAAAATACGGCGGCGGCAGCAAGGTGGTCATCCAGCAGGTGGAGCGCCCGGCCAGCTCTGACAGCAGCACCGACAGCACCGGCAATTCCATCAGTGCCACCAGCGGCACCGGCCTGAGCACCGCACAGGTGGCAGAGCTGGTCAGCCCCAGCGTGGTGGTCATCACCACCGAGCAGGTGGTCTACTCCCAGTGGTCGTGGTACGGTCAGAGCCAGGTGGAGAGCGGCGCGGGCAGCGGCGTCATCATCAGCTCGGATGGCTATATCCTCACCTGCGCCCATGTGGTGAGCGGCGCTTCCAACATCACTGTGAGCATCGGCGACAAGGATTACCCCGCAACGCTGGTGGGCGAGGATACCACCAGTGATATCGCCGTGGTGAAGGTCGACGCCACCGGCCTGACCCCCGCCACCGTGGGCAACAGCGATAACCTGAAGGTGGGCGAAAGCGTCATGGCCGTGGGCAACCCCTTGGGTGAGCTGGGCGGCACCGTGACCAGCGGCATCGTCAGTGCACTGAACCGCAGCGTCAGCATTCAGGGTTCCAGCTCTGTCAACACCATGTCCCTGATCCAGATGGATGCCTCCGTCAGCCCCGGCAACTCCGGCGGCGGTCTGTTCAACATGAACGGCGAGCTGGTGGGCATCGTCAATGCAAAGTCCTCCGACAGCGATGCCGAGGGTCTGGGCTTTGCCATCCCGGTGAACGACGCCGTAAAGGTGGCGCAGGAGCTGCTGGAAAACGGCTATGTGACCGGGCGTCCCTATCTGGGCATCAGCTACTATGCCGTGACCGACGCCCAGACTGCCGCCCAGCTGGGCGTGAACGCCTACGGTGTCTACATCGTGGAAGTGGTCAAGGGCGGCCCTGCCGACAAGGCGGGCCTGCAGGCCGGTGACCGCATCGTGAGCGTAGACGGCAGCGAGGTCGCCACCCAGAGCGACCTTGGCACCCTGATGCAGGACCACAAGGCCGGCGACACCATCGAGATTACCGTCGCGCGCGGTGGCCAGATGCAGACCGTTAGCGTCACCCTTGGCGAAAAGGGCGCAGAGAATAGCTAAAAATAGTAAAAAGGCGAGAGTCCTCCGTTTTTTCGGAAGGCTCTCGCTTTTTTGTTTGTACCGCGCTCCGCGGGGAAGTTACTGCTTGCCGCAAGCGTGCAAAGACGCTCCGCTGGGCCAGAGGTAGGGAGGGGTGTTCCGAGTCCCCCCTCCCTACCTCTGGACTCCACCCACCCCGCAACGGGCCAAGGGCTGCTCGCCCTTGACAATCCTAAAGAAGAAGTCGAAGCACAAAAAAGCTAGCGCTGCGCCAGTCGGCGCTATCGCTTTAACGCTTTTTTCGCTTCTCCATTTATAGCCCCTCAGTCGCTGCGCGACAGCTCCCCAAGGGGGAGCGGGCACACCCACAGCGCCGCGCTTCCGCAGGAAGCAGGCGCTGTAAATGCCGTTTCCCGCCACGACCCCTCCCGTGAAAAAGTAAATCGGGAAAATCCGCAGATTTTCCCGATTTACAAATCACAAATAATTTTCCGCTGCAACGACGACGACCGCCGCCAGTGGCGGAAACAGGGAGGAGTTGTTGGGGCCGCGGCCAGCAAGACGCAAGTGCCGCCCAAGGCACGATGCGGATGCTGGGTGCCGCAACCCGGAAGACGCGGCGCGCATTCAAATCGTCTTACACCGCACCCAAAATAGTAGCACTGTACGGCGCAAGGGGGACATTGCCGGTAAAAATACGGCTGGGGCCGCGCCACAGGCTGGAGGAGGTGCCGTCGCTCAGCAGCTTCCACTGCCCGGCGGGCAGGGCAACGGTGCGGGTGGTATCGGTGGGATTATAAAAGACGCACAAAGCGCTCCACGCCGCGCCGTCTCCCCAGACGGCGGGCAGTGTCCAGCCCACCAGCGGCTGCTCCAGCGCAAAGAACTGCAAGGCTTCCGGGGCGTGACGGTCGGTGCTGCCCAGCAGGGGAAAGGCTGCCCGCAGCGCCAGAAGCCCCCGGTAGTAGTCCACAAGGGCGTGGTACTGCTCGGCGCGGTTCCAGTCCAGACGGTTCAGGGCGGGGGAGGAGCGGTAGCTGTTGCCCACGCCCTTTTTGGTGCGGGCGAACTCCTCGCCTGCCTGCATGAAGGGCAGGCCGAAGCTGGTCAGGTAGATGCCCGCCGCCAGCCGGTTCTGCGCCAGCGCCACGGTGTCCCGGGCGGTGAACTCCGGCTTTTCGTACCGGACGCAGAGCAGCTTATCCCACAGGGTAAAGTTGTCGTGGGCGGAAACATAGCTCACGATCTGGCTGGGCGCGTGGGGCGGCAGACGGTCGCTGCGGCACCATGCCGCCACCGCCGCGCCGATATCCCAGAAGCTGCCGGGCTTGCCCTCCACATAACCCGGCTCCCGGGCATCGAAGCAGCCGCCCTTGATGGCGTCCCGGGTGTCATCGCAGAAGATGCCCACCCGTTCGTTGAGCATGGCAAGGTTCGCTTTGTTGGCTTCGTACCGGTGCAGCTGGCTGGCACCGCCCTGCCACGGCTCGCCGTACAGCAGGATGTCCCGCCCGCCGGGCAGGCTGTCCAGCGCAGCGCGCACCGCGTTGATGCTCTCGGCATCGTACAGACCCATCAGGTCGAACCGGAAGCCGTCGATGTGGTACTCCTTCGCCCAGTAGAGGATGGAGTCGATGAGGTACCGCCGCGCCATGGGGCGCTCGCTGGCAAACTCGTTGCCGCAGCCGCTGCCGTTGGAAAAGCTGCCGTCCGCATTCTGCCGGAAAAAGTAATAGGGCACGGTATTGTTCAGGGGATTTTCGGTACGGTAGGTGTGGTTATACACCACGTCCATCACTACCCCGATGCCCGCCGCATGGAGGGCGGCGATCATCTCCCGGCACTCCCGGATGCGCACCTCGCCCCGGGTGGGGTCGGTGGAGTAGCTGCCCTCCGGCACGTTGAAGTTGGTGGGGTCGTAGCCCCAGTTATACTGCCGCAGCAAGGGTTTTGCTTCGTCCACGCTGCCAAAATCGAAAATGGGCATCAGCTGGACGTATTTTACCCCCAGCCGCTTGAGGTAGTTCAGGCAGGTGGGGTGGATGCCGTCGCCGTGCAGGGTAGTGCCCTGCTGGGTAAAGGCCATATATTTGCCCCGCCACGCCGGGCGCACCCCGCTGGCGGCATCCTGCGAGAAGTCCCGCACGCTCACCTCCCACACGGCGCGCTGCGCCGGGGGGATAGCGGGGCGCACATCCCGCTCCCACCCGGAGGGCGCGGTGCGGGCAAGGTCTACGATCATGCTGCGGACGCCGTTTACCCCCGCCGCCCGGGCGTAGGGGTCGCCGGTCTCGCGGGTGATGCTGTTCACGGTGACGGCAAAGGTGTAATAGCGGCCGTGCTGCTCCCCGGGCAGCCAGATGCTCCACACCCCATGCGCCCCGCGCACAAGGGGCTCTGTGCCCAGCACGGCGCCGCCGTCTCCCTTGTGGTATAAGGTCACGGTAACTGCTTCGGCGGTGGGTGCCCACAGCCGCAGACAGGTGCCGCCGGGGGCGTAGTCCGGCCCAAGAGGGCCAGTATAGTAGTTTTCGCGGTGGAAGGGTACGTTTTCAAACAGTGTTTTCCACTGGGCAGGCGTTTTTGCGGCCATGGTCAGCTTCATTCCTTCTTGTAAGATTCGTTATCTTCAGTGTATCGGACAACAGGCTTTTTTTCAAGAGGGAATCCCTTGCAAAATGCCGCGCAGTTCACTATACTGGAAGAAAAACACCGATGGAGGGCAGCACCATGGCATATACCGATGATTGGGAAAGCTTGATGAACGGCGTGTTCGGCGCGGGCGGCAAACTGAAGTTCGGCGGCGCACAGCCGCAGCCGGAAAAGCCGCAGCCCGAAAAACCGGCGGGCAGCGGCCTGCCTGATCTGAACGCAGCGCTGCTGGAACAGCAAAAGCAGCTGGACGAAATGCTCAAGCAGCAGAACGCCCGGCTGAAAGCGCAGGATGCAGGGGTGCAGACGGCGCTGGAGGACAGCCGCCAGATGCTGCGGGACATGGAAGCGGACGGCCTGCTGGCCAAGGGCACGGCAGACACAAAGCCGGAGCAGCTGGGCAGCTTTGAGGGCCTTGCCGCCGAGGTAAAAAAGACTGTCCTTGGGCAGGATGCCTTTGTGGACAGCGTGGTGCGGGCAATGCGCCGCCCCTTTGTGCTGGGCACCGAGGGCGCAGCCGCCCGCAACGTGATCCTGCTGTGGGGCGCACCGGGTACGGGACGGCACTTTGCGCTGGCAGAGACTGCCCGCATCATGGCGGCACGGGGACTTTTGCAGAGCGACCGGATGGCGGTGATGGATCTCACACTCTACCCCGACCCCGGCGCGGAAAAGCTGTTTTTGCAGGACTTGTACGCTGCGCTGCACGCCCCGGGCGAGATCGTGGTGTTCGAGCACTACGAGAGCTGCCACCCCGGCTTTCTGCGCATCCTCTCCGACCTCGCGGTCAAGGGCAGTGCGCCTTTGTCCAGCCGGTATCTGGTCAACAAGGAGGGCATTCTGGTGGAAGCCGGCACGGCGCTTGCCCCCGGTGCAGTGAGCCGCATCGACCCCTGCGGCAAGTACCTGATCTTCTTCTCCCGCAAGGGACGGGAGGCGCTGGCAGATAAATTCGGCGCGTCCTTTGTGGCGGCGGTAGGGGATGTGTGCCAGACCGCCCCCTTCACCCCGGAAGCACTCGCCGCGCTGGCGGCGCAGCAGCTGAACGCGCTGGCGCAGCGGGTGCACAGCCGTCTGGGGCTGACCCTCACCGCCGGGGCGGAGGTGCGGGACTATGTGGCGGCGCAGTGCTCCAAGGAAAAGGGCGCAGAAGGGCTGGCAGACTGCTGTGAGCGCATTTTCCGCGCCCTGAGCGAGTATTGTTTGCAGACCGATGCAAAGCTGTCCGGCACGGTGGCGCTGACCGCCGCGCCCGAGGGGCTGCAATTTGCGCTGAACGGTGCCGCCCCGGCAGACCTGTTCAGCCTGCTGCCGGCGGCCTACACCGGCGCGGTGGAGCAGATCCGCGCCGAACTGGATGCGCTGGTGGGGCTTGCCCCGGTCAAGGAGTATGTGTTCGGTCTGGCAGACAATTTACAGGTGCAGCAGCGCCGCGCGGCGGCGGGCTTCAAGACCGCAAGCCTGTCCATGCACATGATCTTTACCGGCAACCCCGGCACCGGCAAGACCACCATTGCCCGGCTGGTGGCAAAGTACCTCAAGGCCATCGGCGCACTGGGGGGCGGGCAGCTGGTGGAGGTGACCCGCGCCGACCTTGTGGGGCGCTACACCGGGCACACCGCCCCGCTGACCAACAGCGTCATCGAGAGCGCACTGGGGGGCGTTTTGTTCATTGACGAAGCATACAGTCTGTACCGCGGCGAGCAGGACAGCTTTGGGCTGGAAGCCATCGACACCCTTGTAAAGGGCATGGAGGATCACCGGGACGAGCTGGTGGTCATCCTTGCGGGCTACACCAAGGAGATGGAGGTGTTCCTCACCGCCAACAGCGGCCTTGCCAGCCGCTTCCCCAACAAGATCGAGTTCCCGGACTATACGGCGGACGAGCTGCTGGACATCACCGCCGTGCTGGCAAAGGGCAAGGGCTACCGCCTTGCCGAGAGCTGCACCTTCCCGCTGCTGGGGTACTACAAGCGCCGTCAGGCGCTGGACAGCCGCACCGCCGGCAATGGCCGTCTGGCGCGCAACACGCTGGAAAAGGCCATCTTCAACCAGAGCCGCCGCCTTGTGGCTGAGCCTGCCGCAGAGCTTGACCTCATCCAGCCCAGCGATCTGGAATTTGAAGAATAAAGAAAACACCATGCCGGACAGCCTGCGGGCTGTCCGGCATGATGTTTTTACGGTCAGAACCGTCCGTTCTGCAACCCGTCCAATACTTCGTACAAATCGCGGCACTCGGCGGTGTACAGACGGCGCATCTCGTCATTGGCGGGGGCCATGTCCGGCACCATCACGGTGACAAAGTGCCCGGCGGCACCGGCGCGCACGCCGTTGTAGCTGTCCTCCAGCACAAGGGTGCGGCCGGGCACAGTGCCCAGCGCTTCCGCTGCCCGCAGAAAGATCTCCGGGTCGGGTTTGGAAGCCGAGAACTGCTCGCCGGAGACGATCACCTTAAAATAGTGGGTCAGACCCCAGCCGTCCAAATGATGCCGGATAGACGCCATCCGGCTGGAGGAAGCCACCGCCATGGGGATGTGCTGCGCGTCCAGCCATGTCAGAATTTCGTCCAGCCCGGGCTTTTTGGGCGGCGGTGCCTGAAACGCCTTTTCCGCCTGTGCGTGCAGCGCCCCGATGATGGCGTCCGTGTCGCAGTTTTCCCCGTAGAAGCGGCGCAGCACCGCCCGCATGGTGTCTCCCGCCGTGCCGCGGGCGGCAACGTCCAGCCCTTCCTTATAAGAAAGCCCAAGGGTGGCCAGTGCCGGCTCCCACAGGGTCGCCCACACCCGCTCGGTGTCGAACATCAGGCCGTCCATATCAAAAATAACGCTGTCGATCATGGCAGTATGCTCCTTCCATAGAAAAGCGGGGCCGTGCCCCGCAAAGTGCTCTGTGCCCCTATTGTACCATAGATTTGGCAGTTTGCACACCACTGTGCTCATAATTTGGTGCAACTTACCGGGTGGAAAGATGAAACATTTTGTGATTCCTTGCAAAACCGGCTGGGAATATTATAATAGAAACCAACATTTGTGTCATAAAGCGCCGGAAATCGTGCGCACGCGCATAAAAGGAAAGAGGGAAACTCACTATGTTGGATATCAAGATCACCCGCACGGCTGCGCCCAAGGCAAAGCCCACCGATGAGACGAAGCTCGGCTTCGGCAAAAAGTTCTCCGACCATATGTTTGTCATGGATTACACCGAGGGCGAGGGCTGGCACGATGCCCGCATCGTCCCCTACGGCCCCTTTGAACTGGACCCCGCTACCGTGGTGTTCCACTACGCACAGGAGATCTTTGAGGGCATGAAAGCCTACCGCACCGCTGACGACACCGTGCAGCTGTTCCGCCCGGACTGCAACGCCAAGCGTTTTCAGGATTCTGCCGACCGTCTGTGCATCCCCAAGATCCCGGTAGAGGACTACATTCAGGCTGTCAAGGCTCTGGTGGACGTGGACCGCGACTGGGTGCCCCACACCGACGGCGCTTCCCTGTACATCCGTCCCTTCATCTTTGCTAATGATGTGGGTCTGGGCGTGCACGCTTCCAAGCACTATATCTTCTGCATCATCTGCGCTCCCTCCGGCGCTTACTACGCCGAGGGCATCAACCCTGTGCGCATCTACGTGGAGGACGAGTACATCCGCGCCGCCCCGGGTCTGACCGGCTTTACCAAGTGCGGCGGCAACTACGCCGCTTCCATCAAGGCCGGCGAGCTGGCCGAGGAGCAGGGCTACGCACAGGTGCTGTGGCTGGACGGCGTGGAGAAGAAGTACGTTGAAGAAGTTGGCAGCATGAACATCATGTTCAAGATCGACGGCAAGGTTTACACCGCCGCTACCGTGGGCACCGTGCTGCCCGGCGTCACCCGCCGCAGCTGCATTGAGCTGCTGAAGGACTGGGGCTACGAGGTCGTTGAGGGCAAGATCGCCATTGCCGACATCATGGCTGCTGCCCGCGAAGGCAAGCTGGAAGAGGTGTTCGGCACCGGTACTGCCGCTGTCGTCTCCCCCGTCAAGGAGCTGGTCTGGAAGGGCGAGCACGCCTTTATCGGCGACGGCAAGATCGGCCCTGTCACTCAGAAGCTGTACGACACCATGACCGGTATGCAGTGGGGCAAGCTGCCCGATACCAAGGGCTGGATCGTGCCTGTGGAAAAGAAATATTGAGCCGCCTGTCACCCTACGGCTTTTTAAGGGACTGCTGCACACCGTCTGGGGCAACAGTCCCTTTTGCATCATCGCAAATGCCGTTCACCGTCACGACCTCTCCCGTGAAAATGCGTTTGTCGCGGCCCGCAGGCC
>OATG01002256.1_pt1 | contig 11093 bp, 8 predicted proteins | sample 1516581 | NCBI WGS metagenome assembly OATG01 (sample SAMEA2579930, study PRJEB22360) | human gut metagenome | biome: human gut; feature: human-associated habitat; material: faeces | place: Denmark | collected 2008/2010
AAGAACTTCATCTCTTCTTGTCTGTACTGGCAGGTTAGATAATATCTTTTCCGTATTAGGGAAAGTTGTTCCTAACCCTTCGATTCCTGCACTCTTCCAAATCGAGTCAACCAATTGTCTCTTACCCATCGCTATAGACATATTATTCATAAAACATCTCCTGTTTTCAATCCATAATTTACACACGCTACTGCTATACATTCTAGCATACCAGCTGCTGTGTGTAAATTAAGAAAGATACTATGTTACTTAAAATGCTGTTGCCTTTTTACAACTACTACCATGTTTTTCTCTAAAGTATTCATTCACTTCCTCACACTTTTCTATCAACCTCTCCATTTTTTCTAAATCGAATAGTGGATCTGATTCTAGAAATCTTTTATTATACTTCTTGTACAGTTCATACTCAGGATTGCTAAAATACACATTCATATTTTTGAAAGTCTCCACTACCTCGTCATTAAAATCTGTTATGATAAACACTCTACCAGAATCGCGTAACTGGGAGTTAATTTGGGCATTCGTATATTTACCTAATCTACGATAAATACCAGTTTTCACTACTGTATCATTAAAGATTGCAAATGCTACATCTACACCATCACCACCGTAACTAGCAATCGTAAGTGCTAAATGTTTTTTAATATCAAAATACTCAGGAACTTTGTAACCACACCTTAAATCAAATTCACCTGATTTCATCGCATCTACATACTCTTGATTAATCACGGTTCTCGCAAATGCTAATTCGGTTTCTGGATTAAAAACAAAATCACCTTTCTCATTGTAATGATCTACTTTATGTGATTTACAGTACTCTCTAAATTCACAATCTGATAATACTGTAGATTCACAATTAACCAATAAACGATGATACATCGCATCTCCGGTAGTTTCGTTGAACACTGCTGTATCAAACGTCTTTCTTAATTCATGTACCTTAGACTCAAGTATCACATCTTCTAAAACACTTTTCAAATCTACATCCATAACATCGTTTGCAGCACGCGAAAACATATCATGCAATAAACATCTTGCTTCTTGCTCAGTAAATATATCCTTCTGAGCAGACATCTTCTTACCAAATAATCCCATCTCTACTCCTCCACCAATTCAAATCTGTATTTCTGCTTTGCATCAGGGTATTTCTCCCTATCTACCTTACTCATAAACATCTCTAAAGGTCTATTCCATATAGTTCCATTATGATCGTATACTACTGTCAATTCTTCAGTTTCAGTGTGTCTTGCTATCCCAACTACTGTTACAATTTTACCAACCTTAAAATGCCTGTATTGCTGCCCGGATTCTGGTAATGGTCTATCGTACTTTAGTGTATCATTTATATTCTTGAAGTATTTCATACAATATGACAGGTCACAATTTTCATGATTTAATGAGTTTTGACTTGACCAATCATTGATATCCGCGCTTTCAATATGTAACTGTTGACCAATCATATTTAGCTGATCTGTAACTGCCATTTTGATATCATTGTCACTACAATCACTAGTTGCATCAATTAAATAGCCGCTTATTCTATGTATCTTTGCCATTTCAAATGTTCCTCCATTTCACTCAATTGATTATTCTACTGATTGCTCGGTTGTTGATCTTCTACTGATTGCTCAGGTTGCTGATCTTCTGCTGGTTGCTCAGGTTGCTGATCTTCTACCGGTACTTCTGCTGGCACATCTACTGGTGTGTCTTCTACTGGTTGTTTCACTGGTTGTTCCACTGGCTGTTCCACTGGCTTTATCCAATCCAGACTACTCTGGTTATTGTCTACTGATTTTTGTTCACTGTCACTCAGTAAACTTACAGCATCTCCACCTAAACCATTCAAAGTATTTATCCAAATTCTTGCAGGGTATGTACCTCCCCAAAGATCTTTTACTGTGCATTTATTATCATCTGCACCAACGTATACCGCTACAGTGTATTGTTTTGTGTATCCGCAAAACCAAGCTGTCTTATTTTCATTTGTTGTTCCAGTCTTACACGCAAATTCTGCACCGTTACTAAGTTTCAACCCTCTTGCAGTCCCATTGGTGCTAACACCTTTCAGTACATCCGTCATTGAATCAGCTGCCAGTTTCGAGTAAATACCTCTACCAAGACTACCTTCGTAAATCTCTTTTCCATCTTTATCTTTTATAGAAGTAATACAAGTTGGTTCTCTCCAGTAACCATGATTAGCTAACGCTGCGTAAGCCCCTGCCATCTCTTCTGTTGTTACTCCGTATGTCAGCCCACCTAATGCTGCGGACTGCGTGTAATCTTCAGGGACTAAACTTGAAAAATGCATATTCACTGCGTAACTTAATCCTTTTTCTGGTGTCAATTCTTCGAAAAGTCTCCATGCTACTACATTCTTGCTTTTCTCCACTGCTGTTCGTAATGGAATCATACCACTATATTTACCATCTGAGTTTTTCGGACCGTCTTCAATCGGATTATCCTCCACCCTACTATTGGCATCGTATCCATACTCAATTGCAGGTGTGTAAACTACTATCGGTTTTATCGTACTTCCTGGCTGCTTGTAACTTTGGTATGCTCTGTTTAATCCTAAACTTGTACCCTCTACAGAACTACTTCCGCCAACTGAAGCAAGAACTAATCCGGTACTGTTATCAACTACCGTCAAGGCACCCTGCATACCGCTATCTTCTGAAAACCGTGATAGCTCATTATCTAAAGCATTCTGTGCAATCTGTTGTGTAGCATCATTCAGACTAACGGTAATACTGTATCCACCTACCTTTAATGTGTGCAAAGCTTCTTCGTATGCCTGATTATATTCTTCTTTGTAACGACTGTAATCTGCATCTGTAGCAAATTTGTATTCAAACTTGAATCCGGCAAGTTTCATAAACTCTTTGACTGTACAGTTTAAAGCATAGCTTGCCTTGTATCCGTATTCCAGATTATCTTCACTCTTTACACAAATCTTATCCTGCACTGCCGTTGTGTATGCTTTACTCCCAATGTATCCTTGCTGGTACATCTCATGAAGTATTGTATTTCGCCTGCTAATTGTATGGTCAAAATTAGTTCTGGGATTGTAAAAAGTAGGGTTATTTGGAATTGCACACAAAAATGCAATCTCACTTAAGCTTAGTTTATCAACCGTCTTACCAAAGTAACCTTTTGCCGCAGCACCTACTCCGAAGTACCCATTACCAAAATTTATACTATTTATATAAAATTCTAGTATCTGTTCTTTACTGTACCTCTGCTCTAAACCAAGTGCCAGAAAAATCTCTCTGATCTTTCGTTCGTAACTTACTGTAAAACTTAAGTATGCATTTCTTGCTAACTGTTGTGTAATTGTGCTTCCACCACGCTGCACTTCTCCTTTGTTTTTTACTAAAAGAAGTGCAGCATTTACTGTTGAAGCCCAGTCCACCCCTTTATGCTGGTAAAATCGTTTATCCTCTATTGCTACAAAAGCATTCTTTATATCATCCGGTAAATCTTTGTACTCAACATAAATCGTATCTTTATCAGCTTTTAATTTTAATAGTACTGTGCCTTCTTCATCGTATACATAACTTGTTTCACCACTACAAAAATCTTCTGGTTTTGATTGTGCTGCAATACTCATACTATCATCAAACCACAACTTTATTGTTGGGTAAATTCTGCATACAACTGCGATCGTCGCAAAGACCATAATTATCAACAGCGTCCTTATTATCAACCCACAGAAAAGAAAAAAATATCTTCCTGCACTATTACTACCATGAACATATTGAGCTTTTCGCATTATTGTACCTCTTAAACTGCTTTCAAAGTTGCTCTTACAATACTTCTATTCTGACAAACATATGCCAAATCATCTACAGGATTTACCTGTACTACTATTGGGTAAAGTGCGTCATGTGCACCTACCACTGTACCTGCCGGAACTTCAATACCAAACTTCGTCTTAGAGTTTTCTACATTTCTAAACTCAAGCACGTAACCCTTTGGCACTACTGCACTTACTCCTAAATCTAATTCCACCTTATCGTCTCGTTTTAAACGCACTTCATGCACGCTATTGAAGTTACACTTTCTTCCATTTACGAAAACCTGTTTGATCGGAAAGTAGATCCAACCGTTATCCACCTTCACCTCATTCACACCGGAGGCGTATCTCAGACTTACTGTTTCACACTCAAAACCACCGTATGGATCGGCGTATCTATTAACAGCTCTACTCAGCTTTAAAAGAATATCTTGGCTCTCATTGACATTTCTTTCCTCTGCTGGCTTTTCTGGAGTTTTTATTGGAACATCTATTTCAACTGTGTCTTCTGAATTATCGAAGCTTACTGGTAAATCTTCCTCTTCCTCTTTATCTTCGTCTACATTGACTGAATTCCTCATAATGATTCTATTCACTGTCTTTGCAACCTCTTCCTCATCTATACCTGACATCTTGGTTGACTCCATCCCTAAATCCTTTGACTCCTCTGATTTTAACACATCGCTGTCATCATCACTATCGTCATCGAATTTGAATACTGTTCTATCAGTCCCATTCTTCTCAGTTCTACTTTTTGATTCATGTGGAGCGATAGCACTTACACGTTTTCTTCTTGTTCTAGGCTTTATTTCCTCCGCTACCTCGCCTACTGCTCCACTCACTGTCTCACTTTTTTCTGGTTCAAGACTTATTTCCTCTTTTAAACTCTCTGCTACTTTCTTCTTAAAACCTATCATTGTTTCCTCCTAAATTATTTGAATAAATTCTTGGGATTCGAACCCAGCACCCCTACATCGAAGAATCTCTAATTGAAAAAATGGGGCAGCCTCTCGACTCCCCCCCATTCATCAGCGATTATCTTCTACTATCAATCAATTATATGACTATATCATCATCTTACTCGGTTTTACCTAATTCAGTGTAAGATGTAATTTCCATACAATCGTTGCATCGTAAACATCGCTCTTTAAACTCTGTAAACTTATATCAGGCATTACATAAAATGTTTTTGTATCTGTTGCAGGTTTTCCATTACTAGAAGCTGCTTTCAGTATTGTGTTGCCTGCGTCCACTTCTGTAAAGTCATTTCCATTGCCAAAGTATGAATGTAATGAGTAAAGTTTGCTACTCTCCCTACCTCTCAATGCTGATACTGCATCCATAGAAAGAGTTGCTGTCACACTAGCACCCTCACCTGATCTGGCTGTAATACCTACTTCTGCCTGTTCACCAAGTGTAATCCTGTCAGGTATCTTCACACTGCTTGATGAAACTATTACTTTACAGTCTCCTATATCTGTCTTACCATCACTAGTGTATACCTTTATTGTTATCACACCAGGACCTCTACCTGTAATCTTACCTGCCTCTGTTACTGTTGCTATACTATGATCTGGAGAAACGTATACTCTTCCTAAATCGCTAAAGTAATCTGATTTAAACCGATTTCCAACATTAATAGAATCACCTACAAGTATAGAAACACTTGTATGGATTTTCTTATCTGCCGGCATCTTTAATGTTTCGTATTGCTGGTAAAGTGTTGTATCTTCTCGGAACTCGTAACTTGTCTGTGGATTACAGTTTATTCTACGATCAAATCCCTCCGGCCACTCTCCTTGTGTTACTTCAAAATCTACTGTGAATCCTTTTGGATTCGTTGACCAAATAGTTGGCAGCACATCTGTTTCTCTCTGATTAATCTTTCTGTAAACCGGTACTGTATCTGCTACTGTGATCGTTGGGTAAATAAATCCCACATCTGAATCTTTTCTCAGATCAACTGGTGCCGAATAGTCTGTTTTCTTTGTAAAAAAATCATTCAGCCAGGTATTACTCAGTACATTCTTGTAAGATGGATGCACATAGTCCTTTACCTGCGAGAAGTCCCATGATGCTGTTGAGAAGTATGCCTTTCCTGTCTGTGAATCTGGTACTCTATTTACAGGATCGTAGGTATTTGTATCGTAAGTTACTGTCACATCTTTTTCGAATAATCCATAGAAAACCTTACCCTCTGTAGCTATTATCGTACCACCTGACTGGACGTCCGAATCTGCCTTACAGTCTGCTTCGTCTGTCCAACCCTGTGAAACCCATCCTTCTTTCAGTGTCTGGTTTGGTGCTTTGTCTTTGTATTCATGTTCAAACCGGTTAATATCGTAACTATTTCTGTAGACTGTTTTGTAATGCCTGTCAACCTTATTTTGCTGAACAAAATACCAGCTCATTTCTCTGTGGTACTGCGCGTAGTAGACTACATTTTTGGTTATCATTCCAGATGCACCAGCCTGATTCACTGATGCCTTATTGTATCCTTTATCATCATAGCTGCTGCTTGCTGTGTCACTTAAAACCCAGCCATCAAAGACCCATCCATTGATCTGCCCTGCAGATGGGAAATTAAAGGTCATCTCACGTGGTACTTTCTCTATCAGCTTTCCTGTTTTCGGATCATATTTATCTACAAACTCCTTTGAAATCTCCTGTTTCCGCTGTGCTGAATCTGGTATATTGTAGCTGTCACTACTGGAGTATGAGTGACTGATAAAGGTTGCTGTAATCACGTCTTTTGACTGTGGGATTGTTGACCAGTCTGCATAAAGATGTATCTCCCCTTTATCATTCGCATTGTTTATCAATGTCTTGATTGCTGATACTGCATCTTCCCCCGACAACGCTGAGTAGGAAACCTTTGTGCTGCTACCAGCGCTTCCTACACACCAGCTTCCTGTTGCCTTGTAACCATCACTTCGCTGCAGCATGGTTGATACGTTGATCAGATCAAGTGCTGTATCACTTTTCTTTACACTGCTTGTTACCTTTGTCAGTGTATTACTGCCTGAGTCATCCTTACTGAAAATATAACATCCGGACTTATGCTCTTTCCAGACACGTTTTACCACGTACTGGTTCGCTCCTTTCAATTCATAGAAATCAACTTTACTTGCATAATGTCCGTTCTTATTACAACTTGATTTTGATGGCTGTGATGTCTGCCAGCCTTTTGCAGTTCCGCCGTTGGCATGGTAGTAGATTTTGTAAGGCAATGCGGTTGCTGTCAGCGTGATATCCTTATTCGGCATATAAAACTTCAGATTTGAACTTACCTTAAACTTATCAGAATCAATCGTAGTACTGTGATTCTCTCCGTATTCTACGATCTTATTTATATCACTATCACTGATAGTCCAATTCTTAAAGTTTCCTGTTGCCTTTACCGTTGTTGGCTTGCCTGTCGTCTCCGTAGCTGGCTTCAGCTCTTTTGTTACTGCGGTCGTCTTTGCAGTTCCGTCATCAATACTTACAGCTGGGCCTTCTGTTTTTACTGTCAGTATATATTTTGGCACTTCTTTAGCATTACCTGACTGGAGCTGAAATGATGACTTACCGTATGGTTTGCTGCCATTTGATTCTTTCACACCGTAAAGAACCTCTGTTGCCCTAAAAGTCTCAACGCCTTTTTTGGCATTAAAATCACAGTCGATCGAGTATTCGAAGTAGTCGCGTTTTCCTTTTTCTGATGGTGCGCTGGACCCTGTCACACTTCGCAATACCTGCGCTGTTTCTGCTGTTGAATCCTTGTCCTCCCAGATTATCTGCTGCTGACCATTCTTTGTCGAGACGGTGCCTTTTAGAGTTTTGGTCTGCCAACTCTTTTTCGTGGCGTTCCATCTGTAACTTGTCAGCACCGGTGAGCTATTGGAATCTGAAACTGTAAGACCTTTTGGCAGTGTTACGACCAGTTTACCGTAAGAAAATCCTGTTTTACCCTTTGCTGTCGTATTTGTAAATTTGCCGGAGACTACTACCGGTTTGCTACGCTTCTCAACTGTTATTGTCTGCGTTGCAGCTATATCTACCTTTTCTAATGCAACATCTGTCACCACATATCGCAAAGTATTCCAGACAGAATTATCCTTTGCCTGTACGGAAAAGCACGATACTGACGAGCCTTTCGCTTTATCCGTCGGTACATTACCATCGCTTCCGTAAATACCTCCACCACCAGCATTTAGTGCGTAGTCTGTCGGGTCGTACCAGTTGGCTTCGTCATCTTTTGGGTTTCCTACTTTATTAGCCTTTTTGCCATTTTTTGCAAAATTCACTCTTGCCAGAAGATCTCCGTTGCTTCCTGTACCACTTGTGGTAAAGGCTGTGTTGATCGCAACAGGCGTGGCACTTGAAGTCTGTGTTGTAAAGTCACCAAAGTCTGTTTTTGTCTGCACTGTCAGGAGTTCACGGCTGCCACCTGTTAGCACGTATTGTGATCCGACCTTTATTGTAACTACATGTGGTCTGCTGTCACTTGTCTCACTGACTATAAAAAGACTCCATGAACTTAAATTTTCACCGCCGTTCACATTCACCATATCAGTTGCTGAACTACCACAGGTAGCCGCCCGTTGAGTACCACCGTTATCGTAGTAGTCTGACCAGTAGATCGGCAGATTACAAACTGAGTAAGTTCCGTCCCCTGACATATAATCTGTTACATCCGCGTATGAAGTGTAAAAGATTTTATTGGGTTGTGCTTTATTAAGATCATCATCAGACCAGTTGTCCTGTCGAACAACTCTATTGTCTACCAATGCCTTCTTTGAACCAAGTTTCGGTGTTTCCGGGTAATTATCTGCGTTTATACTGTATGCTTCGTTATCTGAATTGACAAAAATAATTGGTAAACTTCCATTCTTTGAAGATCGTGTCGTCCAAACCAAAAATGCTTTTTCGATATTTTTATCTGTTATTTTTGTACTACTACTGTTTTTGATACTTTTGTATTTTTTTGGTGTTGCAGCACCTGAGCCTGCCCAGAAACTCTTTTCATCTGACCGTACCCATTTACTTTTATAGCTACTGTCCTTAGCTATCTCTTCCGCTGCTTTTTTATGCGTATTTGATGCAGTATTTTTTACACCATCTGTATTAACTTTCCAAGTGTAATCTTTCGTTCCCATCCATGAATTATAAGTGTAACTGTTGTATGTCTTTACTGATGCATTTCCGACTTTGTTGTAAATTGTCTGTAAATTCGGATCTGCGTCTGCTGTAGCGTCATTGTTAAATCCGATATTGGCTGACCTCGTTACAGTTTCTACTTCTTCTACCTCTTCTTCAGTATCATTGTAGTATGGGCTAATATCATAGTCTGGACTGTACTTCCTCTCTATCTCTTTCTCCTGACTACTTGTTTCTGTTGGATCCGGTGGATCCTCCTCTGTGCTCTCTGTCACCTCTTCCAATGTCACATAGCTATCCTCACCTAGCAGTGGAGATGCTTGTGCTGGAACTACCGTAGTTAGTAACAAAGTTGTTGCTAGCACTGCAGTTACTAGTTTTTTCTTCATCTTTTTCACTCTCCTTTTAATAAAAATGGGTGTCAACTTTTGACACCCTTTTATTACTTTTTTATAGGAGATTTTTCTATTTTTTCTACGTCTTATGGTTGCAGGTTAATTTTTCTGAAATAAAGTAATTTCTCTATTTATTCTGCAAATAATTCACTTCCCACATTAAAAATAGGGTTCCTATTTCTATGGAACCCTATACTTACACTATTACAGATACAACTTCGTTAGATACTCGCACTCGAGATACTTCACAAATTCGACTGCCTCCGCAAATGATAATTTGGCATTACGCAATACATTAAGTGAATACTTTGAAGCATCCCTGTACCTTGCATTATAACAAGAAAGTATCTGATCCACTCCCTGCTCGTTTATCACATTTACACTTGATACATCTGCTAACTTAGCATGTTCAATAAGCAAACTTATATCGCATACTAACTGCTTATACATACAATGATTAAAATCTCCAACATAAGGATTTCGCACAACACACTCATTTGCTAACTCTTCGAATTTTAAATTTGACATTTCTCTACCTCCATAGTATATTATATTTATAATTCGAAATAGAGGAGGATTATGATGAATTACAATACCACTGAACAATTACAAATTGCACTCGCCTATGCTTCAGTAAAAGCCAATAATGAGACTGACACTAATGAGTTTCTTAGATTCGTAAATGAAATGATTAATACGTTATCTAAAAAAGCCGATAATGAAATTAGAAAGATTGACACTGGCAACTCCGAAACTAAAGTGGATACTGATGCAATCATGGCATAGCCACCTCTACATTCAGAGAGTTGGGTTTCATTTCTGGAAACCCAACTCTTTGAATCAATCATTTAATTATAGTCATAAATTTTTAAATAAACTGTTTTGAAAATATTTTTTCTGTTACGGACTCCTTTACAATATCACAATAACAGTTTTCACTTTTTTATGCAATTCATGCAATATTCAAATCTGGTAACCTATTGACTAAATCTACTGATTGAAGAATTTTTATATTATTTTTCGCTTTATTGTAAATTACAATTGGTAATTTGTATAACGCAGAAGCAGCTATTATATTGCTGTAGTTAAACTTTAACTGTTCCAATGGTACGTAAATCACTAGGGTTCCATTTTGGAACCCTACTCACTATTCATCTTTGATGTATCTGTTTTTCCTTCACTTTTTAGCTATCCCACATTAAAAAATAGGGTTCCATTTCTAGGAAACCCTATTTTAAAAAGCTATTGACATTGAGTTGATTTTATGCTACTTAAAACATGAAATTTTATACCCATAGCAGAATGTTCCAACAAACACTAACTCGCAGCCTAGCTACTTGAAAGGAGAAGCAGTTGTATTAAAGCTTAACTGTCCTTAATCCTAACAAGTCGTCTTGAAATTGCGATTTTTAAATCAACAGCAGTATTTGTTTTAACACACTTTAATCGTAATTTCAAGACTAAATTTGATCACCATAGCTATAATTGAGGATTTTGGCAAACTATCAACTATAACTATTTTAAATAGCGTGAGCTGTGGAACTCACGCCGAAGCAAAGGAGGAAATTTTATGACTTCAACAACTTTTCTTACAACACTATCAAATCACATCTTTACTAAGTGATTCTACATCACCTCTCCTTTGCACTTCATTATAACTACGTTGCATTTGAATTATGGTTTCAAGTTTTCATAGATTTAATTAGTAAGCGATGAATAACATACCGTTCCAAATTTAATTGAAGATTTGGGATAATACA
>OATG01002261.1_pt1 | contig 11028 bp, 7 predicted proteins | sample 1516581 | NCBI WGS metagenome assembly OATG01 (sample SAMEA2579930, study PRJEB22360) | human gut metagenome | biome: human gut; feature: human-associated habitat; material: faeces | place: Denmark | collected 2008/2010
GGCGGCCGACCCCTCCGCAGCTCCGACCGTCGAAGAGGTCCGCCATACGGCAGAACCCGAAAAATCGTCCGTATCGTCGCCGCAAGCTACGACAGAGAGCGCAATCATCGTCAGGAACAGCCATTTCCATCCCTTCTCACAATATCTGAACATCGACATCATCGGTAAACTATAAAAACTATCCGAGAAACCAAACTCTTGGAGGGGATAATCCCTCCAAGAGTTTGAATTTTCAAAATTAGAAACTAATTCTTTTTGAAGAAATAAATTCCGTGCTTACCCTGCGTAGCGCTCTGATAACCACGAATCATCGTCTTGAAAGAACTATCTACCGTCTGCAACGAACAACCGCCATTTGCTGCAACCAACCGGGACTCACCGTCTTTATCAACCATTGAGAATACCCATTCCGCAGGGTCGGCTCCCAATGACAATGAACGGCTCTTGGAACCGGAAGCCAAATACTGTCCGTTACACTTGATATAATATGTATTGGACTTACCATCAACTGCGACAAGTTCCATTTCAGCAGGAGAATTAGTCACATTAGCATCTATCTTGGTTAATTCCCCGTTTGCAAACGTCATTTGAAGCGTTTCGCAATCTGTTTTACCATTTCCGGTTATCATTTCACCGGTCCAAACTCCATAATAATCTTCTGCTGCAGGATTCGGTTCTGTAGTAGAACCGGACTGAGCCTCACCTTTGGCACGGAATCCGGCCATAAGGAATGTTCCAGCAGTAAGGTTCGACAGATTGTCGATCAGCGTATAAGTACCACTGCCTTCGCCGCCGGTACCGAGCAACGTAACCGGCACGGTCTTGGTACTGCCGGCAAGGGTAATTGTCAGCGTCTGATTAACGGGCGACGTACCGGTGTTGGCCTCGGCCGTGACCGTCACGGTCAAGCCATCGACCGTAGCGCTCAGGGGAGGGGTCAGTCCGCTTACACTAAGTTGGTTGTCACCCTGGTTGAGTACAGAAACCGTAAGAACTTGGTCTCCGCCAGTAGCCGGAATCGAAACGCTGGCCGGAGTTACCCCCGTAATCATCGGGGTCGAACTGTCGCTGAAAGCGGCCACGTCGTCCAGATTGCGCGGAACGAGCTGGGAATTATTCTTATATACGGCAGCCAGACCGGAGATATTGCCCGAACCAGCCTTAAAAGGTACGTCGAGGAACACGCTCGGGTTCTTTTCATCGCTCTGCTTGCAGAATACGGTGAAATTGGCTCCATCGGCAGTGAAAGTATGCGAAGAGAGTTGCGCTGCGCTCGCCCAAACACCGCCCTCGGCAACCGACGCATTGGCGATCGTCACGGCCATACCCTGATAATTCGCCAGATCTGCAGCGGCGATCGTCGCCGTAGGAATCGAAGTCACCGTACCGGTCTTCTCGACCTTGCACCAGGTCGCTTCCCTGTCGCCCGTCACTTCGTACATACCATTGTAATTCTCTACCTTGGCAAGCCCCTTATAGAGGGTTACACGCACCTTGTCGCCTTTGTTCAGACCAAGTGTCGAAGGTTCTACCTGACTGCCGTAGAGCGTGATGCCGTTACCGGCCTCCGTCGCATTCTCGGTAGCGAGGATCAGGTTGTTGAAGGTATAGTTGCCGCCGGCCACGTCGTTCATCACTACAGCGTCCAGATAACGATCTGCATTGGCATCCACCGGAGCCTTCGTATCAGTCATCTGCGCGATCAGCTCGGGAATGGTAATGGCCGTAGCCTCACCCGGATCGGGCGGAACCACACCGCCTTCGAGATCGACCTCCTGACCGCCGTTGCCCTCGACGAGTTGTACGTCATCGATTGCGAATGCCGACGCCAGATCAGCCGTGAAACGGATCGAAAGCTGGCTGACAGCCTCCTTGAGCGTGAAATCTACGGCAAACTGAATCCAGTAAGGATCGGTCGTATCGCTGCCGCCGATCTTCTCGTAAGTCAGGTTGCCCGACCAGTCGGTTCCGTTACCTACGGCGACGTGGAACGACTCGGGTTTGAAAATGTTGTCGTAAGTCGCACCGTTCTTCTTCGAATAAGCACCGCCGAAGATGATCCGGTAGTTGGTCTTGCCCGCAGGCATCGTAATAGTGTTGATGTCGAAAGTCGCAGGTGCAGAGCCGAAGAAAATCTTGTTCGAACCCGAAGCACCGTCGTAACCGCCGCTGAGCTTGCCGGAAGTACGCACCGATACGTTCGTAGAGGTATAGGTCACCGTCGAATTACCCGTACCGGAAGCATTCTGCCATGCGTCGGTCCGGTCCAGGAACGGCCATTTACCATCGACCTCCGCAGCAGGCGTCTTATCGAAATTGTTCTCGTAAATCGCATCGCCGCTCGGATCGGGAGGCACGACACCGCCGCCCGCCAAGTCGATCTCCTCGCCGCCGTTACCGGTCATCAGCGTGATATCGTCCAGACGGAACTTCGAAGATGCTTTCGCCTCGAACTTGATGTAAAGCGTCGAAGTCGCATTCTTGAGCGTAAAGTTCTTGGTTGCAAATACCCAGTAAGGATCGACCTGATCACCGTCGTTTACCTCGTAAGACAGCGGAGTATAGTCCGTTCCGTTCGCACTGAGATAAACCACGAAGTTGTCCTTGTTGAAATTATTGTCATTGTTATCACTGTCGTAATACTGTCCGCCGAAAGTCAGCTTCAGATTGGTCTGGTCGGAGGCAAGCGTTATGTCTTTAACCGTAAAGGTTGCCGGAGCCGAGCCGAAGAAGATCACGTTCGGACCCGAAGCACCGTCATAAGCACCCGCACTACTCTTACCGGAAGCGCGGATCGAAGTATTCACGCCCTCGTAGGAAACCTTCGAAGCCCCCTCGCCGGTGGTGTTCCAACCCGTATAGTCGGCAACCAACGGATACGGGTTCGCAACAGACTCGCTACCTGCGGTCTCGTTGAAGATGAGCGTCGGCGGCACCACTTCGCCCTGAAGCACATTGACATCCTTCTGAATCAATGCGCCGTAGGAGTTGTAAACCTCGAAAGTCACCTTGGCCGATTGACCGATGTTCGAAGCGGGTACCGTAACGGTCACGGCAGCGTCGCCCTCGCCTTCGGTAGCCGAAAGGCGCACCCAAGTCTGTTCGTCCTCGACGATAGCACGCCAGGGACGGTTCGTTTCAACGATAAAAGTACCGTTGTACTCATCTGCGGGCTGTCCCTCCGCATCGAACGTCAGGTTCTCCGGCGTGACGTTCAGATAGGGAGCGCCCATGTCGTCATTGTCGTCGGTACATCCCGCGAACACCGCCACGGCGAACACGGTCAATGCACTGAAGAGCAATTTCCAAATGCTACTCTTTTTCATAAACAATTAAATTTTAGAGTGATATAAAAATAGGTTAAAAATAACTTCATCGTCTTGCATATTTACTCAGGCCACTTATTCTTAAACTTTTTGTAAAAATACTATTTTTTCCTGTTTCGACAATAATTCGAACACTATTTTCGTATTACAATCCCGTTAAATCAAATATAACGACACACCGGATTTTTATTTCGTATCAAAAACCCCACCAAACCGTATTCTTTCCCGGCAAAATAAACACAAAAGGCGTGCAGTTTTGACCGCACGCCTTTTTTCCGAGAAATACGTCCGGTCAGCGAATCCGGTCGAGCGACCGCACCAGCTTTTCGTCCCGGAAGATCGCCCGCAAAGCCAGCAAGTCGAAAACCAGGCAGACCAACGGGAAAACGAGCGAAATTTTAAGGGTATGGGAGTAAAATTCACTGTCCGCGAAGTAACGGTTGCAAAGGTAGAAATAGATTCCCATCATCGCCCCGGCACCGATGAGGAGCACCAACTCGACGGCACATAACCGGATCTGCACCAGACGGCGCTTGAAAAGGAAAATCGTCACCAGCGGCACCAGACAGGCGGCAACCAGAACAACCCCCAGATACACCGTCGGCAGCAACGTGATGCCGGCGGCATCCTTCAGGCCGAAAGCGGTCAGCGTACAAGTGTCCGCCCCAACGGTGAAATCGACCAGCGGCAGCCACAAGGCCAATCCCGTCAGTACGACGACCAGCAACAGATACAGAGTCTGAATACGTTGAATCATATAACTTCTATTTTGTTTATGCGAACCTCTTCGAATCCTGCCGAAAATCGCAGGCTCTGCAAGGTTTATTGATTATCCAATGTTTTTTCGATCAGGTATTTATTACGGTCTGCGGCATTCCGGTCGATCAACTCACCCAGGAATCCCGCCAGGAATAACTGCACGCCGAGCACGACAGCCAGCAGTGAAAGATAGAAAAGCGGCTGGTCCGTTACGGCCCGCACAGGCAGATCGTGGCACTGTTTATACAACTTGGCACCGATCACCCACGCCGTCGTACAGCCGCCGAAAAGGAACATCAACGTTCCCAGGCTGCCGAAAAAGTACATCGGCGAACGGCCGAAACGCGAGAGAAACGAAACCGTAATGAGGTCCAGATACCCTTTCACCATCCGCTCCATACCGAATTTCGAATGACCGTACTTGCGGGCGCGATGCTCGACGACCTTCTCGCCGATCCGCTTGAATCCGGCCTGTTTGGCCAGAATCGGGATATAACGGTGCATCTCGCCATAGACTTCGATCGCCTTGACCACCCGGCGGCGGTAGGCCTTCAGTCCGCAATTGAAATCATGCAGCCGGATTCCCGAAACGGTGCGGGCCGTCCAGTTGAAAAACTTGCTCGGCCACCGCTTTCCGGCCGGGTCGTGGCGCTTCTTTTTCCAGCCCGACACCAGGTCGTACCCTTCGTCGAGGACCATACGCCGCAGAGCCGGAATCTCATCCGGCGAGTCCTGCAAGTCGGCGTCCATCGTGAAAACCACCTCGCCGCGCGCTTCAGCGAAACCGCAATACAAGGCGGCGGATTTGCCGTAGTTGCGAGCGAACTTGATCCCCCGCACCGCCGCAAACCGCTCGTGCAGATTTTCGATCACGCGCCACGAACCATCGCCGGAACCGTCGTCCACCAGGATTACCTCGTAAGACAAACCCTCGCCGCGAGCCACGCGATCGATCCATTCGACCAGCTCCGGCAAGGACTCCTCCTCGTTATAGAGAGGAACGACGACCGATATGTCGAGCGTAGCATCCATCGTTCTCTTACTCTTCGGATTGAGGACCGAAAGGCCGGGGTGCACGCGCCAGGATGCCGGCCAAAATAAGCCCCAGGACGAGGCCGACGATCAGGTTGCCCCAGATCGAAGCTCCTACGGTAGCCTGAATGGAAGGCTCCGACGCCTCCTGTATGGTTTTCAGCATTTCGGCGAATACGCCCTCCATCGACGCAGGGAACTTTCCCTCCTCAGCGAACCGGATCAATGCGGAAGTGTATCGGTCGATATACTCCGAATATCCGATGAAAACACTGCGGTAAAGGTATTCTACCACCCCCTTGATCATGGCCGACGCCAGGATCAGAGCCAGAATAAAACCCAAGCCGTGGCCGAAAGGAAATCCCTGCTCCTGACCGTACTGCTCGCGGCGACGCTTGGCGAAACGATAAAGCAACACGATATATACGACTGCGGCCAAGACCCATACCAGCCCCATCGTTGAAAACCACCCCGACAACATCAGGGACTGCTCGATAACGAAAGCTACGGACATGACCAGTCCGATGATCGCTCCGTACTTGCAGACCTCGTTCCAGAATTTGAACTTTGTCATTCTTCTTCTATTTTTAGCATACGTTTATTCCCGCAACACGCCTTTGCCTTCCCGCAAAATCTCCGGCTCGCCGCCCGTCAGATCTACGACGGTCGTCGGCACCGCATCGCCGACACCTCCGTCGATCACCAGTTCTACGTCCCGGCCGTACCGCTCGTGGATCAACTCCGGATCGGTCATATATTCGGTTTCCTCGTCATCCAGCACGGAAGAGGTCAGCAGCGGAGCTCCCAACCGCTCGACGATGGCCCGAGGAATCGAATTGTCCGGAATGCGGATCCCGATGGTGCGACGCCGTTCGAGCGCCTTGTGCGGCATACGCGACGATGCATCCAGCAGGAAGGTGAAGGGCCCCGGCAGATTTTGTTTCAGCAACCGGAACTGAGCGTTATCCACCCGGCAATAATCGGCAATCTGCCCGAGCGAATCGAACACGACGGAAAACGTCGTGAGATCCTTCCCCTTGATCCGGCGCAGCCGCTCGACGGCCTTCGCCGAACGGATCGAGCAGCCGAAGGCATAGACGCTGTCGGTCGGATAGATCACCACGCCGTCCCTTTCGAGCAGGTTCACCACCCGGTCGATCTCCTTCTCGGAAGGATTCTCGGTATAGATTTTAACCAACATAGGGAGGGCAAATATAGACAAATTATTTAATATTCCGACGATTCAACTCCGCACTATAAGCCCGGGCATTAGCCAGATGTTCGCCGTACGTGCGGGCGAAACTGTGATAACCGTCGAAAGTCGGGCGGGCACAGAAGAAGAGATAGTCGTGGTTCTCGAAGTTCAGCACCCCATCGATCGCAGCGACCGAAGGCATCGCGATCGACGACGGCGGCAGCCCCTTGTTCAGGTAGGTGTTATACGGCGAAGGGGTTCTCAAGTGCTTGTGCAGAATCCGGCGAAGCGAAAAATCCTGCAGCGCATATTTGACCGTCGGATCTGCCTGCAGGGGCATCCCTTTCCGCAGGCGGTTGATATAGACTCCCGCCACACGGGGCATTTCGTCGGCCTTGTTGGTCTCTTCGGTGACGATCGAAGCCAGCGTCATCACCTCGTCCCGGCTCAAACCGCTGCGTCGGCGGGCGGCATCCCGCTCCGGAGTCCAGAAACGGTCGTACTCCTTGCGCATGCGGCGCACGAAATCCTCGGGCGAAACCGTCCAATAAAATTCATAAGTATTGGGGATAAAGATCGAAAAGAGCTGCAGGCTGTCGGTCCCGACCTCCCGGGCGAGCTGCGGGTCGGTCAGCGCCCGCATCAGCTCCGCAGAATCGGCATCGAGCTGGCGGGCCCGCCCCGGAGAGCGAAAAACGCGACCTTTATCGAGCTGGCGGGCCAGCCGCGAAGCGAGAAAAGCGCGGGTACGGGCATAGTTGAGCGTAACGCGCACGGGCGTCTGCATCCCCAGTTTGAGCATCCGGGCGATTTCGACGACGTTCATTCCCGGTTCCAGTACGTAGTGCCCCGGTTTGAAGGAGCGCTCCAGCTCCAGACGGCCGGCATACCGGTCAAAAGCCCAGTGATGGTCCGTACGGGGACGCAGAGAGTCGAGCAGCCCCGGGTAGTCCGTGCGGGCGCTTATATAAAGGTCGCTCCGCTCCCGGACGGCATCTCCGAAAAACTGAAAGATGAAAACCAAAGCCACCGTTGCCCCGACTGCAACCGCAGCAATAAACACGACAAGCAATCTTTTTTTCGCCGTCATTCTCTTCATTCATTAACTCTCCCCGCACCGCCCTCCGAGACACATCCAGGCAGCCTTTTCGGCATCCGGCTCTCGAAAAACAGCGACAAAATCGCAGATAGTTCCTTTTTTCTTTGCAAAGATACAAAAAATTCGTATTTTTGTGCTGGGGTAAGTCTTATACGACCAGCTCCCACAGACTCCCCCAGGTGAGGAATCAAGCAAGGGTATGTGGTCGTAGCGGTGCGATATAAGTAGCTTACCCTTTTTTTGTGTACCCGCCCATTTCCGGCCGACTTCAAAAACCGTCGATACCAATTCAGGGAACAATCATAAGCAATACCGGGAAATACATATTTCCCGGTATTGCTGTATTCCTTTCGTTTCAGCATCGAATCGAGCAACGAAACCTCTGCGGGACAAATATTATAATACGAATAATATTCAGCGCTGCAAATATCCGACTTACTAAAAATCAATTGATTTTCGGCAAAAAACGATCAGTTGTTAGCCAGCGCGATCGCAGCGATCGCCTCCACCACGACCGGACAGCGCAGGGCGATGCAGGCGTCGTGCCGCCCTTTGACGACGAACTCTTCCATCCGTCCCGTCGCAAAATTGAACGTATATTGTTTCTTCGCGATGCTGGAAGTAGGTTTGACAGCGATGCGGAACACCACGGGATTGCCGTTCGAGATACCGCCGTTGATGCCGCCCGCTCCGTTGGTAGCGGTTTTTCCCTCTCCGTTCACAAAACAGTCGTTATGCTCCGAACCTTTCATACGGGCTGCGGCGAATCCGTCGCCGAACTCGATGCCCCGCACCGCCGGAATCGAAAATGCCAGGTGAGCCAATTGCGATTCGAGCGAATCGAAGAACGGCTCGCCCAATCCGACGGGCACCTTGTCGCAGGTACACTCAATGACCCCGCCTACGGAATCCAACTCCCGGAGCGTGCGGTCAATCAGCTCGTCCCAGAGCGTCGGGGCACCCTCGGCGCCCAATTCCTTCCCCGGCTCGCAATTCAGCCGCTCGCGGGGAATACCGCCCAGCTCGGTGATCCGGGCCCGGATTTCGATCGGGCCGATCATCTTCTTGGCCACGACTCCGGCCGCCACCAGCGTCAGCGTCAGCCGCCCCCAAAAATGGCCGCCGCCCCGCAGATCGTTGAAGGCACGGTATTTCCGTTCCGCCACGAAATCGGCATGGCCCGGACGGGGCGTCGCGCGAAAGTCCGAATAGTCGCCCGAACGGGTATTGCTGTTGCGAAATACGATCGTGAGCGGAGCACCCGTAGTGTGCCCGTCGCAGACGCCGCTTACGATCTCCGGCAAATCGCTCTCCTTACGGGGCGTGCTTCCCTTCGCACCGCTGCGGCGACGGTCGAGATCCGCGAGGAAATCCTCGCGCGAAAGCGGCATGCCCGCAGGCACGCCGTCGAGCACCACGCCGATCAGCGGACCGTGCGACTCCCCGAAAATCGAGAGTCTGAATTTTGTTCCGTATGAATTCATAGCCAATTAAGTTTCTTCGAGTTTACTTCAATCGTCCGGCCCCATCGTTTCCGCGCTTCGCCGCACGGAAAGCGTTCTTTCCGCCGGAACGGAAATACCATCTGCCCGCCCCGCTACTCCTGCCGGGCGAGCAGATCGAGGAACGAAGGAAACGACTTGTCGATGCACTTCACGTCGTCCAGCCGCACCGGCTCCGGCGTGAACAACCCGGCGACGATCAGGCTCATGGCAATCCGGTGGTCGTTGTGCGAGCGGACATCTCCTCCATGCAACGGCCCGCCCGTAACGAACATCTCGTCGCCCTGGATGTCGATCCGCGCCCCCAGCGTCCGGAACTCGGCATAGATCGTTTCGGCCCGGTTGCTCTCCTTCTGCGTCAGACGTCCGACACCCGCGATACGGCTCGTACCGTCGCAATGGGCAGCCAGCACCGCAAGGATCGGGAACAGATCGGGGCAATGCGTGGCATCGACCTCGAAAGCCTTCAGCCGCCGGCCGGTCGCAGTAACGGAGATGTTCTGCAAATCTCCCGGCATATCGCCCCTTACGGATACGTCCGCAGGCGCGACGCTCACATCGGCACCGCACGAACGCAGGATGTCGAGTATCTTTTCATCGGCCTGCAGCGAATCGAGCCGCATATTGCGCAGCGTAATCCCCTCGATCCGCCCCAGCGACGAAGCGACGGCTCCGGCCACCGCGAAATAGGCGGCCGAACTCCAATCAGCATCCAGGAAGAGGTCCGAAGGACGGTACTCCTGCCCGCCCGGTACCGAAAAGACGATTTTCGAAGGCGTCCCGGGCTTCCGTCCGCCGCACCCCCCGTCGTAAAACGCCTCCCTGTCGAGTCGGATACCGAACCGAGTCAGCGTCCGCAAAGTAAGCTCCAGGTAGGGAATGCTCGACGGCTCGGTTACCGTCAGCACGGTCGCATCCTGCAACAACGGCAAAGTCATCAGGAAACCCGATACGGTCTGCGAACTCTCCCGCCCCGAAAAGGCGATCTCACGACGGGTAATACCGCCCTCGATCCGAAACGGAAGATACCCCTCCTCACGAGCAGAACAATGCACGCCGGCTTCGCGCAGCGCGGCGACCGCCTCGTGCAGATTGCGCTTCAGAATACTGCCATGCCCGGAAATTTCCACCGGGGCACCGCCGTTCAAAGCGGAAATATGGGATGCCAGCGGAGTCAGTAGCCGCGTGAGCAGCCCCGATTCGCCGGTTTCGATCTTCGAGCAACGTCCCAAGCGCTCCGCTCCGACACCCTCGATATGCAGCGTCGTACCGTCCGACGCAATCCGGCAGCCCATACCCCGGATGACCTCGACGGCTCCGACTATATCGTTGCAAGGGGCGTAATTGGCGAGCCGGCTCTCTCCCGCAGCCAGCGCAGCAGCCAACACGGCCCGCTGAGCCACGCTCTTGGAACAAGGAACGGCAACCGTCGTCCGACGGAACTCGCGAAATCCCTCGAAAGGATAATTTTCGGCCGAAAGCAGCCGCTCCATCTCCTCGCGGGTATATTGCCCCGACGCCGTGGCGTTGGATGCTCCAGCTGAAACATACGTATAAGGCGCACCGAGCTTCAGGCAGAGCAGACGGGTGAATTTCCCGGCTTCGCCCATCGAAAAAGCGACCAACTGCGGACGCTCCGCAGCGGCGGCACCCTCGAAAAGCGCTCCGTCGGCTTGCAGGTCATACAAACGCATCGTACGGGCGGCATCCGAAATATTCCGGGCCGTCGTGACGATCTTCACCAGATCGGCCCCCTTCGTGCGACACAGCCGGGCGATCCCCTTCAGCTCGTCGAGGGAGGGAGTTCCCTCGAAATCGTGGAACGAAACGATCAGCCGGCACCCGTACTCGCGGGCGAGCGTACGAATATATTCCAGATGCTCGTCGGGCGCTTCGATCTCTATATCGACATAACGCGCCCCTCTGCGGATCGCCGCCTCGAGCTGCTCGCGGGCGAATGTCTCGGAAGAGTTCGCAATCCGGCAGGTGGCAATCAGGTTCGGCCGAATCTCCACGAGCCGCTCGACCTCTTCGACCGAAAGACGGCAAAGGTCCGCCCGGAGTTCGGCCATTTCACACGATTCGAGGATCGCCCGGCAATCCCCGAAACTCTTT
>OATG01002269.1_pt1 | contig 10989 bp, 19 predicted proteins | sample 1516581 | NCBI WGS metagenome assembly OATG01 (sample SAMEA2579930, study PRJEB22360) | human gut metagenome | biome: human gut; feature: human-associated habitat; material: faeces | place: Denmark | collected 2008/2010
AGTAAGATAATTACAATCAATAACGCCGGTGCGGGATTTTGATATCCAGTACCGGTGTTGTTGATTCCACAGGGGCTTGGGGGTGTAGCCACCAAATATATTATTAATTTATCCTGCCATCCTTACCAGCATCAAAGATTTTGATCTTTTCAATGAGCTGATTTGCTGATGTCACAATCCGGTTTAAGTACTTTTCGGTACGATAATCAGCCAAAGCATTTTCTCCATAAAACATTTCATATGTCTTCTCTACTTCTGATTCAGGAACCAGATAAATCATGACAAGATCTTCCATCTGGTGATAGAGTGTAGGATAGTTTAAACGAAAGGTCTCTCCACAGTTCGGGCAGGTATAAAGGAAAATAGACTGATTAAGTACCTTCTCTTTCATTTCAGGATTCAGTACAGTATTAATGCTGTCCCAGACTTCAAAATCTCCCTCATGATGGCAGGAAGGGCAGGTTACCTTTTCTATATGATGTTTTGACATAAATAATCCCCCTTTCAGTGAGATAAATCTATAGTTTTCTTATTGTAGAATACACTTATCCTTTATTATTTTGCCAGGAAATTACTCTGAATCTCCATCGGCATATGATAAGCCTGGCCTCGTTTTGTCAGGCTGTATAATTTAAAGCTCATGAGTTCCGGAGTCGCATTCAATGAACTGCAGAGTCCGAAATAATCCAGGTCTTCGTTCTGAACCATCTCTTCAATGTCTTCATCTTCAATCAGTAGATCGGCAGCAAACAGATTGGCCTGGTATTCTGTATTATCCGTCATATTGTAGAGTGTATCATCTTGCATTGGAGCCATTTTCAGCTGGGAACGATGCAGGATGATATGCCCTAATTCATGGGCGGCAACAATCATCTTTTCTTCTTCAGAAAGGAAACTGCTGATCATGACATAAATCGTCTTACAGCTCATAAAACAGTATCCTTTCAGTGTCTTATATCTGGAAGTTTCCCCGACAGCAATGTTCATCTGATCCATGATCTCAAAGGGATCCCTGGTGCCATATTTCTTGATTAATTTCTTTGTTTCTGTATAAATGTAAGTGTTTCTCAAATAAATCACCTCAAAAGTAAAAAATAAAAAGGGCAGAAATATCCTTGTAACTATAAGGTAACAGATTAGGTGTACAATAATCCCGCCTTCTATTATTTTTCCTCTTGGTTTTTCAGATATTTTTTCGGTGTAAATTTCTTTGCACGTCTTTTGGAATCCAGATAAAGACTCTGGATTTCATCCATAAAAGCTATTTTATCTTCGTCAGTCAGTGATCCACCGGCAAACATAGCTGCAGCCTGTTCCAGGATCTGTTGAGCCTGTTTGGCACCGCGATTACCAAACTGTTCGGATGCTTCTGTGATAAAAGCTTCATCCTCACTCATGAGATAAGAAACGTCACACTGTAATGCATCTGCCAGTTTCTGATACAGAACATTTTGTTTTGGGAAACGTCCTTCCACTTCCCAGGATCGAATGGTCCTATATGAAACGCCAACCATGCTGGCCAGTTCCTGCTGACTCATCTTTTTTTCTTTTCTTAATGATCTTACTTTTTCACCGAATGTCATAAACATACCTCTTTCTAAGCCTTGTCTTATAAGTTTCATTAGCCGCCTCAAGGCAAAACGGGAAATGTGTTTCCTAAAAATCAAAAATTAATCTTGACAAAGGGAGATATCTCTCCCATAATGTGAATCACAGATAAGGGAAATATCTTTCCTATAAGATATACAATATTTCCTCTTTTGTCAACGAATATGTGAAATGAATTTCCTATATTTTGAAGAAAACAGGAAGGATACACAGTCATTGATAGTCAAAATGGGATACATGTTACAAAAAGAGGAAAGACATTTGGGAGGTGACAATGTGAGTCAGGATCAGACTTCTATTATCTGTATTGATCTGAAGTCCTTTTATGCTTCTGTGGAATGCGTAGAACGTGGGCTGGATCCATTTAAAGCAAACCTGGTGGTTGCAGATCCGACCAGATCAAAGTCAACAATCTGTCTGGCAATCACTCCGGCTATGAAGGCTCTTGGCATCAAGAATCGGTGCCGGATCCATGAGATACCGGATTGTGTGAAGTACATTACAGCCATGCCGAGGATGCAGCTGTACATGGATTATTCCGCAAAGATTTATTCATAAAGCAACAGAACGAATTATTGAAGAACAGAAAGAACAATCGAAGGATTCATAGAATGCGATTTAAGAGAAAAAAGCCTCATGACCATGAGGAAAAATGAAAGCAAAATACGTTAGCTAATAAAGTGTATAGGCTCAAAAGGGAAAGTGCCCTTTTGGGCCTTATTTTGTGCTTTGCTATAAGTAATACCACAATTAAAGGGCAAAAACTAGCGTTTAAGCAGGGTGTAACGGAAGAACTGATAAAGGAAATGGCAAAGAAGCAAGGTGTAACGGAAGAACTGAAAGCAACGGATATGATGAGATGGATAGGATTGATGAATAACATTCGAGCCTGTGCCGATGAGATTGTATTGAATGATATTGTGTATTCCTAACGGATACCAACCGAAGAAGAACTGCTGTCAAACCGATGGCAGTTTTTCTTTTTCGGCATGTATTCAAGAAGTCATTAAGTCGTGAGTATAATCGAAGTGGTAGAAAAGTTATCTCTTATATCGGTTGTAACTTTTTTATGACTCTATTGACAAGAAAACTTGGTATGTGTATAATTAAAATATGCAAAGAAAACTTGGCATGGAGGTGTTTTTATGAAAAAGGACGAAATCTTAAATGCAAGCAGAAAAGAACATCGCAATAAGGACTTGGCTGAAATGGAAGTGGTATATCAAGCCGGAAGTCACGCAAGCAGAGTTGGTGCTTTAGTGTGTTGTTTGCTTTCGCTGTTATCTTCTGTGCTTGCTCATACTATGATTTACAGTCCGTGGGTTATATACTTCAGCATTATTGCAACACAATGGTTAGTTCGTTTTATCAAAATGAAGCGAAAGAGCGATTTGGTCTTGACTGTTCTGTTTTTTGTGTTTTCCATTTTGGCATTTGTTGGATTTGTTAGCCATCTTTTAGAGGTGAGAATATGAAAGAACAATTACAACTGAAAAATCACTTAAAGGAAGTTCGCACAGAAGCAAATCTTTCTCAAGCTCAGCTTGCAGAAATGGTAGGAGTATCAAGAAATACCATTAGTTCTATTGAAACAGGACAGTTTAATCCAACTGCAAAATTGGCTCTAATTCTTTGTATTGCATTGGACAAAAAATTTGAGGAACTATTTTATTTTTAGGAGGTCATTATGGAAAATATTATAATGTTGATTTTGGGAGTGTTCATATCTGTTGTGGGAATTGTAAATATCAAAGGCAATATCAGCACAATTCACTCTTATAACAGGCGAAAAGTAAAGGAAGAAGATATACCAAAGTATGGAAAAACAGTCGGCACAGGAACGCTGATTATAGGAATATCTCTTGTATTAGGTTTTATTGTTTCGTTTTGGAGTGAAATAATTATAGATTATATCATTCTTCCAGCAGTTATTGTCGGATTAGGCTTTATATTGTATGGACAGTTCAAATACAATAAAGGAATTTTTTGAGAATCAGGGAGGTATAAAGATGGAATTGAACACAATATCAGGTCTGGCGATAGCGGGAGTTATCTGCTCCGTTGTCCTCTCGATGGGGGTACCGATTGCTTTGTTCATTGCAGGAAGGGTGAAGCTTAAGGCAAGGATTTCCTCGTTCTTTATCGGAGCAGGAACCTATCTGCTGTTTGCCATGCTGTTGGAGCAGCTGCTGCATGTTCTTGTCATTCAGTTCTGCGGACTGAACGCACAGAGCAGGCCATGGCTTTACTATGTGTACGCGGCTTTGGCTGCAGCGGTTTTTGAAGAGACTGGAAGACTGATTGCCATGAAGTTCTGGATGAAGAAATGGCTGGATTTTCCAAATGCACTGATGTATGGAATCGGGCATGGCGGTGTGGAGGCCATTCTGCTCGGAGGACTCTCCGGAATCAGCAATCTTGTGTCCATGCTGATGATCAACAGCGGAGCCATGCAGAATACGTTGGCGGCACTTCCTGCTGAGTCTGCAAACCAGACCGTGTCACAGCTGTCGGCCCTATGGACAACACCGGCACCACTCTTTTTTGTAAGCGGAATCGAAAGAATCAGTGCCATCATTCTGCATATCGGGTTGTCACTGCTGATCTACCGGGCGGTAAAGGCAGGCAAATGTAGGACAGCGGCTTTTACAGCGGTTCTTGCATATGGGATTCATTTTATCGTGGACTTCTTTGCCGTGGCAGGTTCGGCGCTTCTTCCCATCTATGTGATTGAAATTGGTGTCTTTGTGATGGCAGCCGGAACTCTTGTTATGGCGCTGAAGATGGGAAGGATGGAAGAACTGTGAATTCCAGTTTTCTGCTATCATAAAACAGAATATATCTGACAGAACGCACCGTAGAAATACGGTGTTTTTTGTTACCCAATAGGAATACTTTCAGAAAGTGCCAAAGGGTGGAAAAAAGAATTAAATATGATTTCATGGAATGGAGCTGCAGAAAAATATGATATTCGTGACTGAGCACCAGAACATGAAAAAATGGGAAAAGGAATTACTTTATCTCAAGAAGAGGCAGAAGCTCTGTATGAGTTACTGGGTAAAACTCTAAAAAAATAGTTGTAATTAAATAAGCCAAAGACGTTTGATTGGGTGAACAGTTAAATGTCTTTGGCTTTCTTCGTAGAAATATAAATTTAATCCAACTCCGCCCCTAACTCATACCTCCAATATTCTGCCGCTTCATACTCTCTAGGTTCTGAGAGTACTGGTACGGTAAAGAGTTCAACCGGAACACCGAGTGTTGATGCGAAGAGTTTCATAAGATCCTCTTTTGGTGTTCGGACATCGCCTTCATATTGAGCAATCCGGACATCAGCACAGCTGTAGGGAAATCCAACAGCTATGCCAAGTTCTTTCTGGGTGAGATGATTTTTCTGTCTTAAGTGTTTTAATTTTCTTCCAAATGTAATCATAGTATTATTCTCCTGTACTTCCAAAAGCCCCGGTTCCTCGTTCATTACCAAGGTTCAGGACAAAATCTGCGATCACGACCGGTGTAATCACCAGCTGACCGACGCGTGTGTCTTTATGAATGGTCTGAGAAGATGTGCTCACATTGCTGATAATGGCATGAATCTCACCACGGTAACCGGAATCAATCGGTGGAAGTTCGCATACCAGTCCTTTTGCTGCCATGCTGCTTCGTGGAAAGACATATCCGGCAAATCCATCTGGGATGATGAGACCGAATCCAAGTGGAATTCTTGCAACCTCGCCTGGTTTTAATACGCAATCATAAGGCATGAATACATCCGCACCGGCATCAGTTTCATGTGGTCGGAAGGGATGATGATCTGCTTTCAGACCAAAGTCAATCAGTTTAATCTTTATGGCTGCTCACCTCCTTCCTGATGAGCAATGGATAATCTTCTTTTAAGATATCAGCAGGAGTCCAAAGTTTTGAAATAGGATTCTGGCAGGACATCTGTTTTTCCATGCAGCTTCCTCTCTGACAGAATGGACCGGTCAGATCCGGTGCAAAAAGGATCGGGCTTAATTTGTACAATCTTTGCCAGATATGGAGCATCACAATCCTGGTTTCATCAGTATTCCTTCTGCAGGTTCTCTGGCCGATCATATGTTTCCACTGGTAAGGTGTCGCACTGATGACCAGTACGTTACGAAGTCCCTGAGGTGTAACATATTTGGCTGAATCATGATCAATGCCTAAGGCACAGAGTTCTGCATAGTGATCCAGATCTGACTGACAGCTTTTCTTGTAAATATTCTGGATTTCTTTATCTGCTTTCATGATTTCATATGGAATAGCAAATGCAGCGTGACCGGAATAATTGCTGTACTGCAGAGATGCACTCATGTATTTCACTTCGTTCTGATGCCTGGTAATCTGTGCCAGGAAGCGTCTGCTTGCACCAACAACAGCCACGGTAATGACCATGAATTTCTGTACTGTTGGATGGGGAAGTCCTGCAATGTTTTCTACAGTTTTCTGACTGTAGGATTGATGGTAAAGCTCCATCAGATCTGCCATGTTCTGGATCGTATGACCGTGTTGTGTGAGCCTGGCTGCAAAGACCATATTTTGTTCTGCTTCCCGGATTCCATAGCAGTTTAAGATAGCTGTTTCAATGTGATCCATAGGCCTGTTCCTCCTTTACCAGAGCTTTTAAAAGGATCAGATAATTGATGCAGTCTGTGATTTTTTCATCCCACTGTCCCATATCAAAATGTAACAGAGTGGAATAACACATATCGTAAAGAGATACGACATGTTTCGACATCATACCGGCCAGTGCTGCTTTGGGATCACAGTTCTGTAATGCGGCAGCAATCTTGAATGCACTGAGACGGTCAATATTATCACCGATATATTCTTTCTTTTTATGTGCCAGAATATCGGCACACTTTCTCATCTGAAGTTCAAATACAACATTAAATTCTTCTTGTGTCATGTGATAGTTCCTCCTTTGTTTTGTAATAGTTATCGTTCGAGATCCTTGGTTTTTGATCTTACTGGTTCCGGAATCTGCATCTGAAGGATGGCATCAACATTCTGATCGGCAGTATCCAGATCTTTTAATTTTTCTTTCAAGCTGCTTATTGCTTCTTCTTCGGAAGCTATCTGCTGTTGCAGTTTTTCTTTTTGTAAAGTCAAGGTTTTTAGGCTTGTCATCTTTCCATCCTGATAAAAGGATCTCAGCCAATTTCTGGCTTCTTCATATTTCTGAATTTCCTTCGCATGTTCTTTCCGGTACTTTCCTTTGTACTTTGCATTTGAAAATTGGGAATAAACTTCCTTATTTGCATAGTACTGTCCGGTATAACGGATCTGATCGTTGAGAATCCTTAGATCGGATCGATGCTGAGCAAACTGTGTCTGCATTTCTTTCAGTTCCTGCTTTGATGCAAGCAGTGTATTTTTCAAATCTGACTGCGTATCAAATCCATGTTCCTGCACATAGATAATGGTATTTGCCATTTGCTGCAGGTTAGAAAGTTTTACCCGATGAGCATAAGCTGGGCTCTGCATTGCTTTCACATTTGTCTGGAGATTTACAACCAGACGCAGGTGAGATCTGACGTAGAGAATGACCAATGGATCTTTGCGTAAGAAGGTCTGTTCCAGGTGCTCTTTTCCATATCGTGTTCCCAGTGCACGTTCAGTAATCCGCTTCTGTCGATCAGGATGAAGATAGCTGTATCTGCCACGATGCTCAATCACAGAGATTTGAAATTGTTCCAGAAGTTTGGATTGGAATTCATCAAAACTATTGGATGTGGCAGCACATTCATCAATCGCATTTCGTAAATATTCTTTCTGTGTAAGGAACACGGTGGATGTTGGTTTGAGACCATCTTCAATAATTTTCTGATTGATCTCATCCAGTTTTTGCTGGCCGTGTTTCTGTGACATATATTCTTTCTGAGTAATTTTTCTCTCAGCCGGAGCAAGAAGATCTATCTGGTGAAGTCCTTCCTGTTGGCACCAATCCATGACAGTTTTCTTAAAAGCGTTCATGAATTTATCAGTGGAACGATGCTTGTAACCGGCAGCTTCCTCATGTGGTTTATCCATATAAGGCTGCCTTTCCACTGCAGTCATCCTCACACTGTTTATGACGATGTGGGTATGAATATTTCCAGATTCATTGTGTCCATCGGTATGAGTAACCACCAGAGCCTGATATCCGGGAAACATCTGCTTCGCAAGTTCCAAACTGATTGCCTGTGCTCTCTCTCCGGTAAGTCCGTTTTCTGTAACATCAGCTGGATCGTAGCTGATAATGTAGTGGTGACTTTTGATATCTTCACGTTTCTTATTTTTGTGAAAATGAGCATTTGTCAGTTCACATTCCTTGTCAAAAGACATTGGATCACAGCTCAACCCATCCATGTAAAACTCTTTTCGCAGGATGCTTCGTCCGGATTCATCTACAATCTTTTTCCCGGTTTTTTCATCATCTTCAAACAGAAGGGAATTGATAGCAGCCGAGTAATTTGCATTTCTGCTTTTAATGTGTTTTACGATTGCCATTCATACCACCTGCCAGTTTCAGTACCTCTTTTCTCAATAGGAATAAGTCCGTGATGCACTGATGGATTTCATTTTCTATAGCACGAGACTGACTGCCACCACTGTTAAAATGCTTGGCAATCTGATTGAGGTTCGATCCAATCTTTCCATATTCACTGACCAGTTTCCTGAGATCATTCATGTCTGCAACAACTTCAATTTGGTGATTGATTTGCTTTTCAAGTAGTAGTTTTCTCACATATTCAGAACGAGAAAGTCCTGTAACGTCAGCGGCTTCATTTAATACTGCCAATTCAATATCCGTTAATTTTAATGTGATGATGTTACTCCTCTTGAGATTCTTTTCTTTCTTCTTAGGTGCCATAGTCCTCCTTCTTTTTTGATAAGACATCTTGGATGTGCGATTACACTTTTTAACCGGCTGTCCCTTCCGGTTATATAAAGTGCTGCGACTATCTTTGATAGAGAGCCAACAGATGTCTTTGATGTCTGTACGAGGGTATGGGGAATCGGAATCCCCATCAAGAGACTTACCCGGAGGTATGCCGTAGCCATAAAATGGCGATACGGTAATACCTGGGTGGATCTTGCTCTGTATGTGTATCCCTCTATATAACGAAACGCTCAGAGACTGTTTTACAGTGGGGGAAATGAAAAAATATCAAAAAATTGATGATTAATGGTGAGCTTGTGATAGAATGAAAAAAAGAGAAAAGCATAAAGGATGTAGTTGTAGAGAATATTTGTTATGATTAGAAAGTTGCTGAACGGAGATATCGATAGAGTCGCTGACATATGGTTAAAGACAAATCTGAAAGCACATTATTTTATTTCCAATCAATACTGGAAAAGTAATTATGAATTAGTGAAAGAAATGATGTCACAATCCGAAGTCTATGTGTATGAAGATGATAAAATGATTCAAGGATTTGTAGGACTAAATGCTGAATATATCGAAGGTATTTTTGTCTCCGATGAAATGCAGTCATGTGGCATAGGTAAGCTTTTATTAGATTATGTTAAGGATAAAAAAGTTAGCTTACGATTAAATGTATACCAGAAGAATGCCAGAGCAATTTCTTTTTACCAAAGAGAAGGGTTCATTATTCAATGTGAAGATTTGGATGAAGATACTGGTGAAAAAGAGTACACTATGCTATGGAAACGAAAATAGAAATCGGAAGTTGGAGGGATAATGAAATGAATATAAAAGATTTTAAGTGGACGAGAGAACCTGATGATTACACGCTGACAGATGACAAAATTGAGATTATTACACAACATAGTACATCGTTTTCGAAATAACTATACCACTCACTTGTCTGCGAATCCGATTGCACAGGTCTAAAAGCCTCAGCGTAGCCCGCTACGCCTGCGTTTTTATACCAGCACACTCGAATCCGCATCCTACGCGATTGGTATAGTTATTTACGAAACGATGTACTAGAACTGATTTGTGGCAAAGAACTTACTATCATTTCCGCAATGATAATGCTCCGGTTTTGCAGATAGAAACAGAGGAAAAGTTTTTTTCATTTATGGTGAAAACAGATTTTAAGGAAAGCCATCATCGCTTTGATCAGTGCGGTGTGGTTATGTATCTTGACAGTGAGAATTGGTTGAAAGGTTCTATAGAATATGAGAATGACAATTTTCAGCACCTGGGAAGTGTTGTGACAAACAATGGATATTCAGATTGGGCAACTACGGAAATTGATGCAGAGATTAAATCTATGTGGTATCGTCTCAGTAGACGTGAAGATGATTATTGCATTGAATGTTCTGAGGATGGCATACGGTTTAAGCAAATGAGGATTTGTCATATGTGGGCTGGTGCAGGAAAAATCAAATTTGGAATTTATGCATGCAGTCCGGAAGATTCATCGTTTAAAGCGGTATTTACAGATATGAAATTGACGGAGTGTCAATGGAAAGCCCACGATGGTCAAAAACCGGATGAGATGTAGCAGAATGTATTTGATATAAAAAACCAATATGAAAATAGTTAAAGTTTTTCAGGTTGTGTAACTGAGAAAAATGAAAATTGCGGAGGTGGATTTGTTGAAGGAAAGTACATATCAAACTCCTTGCGGAACAATTCACTATTGGTCAAGTATTCTGAGTTTGGATACAACGACGCTTGTATTTCTTGCGGGGCTGACTGCTGACCATAGACTGTTTGATAAACAGGTTGCGTACTTCGATGGAAAATATAATATTATTGTATGGGATGCACCGGCTCATGCCTTTTAATCATAAAACCAATTATAATCGGTCAATCAATGGGAGGATATGTAGGCCAGGCTTATGCACAATTGTATCCTGACCGGCTGGCAGGTTTTATTTCCATTGATTCAGCACCGCTCCAGAGAAACTATGTGACAGCAGTGGAGATCTGGCTTCTGAAAAGAATGGAACCAGTATATGCACATTACCCATGGAAGTTGTTTTTGAAATCCGGAACAAAGGGAGTTGCGACTTCTAATTATGGCAGAAACCTGATGAAGGAAATGATGCTGGTCTATGATGGTGATCAGCATCGTTATGCACAAATTGCCGGGCATGGATTTCGTATTCTGGCAGAGGCAATGGAAAAGGATCTGCCTTATGAAATCAAATGTCCTTCCCTGTTGATATGTGGTACAAAGGATCATGCCGGTTCATGCATAAGATATAACAGAGAATGGCATCGAAAAACGAAAATTCCTTTAAAGTGGATTGAAGGAGCCGGTCATAATTCTAATACAGATAAACCGGAGATGATCAATAGTTTACTAGAAGAGTTCTTCTCGAATATTTTATGACAGGCAACCTAAAGTTATTTGAATTGAAAAAGTTGGAGGATACACGCATGAAAATTGTAAT
>OATG01002276.1_pt1 | contig 10939 bp, 5 predicted proteins | sample 1516581 | NCBI WGS metagenome assembly OATG01 (sample SAMEA2579930, study PRJEB22360) | human gut metagenome | biome: human gut; feature: human-associated habitat; material: faeces | place: Denmark | collected 2008/2010
TCCGTTTCCGTTGGAACTGGCTGAATCGGGTGCTGATAAAGATGTATGAATGATTCTTACCGAAATCAGAAATTAGTGTAGACCACATATCCATGAGCCGGTACATTAACCTGTTTATTTACGGTTTCACTTTTTCCTGTAAAGTAATTGGTCCAGTTACCAGGAGTGGCAGGGAAAACAATATCAGTAGCGGTATGTGTAAAGTTACCCACCACCACCAGTTGCTTACCCGTTATACTTTTTACCAATAATGTACGACCGTTGTCCCAATCAGAAGTTTCCACCTTCCATGTCAAAGTTGCATTTGCATCAAACAACTCCGGATGAGCATTGCGCAGCTTCATCAAACCTGCATAAACATCGTGCAGCCCTTTACGATCGGCGTTATCTAAATATTCCCAATGCAAAGGCTTCCTACCGGTACGGCCATTTTCTTCAATAGAGATGTCATATCCCATCTCTCCGAACTGCCAAACCATCTTAGGACCAGGAACGGTAAGGAAGAAAGTTGTATTTAGTGCCAACTGATTCATACGGGCATCAAGGTCGGTTTTCAGCACACCATCACCCCATTGCGACTGTTTGTAAGCTGTGCGTTCTTCATCATGGCTTTCCATAAAACCTACCCATGCAGTGTTTTTCTCATAAAGGCTACTAAAAGAACTATTTTCAGCATACCCCATAGCCGACTGACAATAGGCATTATTCAAGTTACGCCATAAGTGCATACCATCAGCTGCCAGTTCATTTTCTTCCTTTGAATCACAGAAATGCTCCAAGATAACATAAGAGTCCTTTTTCACTTCCTTGATGGCCGCATTATAATCCTTTAGGACGGCAATGCGACCCGCATCGTAATTGGATGCTGTACTTTCAGTGCAAGAGGTTTGTGTGAACCCTTTCGTCAAATCAAAACGAAAGCCATCCACCTTATATTCCTTCAACAAGAATTGCAGATTACGCTTCACAAACTTACGCACCAATGGGCTTTCATGATTGAAATCATGGAACACGCTATAAGGATGAGGTGCTTCCACATTGAAGTATGGATTATTCTTTGCAGTCTTATCACCATCCCAATAGAGTTTAGCCAGCGGATTATTTCCTGTAGCATGATTATAAACCACATCCAGAATAACTGCCATACCAGCCTCATGACAAGCATCAATGAACTGCTTATACATTGTTTTTGTCCCATAAGCTTTATCCATCGCAAAGAAAAAACAAGGATTATACCCCCAACTGTCATTGCCGTCAAACTCCTGCACCGGCATCAACTCAATAGCGTTGACACCCATTTCTTTCAAGTAAGAAAGCTTTCCCATCGCACCGTTAATGTCACTCGTAGCCGTAAAGTCGCGCAAGTGCAATTCATATATCACTAATTGCTCAGGATTTGCTATTTTAAAATCATTATACTTCCAGTTATAACTATCTTTCTGTATCTTGAAGGTCGAAACGATTCCTACCCCTCCCTTAGGATTAACCAGGTTTTCATTATAGGTAGAAGCTGAAATATCTTTATCATTATCAGGATCCAGTATTTTTTCAGTATAAGCATCTGCCAAATGAATTACTTCACCTTCCTTTGTACCCACATAGTATTGGAAAGCATACTCTTTACCAGCATCTAACCCCGCCAACGTAATCCACCAACATCCGGAAGCATCATCACGATACATCTGCGACTTTTCGTCATTACTTAAGGTCCAATTGTTAAAGTCACCCACAACATGTGCAAAATCCTTATGATTTCCATTCACATCTTTATCATAAAGTACCAGTGTCACTGTAGAATTATCCATTATGTTGATACCTTCGACCATATCAGCCGGTACAGCGGCAGTTTTAATCTCACCGGGTACAAATCCTTCATATTTTGTATCAGTTACCGCTATAAAGGAATCAGTATCTATTCCTTTTTTACTACCATCCGCACTACGAATCACTATTCCAAGTTGGTTCACCGGTGTCTTTCCACTCCCAAACCACTCCCGGATATTCGGACTCAATGTAATACTCCAAATATTAGCCTCAGATAAAGTCATCTTACATTTATCTTTGTTTTCTGCCCACTCTGCAGGCACGAATTGCCAACGACCTTCACTGACAACACCAATATGTACATACACATCTCCTTTATACTCATAGAGGGCAGACTTTGTATCCGCTTTAAACGTAATGACAAGAGACTGATCAGCATCTGGTACCACCGGTGTATAACTCAGACCAGCAGGAATTGCAATTGCATTGGCAGCTTGAGTGACGGATATTTCTTCCCTTTTTGAACCGGATATAATATTCAATTGTGCTGTACGCGCTATTCCAGTTTCATTTTTAGCAACAGAAACCATAATCGTAGCTTTTCCTGACAAGCCTTTTGCCGGATTGATACTGCACCAGCCAATATCCTCACCACTCAGCTCAGCAGTCCATTGATATCCGGCCTCAAAACTGACACTTTGTGAAGAAGCAGCTTCAGCAAAGCTAAAACCTTGTTCAAAAATAGCTTCACTACCGGAGGCAGGAGTCAAATATTCCTGAAACTCCTCTTTGTTGTCACTACATGCCGTGAATGCCAGCAGCACGCTGAAGCATATCAAATGCCATAAAACAAGATTCTCACGTTGAACGATAATTTTCATAATATGAAGTATTTAAAGTTATCACTTCACAAATATAACCGGAAAAGAAAGGGCAAATCAATTAACGTAAAGGAAAACGAGAACAATATCACGAAAACGTTTGCATATCAAACAGAAAGAGGAGACCTTACACAATATAATAGTATAGGGTCTCCTCTTTTATTAAAATCCAGCCGTCAGAATCTAATTATTCTATACTCTAATGCATTCAGTTTAATTTCATTCATCAATTCCAGAGGTTTATTTTCGTAAATATCAGTAGCTACATGATGCTTCCAACCCTCCGGTAAGATAACAGAAACATCTCTATTACGCACATTAACCAATATCATAAAAGCATCTTTACCATCACTTTTCTGATACATCAAGACGTCTGAAGCAGGATACCCAGTTAATATTCCTTTCCGAAGTGCAGGATATTTATTATACAATCCCATTAAACACCCATATTCTTGATAAATATCCGAACATTCGGACCAATCCACGGATGTATATGCAAAAAAATTAATAGGAGCCTCATGTCCAATTTCTTGTGAACTATAAATCAATGCTCCACCATGCAAAAAAACTGTTCCAACAAAAGCAGCCATAGCTGCCCTTTCACTTCCTAACTCCACAATTGGCGACATTTTAGAAGCCTCATCATGATTGGTAATAAAACGTAATTTCATTTTTCCTGCCGGAATTGAGTCATACTCGCTCCAATCCACCTCCAACAAGCGTGCCGCACTACTATCATTAACGAAAACATCCCGCATCGCCTCCATCAAATCCCAAGCATAGTTCATATCAAATCCTGCATCAAAATGATCTTTGCGCTTACCTTCTGCCAACATTAACAATTTCCGATTTGGAATAGCCCTCAGAGAATCAACAGCTTGCTTCCAGAAAGTATATGGAACATAATCAGCAGCATCACAGCGAAAACCATCTACACCAACTTCTTGTATCCAATATTTCATAGCATCAATCATTGCAAGGCACATATCTGCATTATCGTAGTTCAAATCTGCCACATCATTCCATCCCGTTCCTGCAGGAGAAATTATATTTCCGATACTATCCTGAGTATACCACTCTTTATGTTCTTTAATCCAAGCATGGTCCCAAGATGTATGATTAGCAACCCAATCTAAAATTACACTTATTCCTTTTTCATGGCATAATTCCACTAAACGCTTAAATTCTTCTACTGTTCCAAATTCAGGATTTATTCTTTTATAATCTTTGATACAATAAGGAGAATTCACCGTATTTACCTCACCAATCTCATAGATTGGCATAAACCAAACAACATTAACACCCAAAAACTGAATAGAATCAAGATGTTTTGATATGACATTAAATGCATTCTTCAGAGCAAAAACACGTGGATTGATTTCGTACATCACAACGTCTTCTACAGCAGGTAATACTTGCTTTTGTTCAGTAACTATCTCGCGTTTTCCGGCACAAGCATACACTGTCAATAATACAAGTATAGTATAAAATAAATTCCTCATCTATTTACAATTCATTGGTCTGACAAATAAAAAAGGATTAAAGGTCCCCCCCTTAATCCTTTTTCTATAAATAAGAGAGCCTTAATTGGCTGTCATTGTAGCATTCTTAGCTTCTGGATCCAATACAATCGTGTATGTTCCAGCTGAAACTTTAATATTTCCACCATCCTGCGTCAGCGCACCTAAACTACCACCAAAGTTTATAGTCCAAGCTGCATCCCATCTGAATTTCATTTCACCATCACCTAATGTAACAGTCACCGACCACTTTTGCGTTTCAGCATCATAATCCATTAAAGTGCCTTTATCCCATCCACCAGGAGTAGCATCACCAATAATCTCCCAACCTGTCTTATCCAAAGTAGCAACCATCTTCTTAGTATCGGCACCTACTCGATAATAACCGGCAGCCTCAATCTTAACATTACCGCCATCACCGATAACAAACGTAGTTGATGTCTTAGCCTCATTCCAAGTAATATCTCCAACAACACCAATCCACGTACCAGAATCATAGAACTTGAATTCTGTATCGGCAGGGAAATAGTGAGTGCCAGTATATTTGAAATCACGAGCTGCAGATTCTACCTTATAGCAATCATCAGCTTCCGGCTTCCAACCATCACCACTCTGATAGCTACCAGGCAATGTCATTGCAGAGCTAGAAAGCTCAATCGTTGTTTCTTCCATACTATAAGTATATTTTCCTGCATTAGTCAAATTTAAAGTAATAATATAGGGACTTGCCTTTACCACTTTGAAATTTTGACCTCCAGCAACCAAGTTACCGGCCAACTCAGAAAGTTTACCTTCTTCTGCTCCATAATTGAATCCCCAGTCATTATTGGCTCTAAATTTGAATTCCTTATCGAGCAACGGAGTAACCACTGTCCAAAGACGAGTAGTGGTATCGTATTCCATCTGGGTATCTTTGTCCCAACCACTAGACGTAGCATCTCCAATTACTCCCCAAACCAGCCCTTTCTCTGATTGGGTTACCTTACCTTCTGCATCTAAAGTAATTTCAATGAAACCTTTACCATCAGCAGTAACTTGCTGATCTTTAGCCAATACTTTCGTAAGGTCTGCACCATCAATGATTGCATAAGAAGCAGCACCATCAAAATTGGCATAACCACTATAAATGCCATCACCGTCAGGGTCACCTATCAAATAGGCAGTAGTGTAGTCCCAATCAGGATAGCCAACAGCTACATAAGCATACTTCCATGTAATATTATCTACATTAGGGTCATAAGGTGTAGCCTTAAAAGTTATTGAGTTACTAGCTGCATCAGTATAAGCATCATATGCCTCAGAAACCAAAGAAACAGTAAAATCATACGTTTGCCCCGGATATGCTCCTACCTTAGCCAATAAAGAATTCATTTCACTATTTGTAAATGCCAGTTTTGCATCCCCTGTTTCTCCTATTACAATACTCTTATTGGTAGAAGTATTTGTTAGAGTTACAACATAATTAACTACTGCAGAAACTCCATAATCTGCCTTATCCCAAGCTATTTCCGGAAATTGCGCATCCTTATTGTCTTTAGTAATAGTAATGTCTGTTTGGGAAAGCGCATGCAATGCAGCAGCAGTCTTCAATTCCAATATGGGGGTAGCATCCTCCTCACAAGACATCAATGCGAAGATTCCAGCCAAAAGTAAATAAATATATTTTGTCTTCATATCATTCATGTTTAATCATTAATATTAGTATCCTTCATTCTGTACCAGGTTCTGATTAGAACCAACATCGTCTGAAGGCAAGGGGAACACTTGATAAAAGCTTTCAACAGATTTTCCTGCCGCAACTCCACCCTTCCATGGCCAAACATAATCAGCAGAAGTATATTTACCGAAGCGAATCAAATCTGTACGTCTTTGAGCTTCGTAGAATAGCTCACGTGCGCGTTCATCCATCATAAAGTCCAAAGTAAAATCACTATCGGAAATAGGTGCGGACGCCTTGTCTGAATATGCACGTTTACGCAAATCATTTACATATCCCAAAGCCTCTGTTTTTGTTGCTCCTTGTCCGCCACGAAGAACAGCTTCTGCTAAATTCAAATAGATTTCACCTAAACGGAATAATGGATAATCTGTCCAAGCTTCCGCAGATGCAGGTTTACTTCCATCTTTATTCACATTATAAAACTTGGTAACGGGAATGCCATTATTGACAAAATCAGCTTCATTTGTGATCTCAATATTTGTGGTAGCTTCTGTACGCAACATTGCTTTACGAGTATCCTTATCACTGCTATCCTCTTTTTCAAAGATATTATATAAAGACGACTTAGCTCTAACACCTTGCCAACCTCCCTTTGCATTCGTTTCTTCTTGAAAATCAGCAGAACCCCAGCATAACAAAGCTGTCATACCTCCCCAGGTCATTGTATCTTCACCTTCATATCTCAATGGGAAAATCATCTCTTTGGATTGGTCATTATCAGCTTTGAACATATCGCCATAAACCGGTTCCAATTGGTAACCTGCTGAAATAATCTTTTTAGAATAAGTCACACATTCAGTATATTTATTTACACCTACATACGTGTCTGCATTCAAATACAAGCGAGACAATGCAGCCCACAGAGCAGCTTTATTAGCATGTCCATAATTATCATTAAATCCAACTACAGGATCAAGCATATCACTTTCACATGCCAACATTTCACTTTCAATGTATTCAAATAATTGATCTTTCATAATTTGTTGTGGACGAACGCTACCAATAGGGCTGTTTTCATCTACAAACGGAACATTACGATACAAATCCAAAGCATACAGATACATCAAAGCACGCATAAAACGAGCTTCTGCACGGAAAGTTTTAATAGAAGCCTTTACTTGCTCTGAACAACCTCGTGAGGCAAGTTTATCATCAGTTGTTTCACGTAAAAACGCATTTGACAAGTTAATCTGATAATACAAACGATAATATGATCCTTTGATCCATGGACTTGAAGCAGCCCAAGAAATATGATTGAAGTCTGGAATACCAGGATCATTCCAGCAACAATGAGCGATATCAGAAGCCAATTCCTGCATATTCCACAATACGCGAATAAATGAAGCCTGAGAACCACCGTCAATGCCGACAACATCCTGGTCTGAGTCTCCACCTGCATTACCACCTATTACCAAACCTGCATATATTTTAGCCAAACTTTGTTCATAAGCTCCTATCTCCTTTCCAAAAACGACATCCGAAACCAATTCATCCTTATCCAATGGAACCGTATCCAGATCGTTCACACAAGAGGTAACCCCTAACATCGTACTCAAAAGGGCTGCCGACAATATATATTTATATTTTAATATTTTCATAACTTCATTGATTAAAAATTAAGATTCAAGCCTAACATAAATACACGAGGGCGAGGATAGATATTATTATCAACTCCACTACCGCTAATTTCAGGATCCAAACCATCATATTTGGTAATAACAAACGGATTCTGTACCGTGACATAAACACGTGCACTTTGTTTATCATTGAACAGCTTGTTAAAAGTGTATCCTAATGAAATATTGTCCATCCGTACAAAAGAAGCATTCTGAACATAGTAACTAGAACGATATTGCCCTGTCTTGAAATTTGTTTTCCATGCAGAAGTCAAACGATTTTTCAAGAAACCAGTTTGGTCATACATTTGTGAACCATCCCAAGCCTCACGATTGGATTGTACATTGTTATAAGCATAGTTTCCAATACTTGCACGCAAAGCAAATGACAAATCCCAATTCTTATAAGACAATTGAGAAGTTAATCCCATAAATACGTCAGGAGCAGACTTTTTGTAAGCGACCAAATCTTCTTCGTCTATTTTATTATCCCCATTTTGATCAACATAAGCACCTTCTATCGGATTTCCAGCCTTATCATAAAGTTGTTCCCATACATAGAATGAATTATAAGGATGATCAACAGCATTTATCATGATATTATAACCGGTTGCTCCATCAATACCAGTATGAATCACACCTTTATAAGCCGGGTCATCATTAAATGTCAATTTGGTAATTTCATTTTTATTATAAGAGATGTTATAACTCAATGTCCAGTCCCAATCTTTTGTCGTGATAGGATGAGCCGTCAAAGTAAGTTCAATACCTTTATTCTCCAATGTACCTACATTCGTCAACAACTGGTTACTAAAGTTTGTACCGGCAGGAGCTGTAACCGTATTCAGCAAATCATCAGTTTTACGATAATACAAATCAAGAGTACCTGTCAATTTGTTGTTCAATACACCGAAATCCAATCCAATATTGTAAGTTGTAGTTTCTTCCCATTTCAAGTTTTCATCATAAGCTTGAGGAGCAATCAATGAATACTTGTTATTACCAAAATAATAATTTGCTCCAGCTTTGGAATACATATAGCGAGCCATATAAGGATAGTCACCATTATTCAGGTTTTGCTGACCAGTAATACCATAGCCCAAACGCAACTTCAAATCAGAAAGCCAATCCACTCCCTTCAAGAAATTCTCTTCTTTCATCTTCCATGCCAAAGCAACTGAAGGAAATAATCCCCAACGATTGTCTTTATTGAAACGTGAAGAACCATCATTACGCAAGGTAAATGTCACCAAATAACGATTCAATAATGTATAATTCAAACGCCCAAAGAAAGAAACAAGATAGTTTTCAGTTGAATAATCTTCCATATCCTTATAGAATTCCTTACCAGTTTCTTCAGCTTTTACTGTAGAATAAGGATATTTGGTCCATGTAGAATTATAGAAATGCTGCCAAGAATAACCGCCCATAACATCGACATGATGTGCACCAAACTCTTTAGCATAATTCAAATAGAAATCCAGCAATGTATTCCGCTTCAATTGATAATAGCTGCTATTTTCCCCAAAACCAGTTTTATAGTTACCTTGGCACCAAGTCATAGGAGCATTATCTTCTATAATAACATCACCTTCACTCTTAGACACGTCGTAACCTAAATTCAAGTTTGCTCTCAATTCGGGCAGGAAATGAAACTTATAGTCAATTTGTGCATTACCAATACTTCTATAAACAGTTGATTCGTCATGCTTTGAATCTAAAATAGAAACGGGATTAGCCAAACCAATATCAACCGGTGTAGGATTATTGCCACTTTTCATATACATAAAGTAGCCGTTACCATAGGGATTTCCATCCATGTAAATAGGCTGTGTCGGATCATATTGCGTCGCCATACCTATTGCACCAGTATCTGCAAAACGGTTTGTATTATAAATACCTTTCACATTCAACTGAATATTCAATTTCTTATCAAAGAAATTAGGATTCAAGCTAATAGCACCAGTCAAACGCTCCATATTAGAAGTCTTCAATATACCATTTTCATTGGTATAAGAAACTGATACACGATAGGGCATGTGTGGTATAGCACCAGAAACATTAACATTGTGGTCTGTACTGAAAGAGGTTTTGAATATTTCATCCTGCCAATCAGTATTTGCCTGACCTAATGCTTTAAACTGAGCACTTGATTCACCGAATTTAGAAGTCACAAATTCTCTAAATTCATTTGCAGACATTACATCTACTTTATTGGGTCTTGTATTAATAGAGAATGTACCGCTATAACCAACTTGTACACGTCCAGACTTTCCTTTTTTAGTATTAATAATAATAACACCGTTAGATGCACGAGAACCATAAATGGCTGTTGCAGAAGCATCTTTCAAAATAGTAAAAGTCTCAATATCATTGGGATGGACAGTAGCCAAAGGATTTGACATACCATTAATACCACCGTCATCTACAGGCACACCGTCAATAACAATCAACGGATTATTGGATGCAGACATAGAAGAACCGCCACGCACACGAATTGTAGCACCAGCTCCCGGAGCACCACCGTCAGTAATCACACTTACACCGGCAGCTTTACCAACCAACATATCAGTAGCAGATGTAACAGCACCTTTTACCATTTTATCTGCAATAATAGCCGTAACAGACCCAGTCAAATCATTCTTTTTGGCTGTACCGTAACCAATTACGACCACCTCGCCCAACAATTCCGCATCATCTTGTAATGTAATAATTACTGAAGGAGCAGCAGCTACTTCTTGCGTCTTGTATCCGATAAAAGACACGACCAACGTAGCTCCCTGAGGAACTGTCAATGTAAAATTACCATCAAGGTCAGTGATTGTACCATTCGTGGAATTTCCTTTTTCCACCACATTTGCGCCTATCACTCCTCCCAAAGCATCTTTTACATGCCCTTTCACGGTGATGTTCTGTGCATAAGCGCCTACAGACAAGAATAACCCTAACATTAGGGTAAGAATCGTTTGACAGATTCTAAGATTAACTTGCTTCATGCATTTAATAAATTAAAGTTAACAATATTAATTACCTATATATATTATTCGAAAAATAATTTTCGTACTTTCGCTTTCTAACGTCTTTCAAGTACCCAAAGCATGACGCAACAAAAATATGCTTTATTACTTTAGTAAAGTATAAAGAGAGTGTAAAATGTGGGAAACGAACAGTGCAAACGATTGCATGCGGTTGCACAAGATAGAAAAATCACTTGATATATCATAATACAGCGCTTCTCTCCACTCTACATGTGGCATTCTTGCACATAACATATATGTTTATTCTGCTGAAGTACAGAGATTTTCACCGCCTAACGACCGTTAGGCGATTTGTTGATGGCCGTTGGCAGATCGCTTTACGGCCGTCAACAAATCGCTTTACGACCGTTAAGCACTACACAACATCAAGACAAAACAAAAGAAACACAAAGCTTTTACT
>OATG01002278.1_pt1 | contig 10923 bp, 7 predicted proteins | sample 1516581 | NCBI WGS metagenome assembly OATG01 (sample SAMEA2579930, study PRJEB22360) | human gut metagenome | biome: human gut; feature: human-associated habitat; material: faeces | place: Denmark | collected 2008/2010
CCCTAATCCTTGGGGAAAGAAAACTCCGAAGGGTGAAATCAAAATGATGTCTCAATTACTGGATTCAGCTGTATTCCCAGGTGTACAGGGCGGACCGTTGGAACACGTAATCGCTGCCAAAGCCGTAGCTTTCGGCGAAATCCTGCAACCGGAATACAAGGAATATGCAAAACAGGTTCAGAAGAATGCTGCCGTACTGGCACAGGCCTTGATAGACCGTGGTTTTACAATCGTTTCCGGTGGTACGGACAATCACTCCATGCTGGTTGACCTGCGTAGCAAATACCCTGATCTGACAGGTAAGGTAGCAGAAAAAGCATTAGTTTCTGCTGACATTACCGTGAATAAGAACATGGTTCCGTTTGACAGCCGTTCTGCTTTCCAAACTTCCGGTATCCGTCTGGGTACTCCTGCCATCACAACCCGTGGTGCGAAAGAAGACCTGATGATCGAAATTGCCGAAATGATCGAAACAGTTCTGTCTAACGTGGAAAATGAAGAGGTGATCGCACAAGTACGTGCACGTGTCAATGAGACAATGAAGAAATATCCTCTTTTTGCTGATTAAGATTTCTTTCTTTGAGTAACCAAATGCCGGTAATGTGAATTAGCAGCATTTGTGTTCAACATTTCATAAAGAATTTCTTTTGAATTTTATAAGCCTGCTTTCTGTGAAGAAAACAGGCTTTTCTTTTTTATTTATTAACAGAATCAGACAAACTATCTGCTCGAAAAGATGTTTTCTTACTACAAAAAGAGAAATTGAAATACGCACTATACTCTTCCGGAAAGCAGCGACTTCAATCGTACAGTGTATCAGACAAGGTCAACATACCGGTACACTGGACTCTATATACAATCATCCCCGTCTTCCCAAACTATCAGAAGTGGAAAGACGGGGATTTATATTGGATGATTGACAGTACAGAAATATACTAAATGAAATAGTAAAAATCAGCTCAGTCCTTCAATTTCACCATCTACAATGTCGATATGCAACGCTTGCGGTTCTTTGGGCAATCCCGGCATACGAAGGATTTCTCCTGCAATCGCTACAATCATTTCGGCACCGTTATTAATCACTATATCCTTGATATGGAACTCGAAATTATTCACGGCGCCATAAATCTTCGGATCGGCAGAAAAAGAGTATTGTGTCTTGGCAATACAAACCGGATAATGAGTGATTCCCATTTTCTCAATCAGCTTGATGCGGTTGCGGGCGATGCTGCTGTACGTAATGACGCTGGCTCCATAAAGGTTGGTAGCCACTTTCTCAATCTTCTGCTGTATGCTGTCTTCTTCTTTATACGTATAACGCAAAGGTTCGGACGGATTATTTTCTATCGTATCGACTACGAGGCGGGCCATATCTACCGCTCCATCACCACCGTCGCTGAACGCATTATTGATGGCGTAACCTACCCCCAACTGTTCGCAGTGCTCGCGCAGCATTTCCATTTCCTCGTCCGTGTCGGTGGCAAACTTATTGAAAGCAACCACTACCGTCTGTCCGAAGGAGCGAAGATTACGAATATGTTTATCCAGATTGCGCAATCCTTCTTTCAGTCCTTCCATGTTCGGTTCCTTGATGCGGTCGAGACTGACACCACCGTGCATCTTCAGTCCTTGCGCCGTAGCGACAATCACAGTCAGTTTGGGCTGGAGTCCGCTTTTGCGGCATTTGATGTTATAGAACTTTTCAGCACCGAGGTCTGCGCCGAATCCGGCTTCCGTGATCACATAGTCACCGAATGACATTGCCAGTTTGGTGGCAAGAATAGAGTTACAGCCATGAGCGATATTGGCAAACGGTCCGCCGTGTACGAAAGCGGCGGTACCTTCGGTCGTCTGCACCAGATTCGGATGGATGGCGTCTTTCAGCAATACCGTGATAGCTCCCGCCACTCCGAGATCTTTCACCGTAAAAGGCTGGTCATCATATGTAAAACCAAGCAGAATATTTTCAATGCGGCGGGGCAAGGCTTCCACATCTTTGGAAAGGCAGAGAATGGCCATAATTTCCGAAGCCGGAGTAATATCGAAGCCTGACTCCTGCGTGATGCCGTTCGACTTGGGTCCGAGTCCGACTACGATGCTGCGCAACGAACGGTCGTTCACGTCGAGCACCCGACGCCAGAGAATTTCTTTCAATCCGAAACCTTTCGCCTGATTCTGATAAAGATAATTATCGAGCAAAGCAGAAATCATGTTATGCGCGGAAGTAATCGCATGAAAGTCTCCCGTAAAATGAAGGTTGATCTTCTCCATCGGAAGCACCTGTGCATATCCCCCACCCGCTGCTCCTCCCTTCATACCGAAGCAAGGACCGAGAGACGGCTCGCGCAAAGCGACAATCGCCTTCTTTCCGATTTTGTTCAGTCCCAGGGCGAGACCGATAGATACTGTAGTTTTGCCGATACCCGCCTTTGTCGCTGTGATGGCAGTTACCAGGACAAGGTTACTTTTCTTCACTTTCTCCTCGTCGATCAGTTGTTCGGGAATCTTCGCGATGTAGCGACCATAATTTTCGACTTCTTCACGAGGGATTCCGATGCTTTCGGCAACTTGCTTGATCTTTTTCAACTCGACACTGCGAGCTATTTCTATGTCTGATTTCATACAGAATATGATTAGTTTTATTTGAAGTGACAAAAGTATAACAAAAAAGCGAAACTGAGAAATTTAAGACGCTCTCTCGTTTACCCGGGACTTCCGCACAATTAATTTATATTTTTAGAAACTATGACGATAACGTACTTAACCCACTAAACTCTTTTTGCACAAGAACTGTTGTTATGAACATAACCTAAACAAGAACAACATATATGGAATGGATTATTAATCAACTCAGGGATCATCCCGAACTTGCCATTTTCCTCACTTTATTCGCCGGCTTCTGGCTGGGCAGATTCAAAATAGGAAAATTTTCGTTGGGAACAGTAACCAGCGTGCTACTGGTCGGAGTACTGGTAGGACAATTAAACATTAGTGTAGACGGCCCGATGAAAGCTGTCTTTTTCCTCCTGTTTTTATTCGCTGTGGGCTATAAGGTAGGTCCGCAATTCTTTCGCGGATTGAAGAAAGACGGATTGCCGCAAGTAGGATTTGCCGTCCTGATGTGCATTGTCAGCCTCATCGCCCCATGGATACTTGCCAAAATCATGGGCTACCATGTAGGCGAGGCTGCCGGATTGCTGGCAGGCTCACAGACCATTTCCGCAGTAATCGGTGTGGCAAGCGACACGATCAATCAATTAAGCATCAGCGATGCGCAGAAAGCGACATTTATCAATGCCATCCCCGTAGCATACGCTGTGACTTATATTTTCGGTACGGCAGGTTCCGCATGGATTCTGGCTTCACTCGGTCCCAAAATGTTGGGCGGACTGGAGAAGGTGAAAGCGGACTGCAAAGAGCTGGAAGCCAAAATGGGAACTTCCGAAGCAGATGAACCCGGATTTTACACCGCCCTCCGCCCCGTCGTATTCCGTGCTTATAAAATAGATAACGAATGGTTCGGCAAAGGAAAAACGGTCAGCGAACTGGAGAACTATCTGGTGGAAAACGATAAACGGCTGTTTGTAGAACGCGTACGGCAAAAGGGCGTCATAGAAGAAGTCACCCCGGATATGCTTCTACAACCGGGCGATGAAGTCGTATTAAGCGGCCGCCGTGAATATGCAATCGGCGAAGAAGACTGGATCGGTCCGGAAGTGATCGACGCCCAACTGCTCGACTTTCCGGCAGAGACGCTTCCGGTAATGGTCACCCACCGCACATTCGCAGGCGAAAAGGTCTCCACGATCCGTGCGCTGAAATTCATGCACGGAGTCAGTATCCGCAGTATCAAGCGAGCAGGCATCAATGTTCCGGTACTTGCTCAGACAGTGATCGACTCCGGTGATATTCTCGAACTGACCGGAACAAAACTCGAAGTAGAAACTGCCGCCAAACAGATGGGCTATATCGATCGCCCCACCAACCAGACAGATATGATCTTCGTGGGACTGGGTATCCTGCTCGGTGGTCTGGTCGGCGCACTTGCCATTCACCTGGGAGGTATCCCGATCAGCCTGTCCACCAGTGGAGGTGCCTTGATCGCAGGACTCGTATTCGGCTGGCTGCGCAGCAAACATCCGACCTTTGGCGGTATCCCCGAACCTTCGTTGTGGGTATTGAATAATGTGGGATTGAATATGTTTATCGCTGTTGTCGGCATCGCTGCCGGACCTAGTTTCGTGACCGGTTTCAAGGAAGTAGGATTCAGCCTGTTTATCGTCGGTGCACTGGCAACCGCCATCCCTCTTCTCAGCGGACTGCTGATGGGAAGATATCTGTTCAAGTTCCACCCTGCCCTCACACTGGGATGTACAGCCGGAGCACGTACCACAACCGCCGCACTGGGAGCTATTCAGGACGCACTAGGAAGCGATACTCCCGCGTTAGGATACACCGTGACGTATGCAGTCGGTAATACACTACTGATTATCTGGGGAGTAGCCATCGTATTGCTCATGTAAATGTCAGTATAATGAATGTATAGGAAATCAAAATTAAGTATCAAAACAATAAGAACCATTATGGAAAAGAAAACAACTGGCACAGCTATCACCAAGAACTTTGCCAAAAAGATGGAAACGATCAGCCCTTTCGAACTTAAAAACAAGCTCATCGAAATGGCTGACGAGAGTATCAAGAAAATGGCCCATACCATGCTGAACGCAGGACGAGGCAACCCGAACTGGATTGCGACCGAACCGCGTGAAGCATTCTTCCTGTTAGGAAAATTCGGAATTTGCGAATGTCGCCGTGTCCAATCCCTGGAAGAAGGAATAGCAGGCATCCCACAACAGGAAGGAATAGCCGCCCGCTTCGAGGCTTTCCTCAAAGAAAACGAGAAAGAAGCCGGAGCCAAGTTACTGAAAGAAACCTATAATTATATGTTGATGGAGCACGCAGCTGATCCGGATAGACTGGTTCATGAATGGGCGGAATCGGTCATCGGCGACCAGTATCCTGTCCCCGACCGTATCCTGCACTTCACCGAACTGATCGTACAGGATTATCTGGCACAGGAAATGTGCGACCGCCGTCCCCCTAAAGGCACATTCGACCTCTTCGCTACCGAAGGCGGAACGGCTGCCATGTGCTATGTATTCGATTCATTGCAGGAGAACTTCCTGCTGAATCAAGGAGACTCTATCGCTCTGATGATTCCGGTCTTCACGCCTTACATCGAGATTCCGGAATTACGCCGTTATCAGTTTGATGTTACCGAAATATCTGCCGATCAGATGACACCGGACGGGCTGCACACCTGGCAATATAAAGATGAAGATATCGATAAGCTGAAGAATCCGCAGATAAAAGCGTTGTTCATCACCAATCCGAGCAATCCGCCCAGTTACGCGCTGAGCCCGGAGACTGCCGCACGTATTGTCAACATCGTAAAGAATGACAATCCGAATCTGATGATCATTACGGACGATGTGTACGGAACATTCATACCTCACTTCCGTTCGTTGATGGCGGAATTGCCGCATAATACACTCTGCGTCTATTCCTTCTCCAAGTATTTCGGAGCCACAGGATGGAGAAATGCAGTGATAGCCCTACACGAAGACAACATCTACGACAAAATGATTGCCCGCCTGTCGGAGGAGCAAACAGCAATCTTAAACAAGCGTTATGCAAGCCTCAGTTTACATCCCGAGAAGATGAAGTTTATTGACCGCATGGTAGCCGACAGTCGGCAGATTGCACTGAACCATACCGCAGGACTCTCGCTGCCCCAGCAAATGCAGATGAGCCTGTTCGCCGCCTTCTCCCTTCTCGACAAGGAAGACCGGTACAAGGCAAAGATGCAGGAAATCATCCACCGTCGACTGCATGCACTCTGGGACAGCACCGGCTTTACGCTGATAGAAGACCCGCTGCGTGCCGGATATTATTCGGAAATCGACATGCTGGTATGGGCAAAGAAATTCTACGGTGACGAATTTGCAGACTATCTGCAAAAGACCTACAATCCGCTCGACGTTGTTTTCCGCCTTGCCAACGAGACTTCGCTCGTCCTGCTGAACGGCGGCGGATTTGCCGGACCGAAATGGAGTGTCCGTGTTTCGCTCGCCAATCTGAACGAAGCCGATTACGTAAAAATAGGACAAAGTATCAAGCGCGTACTGGATGAGTATGCAGAAAATAGGTAATACTTATTATTTAAAGCGGGAAGTATCCACCTCTTCCCGCTTTTTTTCCTTGTATCCTCCGAATTTGTAGTTGAAGGAAATACCGAAGGCACGGGTAGTCTTCATATAGTGATTCTTCACATTCTGTTGTCCGAAACGGACATTAGTCGAAATGGTGGAAGTATTAAATATGTCGTCGCATTTCAAGGTCAGTTGTGCTTTTCCCTTTGCGAAAGTATAGCGCAGGGCCGCATCCAGATTTCCCGAACGGGGAAGGTCGAAAATGCCTTGTATCGCCTTGTTCTGATAAAATCCGCTTAGAGTAAACTTCAAATCGGGTTTGGTGGAGAGAGTGAAGGTATTGTTCATTGTCAATACAAACGTATACAGTTTGCGGTCGAACGGGATATCCCAGAAATCACTGTCTTTCTGACGGTAACGAAAGCCGATTGCCGTGATGCGGGAGTCCAGCCATTTCTTCACTTTAAAGGGAACTACCATTACCAAGCCCGCCTGTTCCGAGAAGTCGAAGTTAAAGCATTTATAGATCTCGACCAGACGTTCCGGAGACTGGTAAAGCGTCTGCATTTCCTTGTTTTTCGTGCGGCTGTAATAGGCGGTCAGCACATATTTACCTTTTAATATATAGCTAATGTTAGCTTCGTAGTTGGTTGCCGGTTTGAGGAAGGGATTTCCCTGAATCTCGGAATAAGCGCCCATGTAGGAAGTGGAGTTCTGCATACTCCAGTATTCCGGATATTCTTTGTCGCTGCTCAATGAAAATTGCAGGATATGTCCCGGAGCAGGCAAATAAGTCAGGTTGGCAACCGGATACAGGCTCCATTCGTTCCACATATCCGTATGATATTGCTCGGCAGCCAGAGAGACGTCCGCCGAAAGTTTCTCACCGAAGCTCTTGCTGAGTCCGGCATAAAAGTTCAGCGTCTGCTCGCGACGACGGGATTGCATGTTGTTGTCCGGCAGTAAAGTTTCCGTTTCGGGATCGAAATACATTTGATAACTATTGTCCAATGCGGTCGTATAAGCAATACCATAATTCAATCCCCAGTCTGCGCCCAAAGTATGTTCTTGTCCGGCATAGAAACGCCATTGGTTGATCCGTTGGTTATCTTTGCTCAGGAAGTTCAGTGTTTCTTCTCCCAGTGTGCTGTAAAGCAGCTGACTGCCGGGAGCATGATAATAGGTAAATTCCGCTCCGGCTTTCAGTCCGAAAGGAGTCTGATAGTCGAGTTTGGCATTATGAAGCTGTCCTTCCGAGTGCGAATCGGTGACCGAGTTCTGCGCACCGGTGACTGTGGCGTAAGGTTTGACATCGGTGAAAGCAGTGGTATAAACCAAGCTCAGCAAATGCTTGTCGGTAAAGGCATAGTCCATCCCAAGGCGTATCTGGTGATTGTTGTGGCGGGAAGTAGTGATATCATACATATTCATCGGATGCACCGAACCGTCGGCGAGCGTGTGAAGCGCTTCCTTGTCTGTCTCCCTCCGTTCGCGGCTGTAAGAGTAAGAGTAGAGAAGATCAGCAGAAAATTTGCGTCCGGAGTATAGAAGGCTCGCACGCTCTGCCAGAGATTCGTAGTGTAATTGGCTGTAGGCAGTATATAGTTCTCCCTGAAGAGAAGGTTCTTTTCCCATGCCCGAAGTCAGTATCAAATTGATCATCGGTCCGCGCACCTGATAACGTGCCGGAGCGGAATACATCACTTCCGCCTTTTCAATCCGACTGACGGGCATTGATTTCAGCAGGGTGCTTAATTGCTCTACAGAGAGGGTGGTCACTTTTCCGTTGATAACCACAGTGACCGGTTGCCCTCCCAACATCAGGGCATCATTCATGGAGACAACTCCCGGCAGGTTCTTTACCGCATCATAGGCATTGTCTACCGGCAGGCTGCCGACCAGTCTCGGAACGTCGTATACCAGTTTCCCCTGTTCGGCTTTTACTACCGGACGTTCGCCGGTGATCATGACTTCGGGAAGTTCCCGATACAGGCTGTCTATATAGGCTACGTTTTTTACGCTGTCGGCAGGTTCCTGCGCTGTCTGTACCTGCTGTGCAGAAGCGTACATCCAATACATGAAAAGTAACAAAAGCAGTAAATAAGTTCGTTTCATATCGCATTTATTTTTGAGTATGCTGCAAAATACGGGAGAAAAAACGAAACTTTACGTTATCGCCGGCTTATCTAGTGTTATTTAGTCTTATCAAAGAGAAGAAAAATAACAGTTTCATACTATCTTTGTCCGTATGAAACTACCGTTGAAACATATCATTATCCTTGTCATCTGCTCGCTGACAGGCATCTTTGTTTACCAGACATATTGGCTGACAGGGCTTTACCGCACGATGAAGCAGGAAATGAACAATAATATAAAAGACGCCATGCGTACGAGCGACTTTAATGAAATCGTGCTTCGCGTCAACGAACTGCAAAAGGATAATGTGGAACATGGTTCGGTCACCGTTTCCGCCGGATATGGTGCGGACGGCAAGTCGCTGGTGACAAGCCAGACTGTCTCTTATACAGACAGTACCTACAAAGACACCCTGCATACACGCACGGAAACAGCAGTAGATACCCTGGCCGTCAATGACAATGATCCGGATGCCAGCGCCGTTGCCTCCAGCGAAAGCGGACTCGATGTATTATTAAAGAGACAGGACTCGATGAAAGAACTCATACTCAGCGTCCAACAGGGTATGCACTCCGGCGTGGACACCTACATCGACATCAACCTGCAAAAATATGACAGTCTACTCACCGATGTACTGAAAGCACACAACATAGATGTGCCTCACCGTACCTTATATATATACAGCGGAGCCACTCAGGATTCATCCCAGACATTCATAGATACACTGGGCATCGCAGGAGACAGCACCTATATCCCCAGCCCGAAAGCCATCCGCTACGATTACGAATTCAACAGGCACCACAGTCAACGCTACCAACTGATAATGGAACCCATCACCTCCCTGGTATGGAAACAAATGACCGGCATCCTGGTCACTTCATTTGTCATCTTCCTCATCCTCGGATTTTCCTTCTGGTTCCTCATCCGGACACTGCTGAAACAAAAAACGCTGGAAGAAATGAAGAGCAACTTTACGAACAACATCACGCATGAGTTAAAGACCCCGATTGCCGTGGCGTATGCCGCCAACGATGCACTGCTGAATTTCAACCAAGCGGAAGAAAAGAGCAAACGTGACCAATATCTGCGCATCAGCCAAGAACAGCTACAGCGCTTGAGCGGACTCGTCGAACAGATTCTTTCCATGAGCATGGAAAGCCGCAAGACGTTCAGACTGCACCCCGAAGAGATTTGTCTGAAAGAACTGATTACTTCTTTAATAGAGCAGCACCAGCTAAAAGCGGATATCCCCGTACACATAACACTGGAAACAGAACCGGAAGCACTGACGATAGTAGCCGACCGCACTCATTTCAGCAATATCATCAGTAACCTGATAGACAATGCCGTGAAATATTCGAAACAAGAAGCAGAGATTATGATTCAGTGCCGCCAAACGGGGGAAACAGTGACTATCACCGTCTCCGATCATGGAATAGGTATTCCGCTTGACAAGCAGAAACATATATTCGACAAATTCTATCGCGTTCCGACCGGAAATCTTCATAACGTGAAAGGATACGGCTTAGGACTTTTCTATGTCAAAAGCATGGTCGAAAAACATGGAGGCACCATCACCGTCAAAAGTGAATCCGGCAAAGGAAGTACATTTACCATTACTATCTAAAACATCAAAAACATGAGCAAAAACGACATTACAGTATTGTTGGTGGAAGACGAACTGACACTCGCCATGATTATCAAAGATACGCTCGAGGAAAACGGTTTTACCATCCATACCGCCTCCGACGGCGAAGAAGGATTGCATCTTTTCTTTGAACTTCGGCCGGACGTGCTGGTGGCCGATGTGATGATGCCCAAAATGGACGGCTTCGAAATGGTACGCCGCATCCGGCAGACGGACAAGCAGACACCTGTACTGTTTCTGACTGCCCGTTCGGCCATCAACGATGTGGTAGAAGGATTCGAACTCGGAGCAAACGATTATCTGAAAAAGCCTTTCGGCATGCAGGAACTAATCATACGTATCAAGGCGCTGATGGGAAAAGCGTTCAGCTTCACGGAGACAAAAGTATCCAGCCGTTTTGAGATAGGAAGTTATCTGTTCGATCCGGTCGCGCAGACATTGCTGCATGCCGGAGTGAGACAGGAACTCTCCCACCGCGAGTCGGAAATACTGAAACGGCTTTGTGAGAACCGGAATCAGGTGGTCAATACGCAGGACGTTCTGCTGGAACTTTGGGGAGATGACAGTTTCTTCAATTCCCGGAGTCTGCATGTGTTCATCACGAAACTGCGGCATAAGTTGTCGCAGGATGAGCAAATACGTATCGTCAATGTGCGGGGAATTGGCTATAAACTCATTGCAAGCTAAGCTCTAAAATAGTGTCACTATCCTACTGGTATAGTGTCACTATCCCCACAGGATACTTACACTATCTCAGCGGGATAGTGACACCATCCCGACGAGACAGCGGCACACTCCTTTTTAAAGGATTTTTCTCTAAGAAAACATAACGGAAGCAGGCAGTCAGACTAAAAATCTCTATCTTTGTCATCAATCAACCTTTACGAAGATGAAAAAACTGATTCTATTTCTTTCGCTGATATTATC
>OATG01002284.1_pt1 | contig 10919 bp, 6 predicted proteins | sample 1516581 | NCBI WGS metagenome assembly OATG01 (sample SAMEA2579930, study PRJEB22360) | human gut metagenome | biome: human gut; feature: human-associated habitat; material: faeces | place: Denmark | collected 2008/2010
TGGTTGAATTTCTTTCTTCCATTTCTCGCCTCGGCATAACTCGAACTGCGTTCGGTTCTGCGCTCGGCTTGACGAAATGGTTCCGATAGAATACGTCCGGATTTCTCACTGAGAAATCCGGACGTCGTGTCGAAGGCGGGCGTGTCGACGGATCGGGGCCGCCGTTCTCGCCTGCCCGGATTTTACAGTTCGTCGGGCATCGGGACGGGCTTTCCCGTCGCACGCACCGTCGGCATCGGGGCCTTCCAGGCACGGAGCCGGTCGCCCAGCGCCTTCGCCAGTTCGGCGACCCGTTCGGGGTGGCTCGCCGCGAGGTCGTTGCGTTCGCCGATATCGTCGCGCAGATTGTAGAGTTCCAGCTCGCCCGTGTGCATCCTGTAAACGAGTTTCCAGTCGCCTTTGCGGACGGCGCTCATGAAATCGATGTCGTCCTGATCCTCCACGCGGTATTGATGCGGATAATGGAAGATCAGTTCGCGTTCGGGATCGACGCCCGACACCGACGCGGGGACGACGAAGGCGTTGGCCTCCTTCCGCGTGGCGATTTCTCCGCGTTTCTGCGCTTTGGCCACCATCTTCGAACCTGCGGTGATGAGCCTCGCCAGGCTCAGGCCGTCGCACTCCTGCACGGTCTCGTAATGTTTCACGCCCGCCATTTCGAGAATCGTCGGGAAGATGTCCTCGTTGATGACCGGCGTGTTGAGGCGCGTTCCTTCCGCCGCCTTTCCCGGCCAGCGGAATATCAATGGCACGCGGATGCCGCCTTCGTAGACGGAAGCTTTACCCTCGCGCAGCGGCAGGTTTTGCGTGTGGGGTTCTCCGCCCTTGTCCTGTCCCAAGCAGTGACCGCCGTTGTCCGACATGAAGAGGATGATCGTGTCGTCGGCGATCCCTTTGGCTTCGAGGTAGTCGAGTACGTCGCCCAGGCTTTTGTCCATTCCCTCGACCATCGAGGCGTAACGGGCCTGCTGTTCGTCCATTCCCGCGTCGAGGTATTTTCGGATGAACCGTTCGTCGCGCTGAATGGGTGTGTGGTTGGAGTAGTGGGCGAAATAGAGGTAGAAGGGTTGTTTGCGGCGGATCGGGTCTTCCAGCGTTTTCAGCGCTTCGAGCGTCAACGCCTCGGTCAGATGGATTCCCGAGCCGTAATACTGCGACATGTTCTGCACCGAGGCGTAGGTACCTCGTTTGGGGAGGTTGCCGAAGTGCTCTTCGGGCAGATAACTCTGGGGGTGGCCGTTGCCCGAACCGGCGATGTTGACCGTGAATCCCATGTTGTAGGGGTTCGAGCCCGGTGTGCCGGTCGGTGCCCAGTGCGCTTTGCCGACGTGGATGGTGTGGTAGCCTGCGTCGCGGAGAATCTCCACCATCGGCGTGGCGTAGAGCGTGCGGTTCAGGCCGTAGGCGATGCTGTCGGCCTCGTTGCGGAAGGAGGCGGGGCACAGCGCGTTGTAGTTCCATTCGGGGTGCGCGAAGATATCGTCTTCGTTGGCGTTCGTCGTGCCGGGCCGGCCGCCGATCGCGTCGGGGCAGGTGTCTTTATATAAGGAGCAGTACGACGTGATGCCCATGTGCGCGGCGTTCATGCCCGTCATCATGCTGGTTCGTGTCGGGGTCGATACGGGACAGGCGTAGGCGTTGGTCATCATGACGCCCGTGCGGGCCAGTCGTTCCATATTGGGCGTATGGAATCTGAGGTTGTTGGGGTAGGTCTCTTCGCCGAAGGGGAGCGAGGTCTCCGTCCAGCCGAAATCGTCCACCAGAAAGAAGATGATGTTCGGGCGTTGGCCGGCGTTCGCGCTTTGCGCCATTGCGAGCGGGGCGAGTGCCGCCAGACTGCATACGGTTTTGTTGACAGGTTTCATGTAAAACGTTTTAGTTGGTATGGCAAAAATAATATTATTTTTCGGTTCTGAAAATGAATCTACTTAAATTCCTATATTTTCTATTCGAATTATAGGTATTTAAAACGTTTTATAAATGTCCGTGAATTCGAATCTGCCGTGGACAAACGAAAATTCCGCCCTGGATAGGGCGGAATCGTGTTTGTGGACGGTTCATCGGATGAATGCAAAAGTGCCCGTGTCGGGCGCTTCTGCCGTTCATTCGCGGTCGGTGAGCAGCAGCGGGACCAACAGGTAAATCCCAAGCACCAGAATCCCCAATACGCGGATCGTCCGGCAGCGCCGCTTTTTCATGCTGTATACGGCCCAACCGGCAGCCAGCAGGGTGTTCAGTCCGAGGGCCAGGTACGAGAAGTCGCGTAACCGCGGCTTGATGTATTTGTCGGACGACGCGGTGAAGACCAGCCGAAACGGGAAAAGGTATTTTCGGGTCTGTTCCCATTTCGGAGCGGGGAAATCGGTTTCGTGCTCCGCAGCAAGGGAATAGTCGCGGGCATTGAGGGCCGTGAGGCGTTCGAAGCCCTGCCGTTCGGTGATCGCCGTCCAATAAAAACAGTCGCCTACGACGATCAGACGTTCGCGTCGGAGATCGACGGGATGCAGCGGCAGGCAGTGCAGGGAGTAATCCGCTTCGAGCGCATGGATGCCGCCGCGGTCGTCTCCGAGGAATCCCAGCAGTCGTTTGTCGGGGAACTCCGTGACGAAAGCGTGTGTGAATGTCACTGAATCGGGCCGTTCGATGCGGCGGACGAACGGCCGGCCGCAGAGCTGTTTCATCTGGAACGGCGTTCCGGTCGCGTCGAGCAACAGGTAGCCGTTGTCGTAATGTTTGTAGGTCGAAGCGCTTCCCGCGATACGGCGGGCGGGAAAGACGAATCCCTTCTTCTTCATCACGCGATCGAAACGTTCGCTCTTTTCGGCATCGATCCGGTTGTCGGCCATTTTCACGAATTCGATTCCCCGCTCCGTGATGCGGAATACGTCGTCGGGCGTTCGGAATCCTTCGCGGCCCGGAGCCGATTCGAGCAGTTGGTAGAGTCCGATCTGCGGACGGTTCAATTCCGAGGGCGACGCACGGAAGACGAAATTGCTGAGTTCGACCTCGCGGGCGTCGAAGGGGATGCCGTCGATGCGTTCGGGCAAACGGCCCTCTTCGGCCAGCCGGCGGGTGAAGACGGTGGGCATGATGCTGTCGAATTGCCGTTCGGTATAGGGATTTCCGGCCGGATCGTAGCCTGCCGCGTCGTCGTGCCCCTCGAATGAAAAGGTCGCGAAGTCGTGCGTCACGCAACTGTAAAGCGTCAGCGGAGATTCCTGCGGCTCGGAGCAGACGAAGGCATAGCACCACGGCAGCGCCCACGCCAGCAGCGCTGCGGCCAGCAGGACGATGATCGTTTTAATCGTTTTCATGCTTCGGTACGGGTTTTAGTCCTGACATCCCCGCCGGAAGCGGAGCGTCGAGTGGAGCGGAAAGAAGAGCGCGCAGAGCACGACGGCGGCGATCCACGGCAGCAGGGTGTCGCAGACGTGCAGCGCATCGCTCGAAAAGAGCAGCCGCATGACGCCTGCGGCGATCAGCGCGTCGAACAGACGCTGCCGCCATGTGGGTTCGATACATATCCACGCCGCGAACAGATAACCCGCGAAACCGGCTGCATACCACGGTAACGTCGTCGATACGACGGCATGCACCAGTTCCGGTGCCATGAGGTGCCGCAGATAGAGACCGATCGCGAGCAGTTGCACGGCGAAAAGCACTGTCAGCAGCACGAGGCCGTAACCGAGCATTCCCAGCATCATCGCTCGGTGCGAGTCGGGCAGATGCAGCGTGAGTTTCAGCCGTTTCTGTGTGATTTCGGGAAGAAACTGGGCCAATCCCAGCCCTGCGCCTACGAGCACGGGCAGGTATTTGAGCGGGTCGACCAGCACGTCGCCCCGGTCGAGGACGGCCAGCCAGACCGAGGCCGCGCCGTTGAAGGCGTACATGCGGCCGATGCGCAACAGGGCATAGGCCGTGAATCCGGCCAGTATTGCGGTCGCCAGCGGATAGAACCGCCTGATCTTGATTCGCTCCTTGTAGAAAATCGCTTTGTTCATGTCGTTGTCAGTACTTGCCGGTAAGACCGATAAAGGCGTCTTCGAGGTTCAGCGCTTCGCTTCGCAGGGTATCGCAGGCGATGCCCGCCTGCCGGAGTCGGGCGGCCACCTCGGCCTCCGTTTCGAACGAATAGAATTCGGCGCGCCCTCCGATCGCCGTCGGGCGGTGGAATTCGGGCGCTTCCGGAAGCCCGGCACCCTCGGCGATCGCGAGTTCGTAACGGCGGAAGCGACCGAGCAGATCGCCTGCGGGCATCTGCACGAGGATACGTCCGTAATCCATGACGATGCAGTCGTCGATGAGTTTCTCCATGTCCTGAATGATATGCGACGTGAGGAATACGGTCGTGCCGCGGCTGCGGGCATAGTCGCGCAGGTACTCCACGAACAGTCGGCGGTAACCCGGGTCGAGTCCCATCGAGAAATCATCGAGGATCATCAGATCGGCGTTCTGCGCCAAAATCAACCCCAGAGCTACCTGTGACCGCTGCCCGCACGACATGCGCGCGATCCGTTGTCTGGGTGCGACGGCCAGCAGCTCCATCAGTCCGTAGTAGGCCCGGGCGTCCCAACGGGGGTAGTATTGCGAATAGAAGCGTTCGATCTCCCGGATCGTCATGAAGGCGTACTGGACGTGTCCTTCGAGCAACAGCGCGATGCGGGCGCGCGTTTGGGGCCTCATCGTGCGGATGTTCTCTCCGAAGATCAGACATTCGCCTGCGACGGGTTCGAGATAACCGTTCAGGATGTTGATGGTCGTCGTCTTGCCCGTACCGTTTTTACCCAAAAGCCCGAGGATCCGCCCGTGCGGAACCTCGAAGCTCAGGTTTTCGTAGATCAGTCGCTCGCCGTACCGGTGGGTCAGATTGCGACATTCGATGACCGGATCCGGCATGATCTATCGGATGAATTTGCTCAGAATCGAGTTGCTTTTCGCCACCCGCTCGTCGTTTTCCTTGCCGTTGCCCTTGTAGATCAGTCTTCTGACGGTGCCGCCTACCTTGTGGTCTTCGAAGAGTTTTTCGGCCGACGAATTGTCCGAGATGTCGTAGATGAACAGCGAGGCTTTCATCTCTCCCGTTTCGGCGGTGTCTTCGGCGGCGATGTAGAGCGTGTCGACGTCGTAGGGGTTGAAGACGAGCTGTTTTACCTCGAAGTTGTCGCCCAGCGAAATATAGGGTTCCGTATCGAAATTGTTACCGTCGTAATTGAAGCGGTAGATGTCGCCGCCCTTCGAGTAGTAGAGGATCGGTTTGGCGGGATTGGCCGTCGTCGCCGAGGTCGGCAGAATGTTGCCGGTAGCGTCCTGCTCGGTGAGCACCTCTTCCGTGGTCGTGAGGTTTTCGGGGGTGAAGCGGTAAATCTTGGTCGAGGAGCCCTGTTTGCCTACGAGAATGACGTTCATGGGTTCGTAGCGGTGATCTCCGCCCTCCTCGTCGCGGTAGATGCCGTCGCAGGGGATCAGGTTCATCGGTTCGACGTTGCAGGCTTTCGTCCCTTCGGTCACCATGCCCAATACGCCCGATATGTAGACCATCTTCTGACTGGCCGTGTTGTAATACACGCGCGTCATGTCGGTGTCTACCAGCGAGCAGGCCATATCGGCGAACTGTGCGCCTTCGGGCATCTCTTCCATGGTGGAGGTGATGAAATTGCGATCCGCGGCCATGATGTACTCGCGGCCGCCGCCGAGCCAGTAGAGTTCGCCTTCCCACAGACTGTTCTGGACGCCGTAGGGGTAAATGACGTAGTTGGGATGGAACTCGCCCTCGCCGTTGTAGGTGATTTCGGTCTTGACCTTCATGTCGTTCGTATTGAGCACGTAGACCTTGGTCGGATTGCCCGAGCTGAGGATGATTTCCGTATCTTGATCTTTGATGGAGTTGCCCAGATTGGTCAGGCCTTCGCCTTTCCAGCAGAGCGCCAGCGCCTCCTTGCCCAGCGAAAGGGTGGGATTGTTGTCCTTGAAAGCGTAGGGGCTGGCGGGCGTCGCCATGATGTCGAGTCGCTTGAAGGTGAGCATCGCTCCGTCGCCCGTCTGGCTCAGCAGCAAAAGTCCCTTGTCGTAGGGCGAGGTGACGCTCAGCTTGAACTCCGCGATCTTGGCGCCCGTCGAGCTGCTGGCCTTGAAATAGCAGTTGACGTCGTTGAGCAGTTCGTCGCACTTGAACGAGAGGTTCCTCTCGGTGCTGACCGTTTCGTAATCGATGCTCCATTCGTAGCTGATCGATTCGTTTTCATTCGAGAGTTCGATGTCGGGTGTGATTTCGAGATACTCGTGCAGTCCGAGGACATAGTTCGTTTCGATGCCCGACACCTTCTCGACGTCGGTCGGCACGACCGGCTGGTCTTCGGGGTCGTCCGAGCAGGATACAAAACCCGCGCCTGTGAGGGCGGCGGTCAGAAAAAGCGAAAAAAATCTTTTCATAAGCGTTATTTTAAATTGGGTTGAACATTGGTCGGATCGTTCGGGGCGGAGTCAGACGGGCCACTCCACATCGGGGAAAGTGACCCCGTAGACGGGATTCTCCTCGAAATAGAGTTTCACCTCCTTGAAGACGCGCAGGATGGCGTATTTGTTCTCCTCGATGTCTTCCTTCGTGATGGGGCGGCCCCACAGTTCGATGAATTTCTGATATTTGCGCACGTTGTATTCACCGAGCCAGTGCGATAGTTCCGTCCACCAGTCGGGCTGGTCGAGCCGGTTGGTGAAGCAGACCGACACGGCGCGGCCTTCGATGACACCGAGACGGAAATCCTCCGTTTCGACGAGTTCCAGCCGCAGCGTGTAGACCGTCTCGTCTTCGAGTTCGAGCCGGTGGACGCGCACGGGAATCGTCGTCGACGAAGCCCCGGTGGGAATCGTGCGCGTTTCTTCGAGGGCGTCGTAATGCAGTCCGGCCTGCGCCGTCGTGCGCTGCGGGTCGATGCGGATGCGGTAGCCGCGGTCGTGCGACACGGGCGATCCGACGATCTCGACGCCTACTTCCATCGTCTTTTCCGTGACCGAGAAGGGTTCCTTGCCGAAGGAGAAGTAGAGCGAATCGGTCGTGAAGTCGATCAGTTCGTCGCCCTGGTAGGGGAAGCTCTCCTTATAGTCGCAACCCGCCGCTGCGAGCAGCGCGGCCACCGGAACGAGGTATCTTAGCGTACGGCGTTTCATCTTGTATTCGGTTCAGTCGATGCCCGCCGATTCCTCGCTTTCGGGGAGCGGCAGCAGGTAGGTGTCGTCGGTGGCGGGGTGCTCCTTGCCGTTCACGCCCTCCATCGGCAGGTTGAAACGTTTGTAGGTGGCGAAAATCTGACCTTCGCCCCAGAACTCCTTCATGATCTCGTTGAGAAGCTCTTCGCGGAAGCTCGCTGGCGTGGCGATGTCGGCCGCCTCGATCGGGTGCAGGCCGCGTGCCGTCACCACGGTATTCAGATATTCGAGCGCAGCGGCCGGATCGCGGTCGTAGACCGATTCGGCCAGAATGTAGTACAGCTCGGGCAGACGCACCAGATTCGGCCCCGGGATGCGCCCCGAAGGGACGATCTGCTCCTCGTCGTAGTATTTGTCGTAGAACTTGGTGAGCAACACCACCGAGTGCTCCCATTTGGTGCGGGTGAAATAGCTCTGGTAACGGTAGTCGTTGTTGGTCGACGTGAACGACGACACGCGGAAGATCGTCTGGTAGTTGTCGCGTACCATGTCGAGTTCGTCGGTGAGCCGCGTGGGGTAGAGCCGGCTGCGGACGTCGAGATACATGTCGGGAGCGTGCAGTCCCCAGATGCACTCCGTGCGTGCCGTATAACCCAGAAAGAGGTTCTTGATCTGCTCCTCGCGAATGAAGGCGAACGGTCCTTTCAGCGCTTCGAGGGCGTAGCGTTCGGCCGTTTCGTGGTCGCCGCCCCAGTTGCAGACGCGCGCCAGCAGTGCGGCGGCGGCGTATTGCGAGACGTAGAGCTCCTCGGGCGTGCGCCCCGAAGCCGGCTGCGCATCCCGCAGCAGTCCGTAGGCCTCCGTCAGGTCGGCGACGATGCGTTCGTAGACCTCGCGCACCGTGCTCCGTTCGACAGGGGAGATCGAGAAATGCTCGACGTAGGGGATCGCCTGCTCGTCGCTGCGTTCGATGTTGGGCGCGAAGAGTCTGAGCAGGTCGAAATGCAGGAAGGCGCGCACGGTCAGCGCTTCGCCGCGGATGCGCGGCAGAATTGCGAAGTCGTGTCCGGAGATGTTGTCCAGCACGCTGTTGGCCGAGGCGATCGTGTTGTAGGCTTTCGACCAGATGGCGTCGATCTGCGGGCGCACGTCTTCGTCGCGGTAGCGCAGGTCGAAGGTCTTGGTCAGCGTCGTCTCGTTGGCTTCGTAGTCGTTGTAGTAGAGTTGCGCGATTTCGTCGACGAATCCGAACGAGAGCTGTTCGCCGTAGAGGTCGGCGTCGGCCATCGAGGCGTAGACGCCATTCATGGCGTCGATGAATCCCTGTTCGTTCTCGAACATCTTGTCGCGGTTGACGATTCCCGGCGTGTCGATGTCCAGAAAATCGCAGGCGGCGAGAGTCGTCATTGCCAGCAGTGCGGTTATGTGGATCGGGATGCGTTCCATCGGATCAGAGATTTACGGTCAGCGACGCCTGAAAGACGCGGGCGAACGGATAGTCCAGTCCGCGTTCGCGGCGGATCGTCGAGATGTTGAACAGGTCGCCCGTCGAGGCGGAGATGCGGACGCGCCGCAGATGCAGCCGGCGGCAGAAGGCGTCCGGCAGCGTGTAGGAGAGTTTGAGCGACGAGCCTTCGAGCGCATACTCCGTGGCCACGAAACGGTCGGTCGGAGGCGTCGTTTCGCGGTTGGCGATGTTCTTGTAACGCGCCTTGTCGCCCGGAGCCTTCCAGCGGTCGTAGAATACTCGCCGGTCGGCGTTGGAGGTCGGGGAGGCGCCCTCGACCTTCGTGGCGAGGGTCTGGTTGTAGATGCTCGCGCCGAGCCGGTAGGCGAAATTCATCGAGAGGTCGAACGAGCGCCAGCTCATCGAGAGTCCGAACGATCCCTGTACGGTGGGGGTCGTGTCGCCCGCGACGTACTTGTCGCGGTAGTCGTATTCGTAGGTGGGATTGCCGTCGCGGTCGATGAAGACCTCCTTGCCGTTGGCCGGATTGATTCCCGCCGAGCGCATCACTTTGAGTGCCGTCATCGACTCGCCTTCTTCGTAGAAGGCGGCCGGAAGCGACGAGGTGGCGTTGGCTTCGTTCTCGGCGTTCTTGTTTTTCAGGTAGTCGCTGATCTCGACGATCCGGTTGCGGTTGTGGCTCAGATTGAGGAAGAGGTTCAGATTCGTGTGTTTGCGTTGCAGCACGTTCCCGCGCAGCGACAGTTCGATACCGCTGTTGCGGATCTTGCCGAGGTTCTCCTTGGCGCTCGTGAATCCGATATGCGCCGGTTTGGAAATGTCCATCACCAGATCGTTGGTCGTGTCGTAGTAGACGTCGACGCTGCCGTTGAGGCGGTCGCGCCACAGTCCGAAATCGAGGCCGAGATTGCGTTTGAGACTGCGTTCCCATTTCAGACGGGGGTTGACCATCGAGACGGGCACGGCGCCGATTCCGCCGTTGTATTGGAGCGAGGAGCTGTATTGGTAGGCCAGCTGCGCCTGATAGGGGCTGAATCCGGCGTTGCCGACGTAACCCATGCTCATGCGCAGTTTGAGCAGCGAGACGGCGCTCCCTTTGAGGAACCTTTCCTTGTGAAGGTTCCAGCCGAGCCCCAGCGATCCGAAGGGGGCGTACTTGTTGTCGGCGCCGAATTTCGAGGAGCCCTCGTAACGGAACGAGAGATCGACGAAATAGCGGTTGTGCCAGATGTAGTTGGCGTTGACGTAGAATCCGAGCATACGCGAACGGTCTTCGCTGCCGCCCGGGCGGCTTTCGGCGTATCCCGTGGCCATCGAGGGGTGTTCGAGTTTGTCCGAAAGGATGCCCAGCGCCGAGAAAGAGTGGCTTTCTGAACGGGTCGATTCGATGTTGAATCCAGCCGTGAGGCTGAGCAGGTCGGAGGCGTCTCCTCCTCGCCGGTTCCACGCTTTGTTGTAGACGGCGAAGGCGTTTCCCGACAGGTTGTGCGTCGTGCCGTTGGAGACGTCGAAACTGCCCTTCTTGTTCGCGTCGATCGTGTTGTTGAACTGTTGCGAGAGGGGCGAGCAGAAGGTCTCGCCTTCGCTCTTGGTCTGGGTGTACGACAGCGACGCTTCGACGCGCAGCCCTTTGAGAATGTTCCAGCGCACGCGGAACGTGTCGATGAAACTGCCCGACGTGTTGCGGATGTAGCTGCTCAGCGACTTTTCGTAGAGCGGATTGGCCGTATTGAACGAGAGGACGCTGTTGAGCGAACCGTCGTCGTTGTAGGGGCGATCGTAGGGATTGAGCGACACGTAGTCCGAGAAGCTTCCGTAGGGCACGTCGTTCGAATCGCTCTGCGTGAGCGAAGCGATGTTTTGGAAGAAGAGCTTGTTCATGTCGCCGTAGGTGAGGTTGATGCGCAGCGACGCCGTCTGCTTGTCCGACTCGTCCATCACGCCCGTCGTGGAGTTGTAGCTGCCCGACACGTTGTAACGGAAATCTTGGCTGCCGCCCGAGAGCATCAGATTATGGATGTGGTTGAATCCCGTGCGCAGCGCCATTCGCTTCCAGTCGGTGTTGACGCCGGCGTTGACCCGGTCGAGTTTTTCGTAGTAGGATTTCTGGTTGGTGACGTCGGTATTGCTGCTGCCCGTGAAATCGCCGTAGACGCCGGCCTGACGTTCGTATTCGAGCTTTTCGCGGGCGTTGAGCAGCCGGTAGTCCGACAAATCGGGGATGCTGACCTGGAAATTGCCCGAATAGTTGACTTGGAGCCTGCCGGCTTTTGTTGGGGGGGGGGGGGGGGCACCCCACTTCGACGAT